>OGWV01001819.1_pt1 | contig 13303 bp, 12 predicted proteins | sample 1576081 | NCBI WGS metagenome assembly OGWV01 (sample SAMEA3541541, study PRJEB24748) | human gut metagenome | biome: human gut; feature: human-associated habitat; material: faeces | place: China | collected 2012 | reverse complement strand
CGGACCAATATTGACGAACTTCCGCAATTCATCAATGTATTGCTGGGCAATCTGAAATCGCTTTTTTCAGCCACATCAAAGCGTCTGTCTTTTTGTCTGTGCCGCCCGCCAGACAGGAAAGAAAATACAGCGTCTGCGGTCCGTAGCTTTCCGGACACACTTCATAGGCATCCATCAAAAACTGATACGCTTCCGGATATCCGCTTTCTGCAATCGCCAATGTTTTCTCCAGGATATCATTTTCTTTTTTTGCGCCCAATTCTTTTCTCCTTTTTAAGCAACAATAGAATGCAGGCTTCACAAACAGTCTATTCTCATTTCAGAGAATGTCAAGAAACGCCTCTGCTTTTTTCTGAAAGCTGATCCAGAACACTTCCAATATCCCCGTCGATGCAAATCGACTGCCGCCGAGCGCACCTATTTCAGATTCCCGCTATTATCCACCGGGATATAAAGCCCTCCAATATTATCATTACCGCTTATAACCGGGCAGTTTTGCTCGATTTTAACGCAGCGAAATATTACTCTTGTCAGTCCACTGAGGATACCGTTTTACTCGGGACTCAGGGATATGCATCTCCGGAACAATATGGATTCGGGTCTTCCTCTCCGCAGACTGATATTTACTCCATGGGAATCCTGTTTCGGGAACTGTTAAATTCCATCTGTTACCTGTTGATCAGCTGGATGTGCCTGACGATTGAGATAAAAACACTTATGGCGCCAAGCTCTGGGTGGAACGCATTGATCTGTATTCAATCATACTTTCTTTTATTTTCGGATGTTTCAATTACCTCGACATCCAACAGCTGATGCCTCTTTGTCGGCGTAAAAACATATTGATCCGCCTCTTCGGAATCCTTCTGCTCAATACCATGCTTGCCTTTGGATTGCTTGTTCTGATGTTTGTCATCGAATTCCTTTTCTTTCCAGCATGATTATAACAGTTTCTCCCAAAAAAAATTGCCACCATAAAGGTGGCAATTTTTTAATCCTCTTTTGGAAGTACAATATTCAATAAAATCGCTACCATCGCAGCCGGAACAATACCGGAGCCGCCGAAGATCAGCTGAATAAACTGAGGCGCATTCGCAAGGATTCCTGTGTTGGCGCCCATACCATAGCCTACACCGAGCGCTACCGATACGATGGAAAGGTTCCGGGCAGTCAACGGATTCTTCGTGATCAGCTGAATACCGCTGATGACGATAGAAGAAAACATCATAACTGCCGCGCCGCCCAGTACCGACTGAGGCATGATGGAAACCAGCGCCGCCAGCTTCGGGCAAAGGCCGCACAAGATCAGGAAAATCGCTCCGGTCGCAAGTGCAAAGCGGTTTACTACCTTTGTCATGGCAACCAGTCCAACATTCTGGCTGAAGGAGGTATTCGGCAATACACCAAATAACGCTGCGAAGGAAGAACCAAGACCATCGCACATCACGCCGCCTGCAAGCTCCTTATCTGTTGCTTCCCTGCCAAGTCCGCCTTCCATTACACCGGAAATATCACCGACCGTCTCCACTGCCGTTACAATAAACATGATCAGGACAGGCAAAATCGCACGCAGATCAAACACCGGCTTTACCGGCATCAGCTTCGGAATTTCAAACCAGGAAGCTTCTGCAACCTTATTCCAGTTTAATACCCATGCTTTTGTATATTCCACGCCATCTGCAGTAACACCGGTCGTAGGCAGGACAAATCCCATTACCACTGCAGCAACGTAGCCTGCGATAATACCAAACAGGATTGCAGAGGAGCTCAAAAAGCCCTTTGTCCCATGCTTGAAGAAAAGAATCACTACCAGAACAAAAACAGCCAGCAGCAGATTTTCCACAGAGCCGAAATCTTTTGCATTATTTCCGCCTCCGAAGGAATTGATACCTACAGAGATCAGGCTCAGACCGATCGACATAACGACCGTACCGGTTACAACCGCCGGAAAGAATTTTCGAAGGGGTTTTAAGAAAAAGCCCAGCACCGTTTCGAATAGTCCGCCGATTATGGATGCCCCCATGATCGCACCATATGCCAGCACACCGCCGCCCATCGACGCAGCAACACTGTTGAATACTCCGATAAATCCGGAAGAAGTACCCATAATAATCGGAACCTTTCCGCCCACCGGGCCGATGGAAAACAGCTGTACCAGCGTTACAATACCGGCTATCAGCATGGCATTCTGTAACAGGGAAAGCTGCAGCTGTGCAAACTCTCCGCCTGCCAGCCCACATGCACCCGTAATGATCAACAACGGAGTCAGGTTTCCGACAAACATTGCAAGGACATGCTGTAAGCCAAGGGGAATTGCCTGAGAAAGGGGCATTTTCCCATCCATCTGAAATGCTTCCTCAGACAGTTTGAAACTTTTTTTCATTTTTTCTCTCTCCTCATTTTGTGATTTATTGTCACAGCCCACACACAAACCTGCTGCGCATGTGAACTGCAGCATTTTCATCCTACTGCGGCATCGACATCAGAATCTTCTCCGGTGTGATGGGAAGCTCCCTGTGCCATACGCCGGTCGCCCGGTAGATCGCATGGGCGATTGCAGGGGCCGGAGTATTGATGACGATTTCCCCGATGGATTTTGCGCCAAAGGGTCCTGTGGGCTCATAGCTGTTTTCAAATTCCACGCGAAGATGCCCCATATCCAGACGGGTCGGAACCTTATACTGTAAAAAGCTGGATTCAATCGGGCGTCCATTTCTGTCATAAGTGATATTTTCAAAAAGGGTATGCCCGATTCCCTGTACGATACCCCCCTCTGTCTGAATACGCGCCAATGCGGGATTGATCGTAATTCCGCAGTCCACTACCGCAACATAATCCAGAATTTTCACTTCTCCGGTATCCTTATCCAGCTCGATTTCCACCATTCCGACCATGTAAGGAGGCGGGGAAACCGGGGAGGAATGAGACGCGGTCGCAACCGCTGCAATATCGTTATTTACCTGGTCTTTGACGCTGATCTCTGCCAGGGAAACGCTTTTCTCCGTATTGATCTGCTTTACCCGTCCGTTTTCAAACACAACCTCTTCTGTGCTGCAGCCAAGCATTCCCGCCGCGATCCCACAGAGCTGTGTCTTTAGCTTTGCGCAGGCCATCTCCACCGCCTTACCGGTGATATAGGTTGTGGAAGAGGCATAGGAGCCGGAATCATAAGGAGAAGCATCCGTATCCGCGCCGAATACCGCCACATCGTCTACGGAACAGTCCATACATTCCGCAACCATCTGGGCAAGGATCGTATCGCATCCGGTTCCCATATCCGCGGCGCCGATAATCAGGTTAAAGGTGCCGTCATCTGCAAGCTTCACGGTTGCAGAACCGACATCCACATTGGAAATACAGGAGCCCTGCATCGCCATTGCCACGCCTGCCGCGCGCACCTTTCCGTTTCCCATATCCCGAACGGGGTATTTTTCATCCCAATGGAACAGCTCCTTACAGCGCGCCATGCATTTGTCCAGCGCACAGGCATTTGCAGTTTCGCCATAATATGCCGGCATTTTCATGCCCTCCCGGAGCATATTCTTTTCCCGGATGATTGTCGGATCGATTCCAAGCTTCTCTGCCAGCTCGTTGACAGAGGTTTCCAGTGCAAAAATACCCTGGGTCGCTCCGTAGCCCCGATAGGCACCTGCTGCCATCGTATTAGTATATACAACATCATAGCCAAACCGGAATGCCTCCAGGCCTCCGGTATAAAGCGGAATCGATTTGTGTCCGCTCAGTCCTACCGTCGTCGGACCATGCTCGCCATAAGCACCGGAATTGGATAATGTATACAGATCCAGTCCCCGGATATGTCCGTCCTTATCTGCGCCCAGCCGCACACGCACTTCCATTTCATGCCGGGGAGATCCTGCGATCTGACTCTCCTCCCTCGTAAAAATGAGCTGTGCCGGGCGTCCTGTTTTCAATGTGACAAATGCGGGATAGACTTCACTTACCGCCGTCTGTTTTGCACCGAATCCGCCGCCGATCCTGGGCTTTTCCACACGGATTTTACTTTTGGGGATTCCCAGCGCCCGGGAAAGGATTCTGCGAACGTGAAATACGATCTGGGTCGAGGAGATCACATGCAGTCTTCCGTATCGATCCAGATCGGTATAGGTACGGAAGGTCTCCATCATCGCCTGATTAAAGGAACGCATATGGTACGCATGTTCCAGCACCTCATCGCAGTCTGCAAGCACCGCATCCACGTCCCCGTCACCACTGATTTCACTGGCAACCAGGTTCCGCCTTGCATCTCCGCCCACCGGAACCTGTGCAAGCCAGTCCTCTTCCGGATGCACTAAAATTTCATTGTCCTTTGCCTGATGGAAATCAAGAACCGGTTCCAGGATCTTATATTTTACTTTGATCAATTTCATTGCCTTTAACGCCGCTTTTTCATTTTCTGCTGCGATAATGGCAACCACGTCCCCGACAAAACGCACATGCCGGTCCAGAATCAGCCTGTCGTAAGGCGACGGCTCCGGATAGGTCTGTCCCGCTATGGCAAAGCGCTGCTTTGGTACGTCTTCCCAGGTATAAATATCCACGACACCCGGAACCTTTTTGGCAACCGAAACGTTAATTTCCTCCACAATCGCATTTGCGTGGGGGCTTCTTAACAGCTTTACCGCCAGGGCATCCTTCGGTACGATATCCTCCACATAAACCGGCTTTCCCAAAAGCAGCTGCATAGAATCCTTTTTGCGGACCGGCTGGTTGATCGCATTGTATTTCTTATGTTCCATGAAGCTTCTCCTTTACTTTCTTCTCTGATCCAGAAAATTCCGGATGCCCCGCAGCTGTCCTTCATAGCCGGAGCATCTGCAGAGGTTTCCTGCCAAATAGGCCCGGATCTCATCATCCGTCGGATCCGGATTCTCCCGAAGCAGTGCGATCGTATTCATGACAAATCCCGGATTACAGAAACCGCACTGATCCGCTCCCTGATCGGCGATAAATCCGACAAACTCTGCCGCTTCCTCCTGAAGTCCTTCCAGGGTATAAATTTCATGTCCATCTGCTCTGGCTGCGAGCACAGAACAGGAAAGCACCGGCGTATTATCCATGAGAACGGTGCACAGGCCACAGTTTGCTGTCTCACAGCCTCGTTTTACGCTGTAGCATCCATGTTTTCTCAAAAAGTCGATCAAAAGCAGATCCGGTTCGATCTGCTCGGCGATCCTTCTTCCATTCACTTTTATTATGATCTCCATTCCTACGCCTCCCCGATTTTATAAAACAGTCTCTGACTCAGCACTCCGATCAGACGGGTGCGGTAGGCTGCCCCGGCACGGTGGTTATTACCGGTCGGAATCTGCTCTTTTGCCCAGTTTGCAAATGCCCTTGTGCCATCTTCCGTCACACCGCCGGAAAGAAACTTTTCTTCATCGCAAAGAAGCACTGCCCGATGCGGTCTTGCACCGACTGCCAACCGGTATTCTCCCCCGACGCAGGAAGCGGCGCAGGCAATCACCGGGAAGTCCGTGCTCTGGTTGCGGACCGCTGCGTAGGCAAAGCATCCTGCAGTCTTTTTCACGATCAGACGGACTAAAATATCTCTGTCCTGTTTTTTTGCGGCAAAATCTTTTAAAGGAATTCTTCCACCCTGAAATAATTCCACCTCGGTATCCATTGCAAGAAATACCGTCAAAACATCAGAGAATCCGAACCGTCCCCAGATGCTTCCTCCAACCGTTGCAAGATTGCGGAACTGCACACCTACAATATCCTTTACCGCATCTCTTACTGCACCCTGTGTATAGGCATTCAGCCCGGCATCTGTCTCCAGCTGCCGCAGCGATACCATGGCGCCGATTAAAAATTCCTCTTCCGTTTCTTCTATTTTATTCAGTCCAAGATCACAAAGATCGATTGCTGTCTGAATCATGCGGTTCTGCATTTTCGTCCAGAGCATTCCACCGAGAATGCAGTTCCCTTTTTTCTGGTTCAGCTCATATGCCTCTTCCAGACTTTTTGCGCGCACATAATTCTGAATTGTAACCATAAAATGTTCTCCCTGAAACCTTACTGTTCACCCGCGCCATTCGTACCTTTTTGTAAGCAGATTTTCATGCGAGCATGAAATCTGCCCCCAAACGGTACGAGTGAACTGTAACATAAAAACTAAAAAACCCAATTGTATTATAATAAAACCCCTTGCTTTTGAAAAGATGCTTTGCTACAATACCGTTGTATTATTAAAACTACAACGAAAGGTGAACGTAATGAAAAACACACTGAAAAAGTACCTGTCTCTGTCCCTTGCATGCGCACTGTTGATCTCCATGATCGGCTGCGGCACTGCTTCTGCCCCCGCAGAAACTGTTCCTGCAACAGAATCCGTCACAGAGCAGGCTGCCGAGACTGTCACAGAAACCGCTTCTGCCGAAACAGAAGAGACTGCAGCCGAAGAAGCCATTGAAGCTGCAGAAACGACTTATCCCGTCACCCTGACCGATCAGGCAGGCCGTGAAGTAACACTCGAAGCTGAACCTGAGACCATCGTAAGCGGCTATTACATTCCCTCCAGCCTTTTGATCGCTCTTGGCCTGAAGGACAAGATGGTAGGCATCGAAGCAAAGGCTGACAAGCGTGCGATCTACAAGCTTGCTGCACCTGATCTGATAGAGCTTCCCAGTGTCGGCACCGCAAAGGAATTCGACCTGGAAGGCTGCGCTGCCCTCTCCCCTGATCTGGTTATCCTGCCCTTAAAATTAAAGGACGCAGCAGCGAGCCTGACAGAGCTTGGTATCCCGGTGCTGCTTGTCAATCCGGAAAGCCAGGAGCTTCTGACAGAAATGATCGAGCTGGTATCTACCGCTACCAACACACAGGAACGTGCAAACGAGCTGCTTTCCTATATGGCTTCCCAGAAGACCATGCTTTCTGATAAATTAGCTGATGTAGAGCCCGAAAGCGTATATCTGGCAGGCAATTCTTCCCTGCTTTCCACAGCAGGTCCTGCAATGTACCAGTCCAGCATGATCGAGCTTGCAGGCGGCAAAAATGCAGCGGAAGAAATTACCGATACTTACTGGGCAGAAGTCAGCTACGAACAGCTGCTTGCCTGGGATCCTGCCTATATCATCCTCGCTTCCGATGCAGATTACACTGTTGACGACGTTTTAAACGATGAAAACTTAAAAGACTGCACCGCTGTGAAAAACGGTCAGGTATATCAGATTCCCGGCGATGTAGAGGCTCTGGACAGCCCGGTTCCCGCAAGCATCCTTGCATCCGTATGGCTTGCCGGCATTCTCCATCCCGAACAGGTTCCCGCTGACACTTATACCACGGAAAGCAACACGTATTATGAAACCTTCTATGGAATCTCCTTCGAAAACTAAATCGTTCCTTCTCGTCGGGACCGTTATTTTAACGGTCCTGACTTTATGCTCTTTTTTCGTCGGAAAATATCCGCTTACTCTGTCCGGTCTGTTATCCGGGGACGCGATACAGTGGCGGGTTTTTCTCACCCTGCGCGCAAGCCGCGCTGTGATCGGTGCAATCGGCGGCTTTGTCCTCGGAGTTACCGGCTTTGTCTATCAGACCGTTTTCCGCAATCCCCTCGCTTCCCCCGACATTATCGGCGCATCCTCCGGTGCAAGCGTAGGCGCCGCTTTCGGCATCCTGTTTTTGCCCGGCGCGGTGGCTGTCACCCTATCTGCCTTTGCCGGAGCCATCTGTTGTGTACTCCTTGCACTGACGCTTTCCTCCCTGACCGCCGAAAAAGACGGCAAAAGCATCGTCCTTTCCGGTATCGCCGTGCACAGCCTGGCACAGACCGCGTTAGTCTGTCTGAAGCTCCTCGCCGACCCGGAAAAACAGCTTGCATCCATCGAATACTGGATCATGGGAAGTTTAAACGGCATCAGCCTGTATTCCATCGGCGGAAACATCGCTCTGTGCCTGATCTGTCTGGTTGGGATGTTCCTGTTGTACCGACAGATCCTCCTGCTCTCTCTGGATGATCAGGAAGGGCGGCTGCTCGGCGTAAATGTGACGCAAATCCGCCTGATCGTCCTTTTGATCGCAACCCTTGCCGCCTCCAGCGTTATCAGCATGACCGGGCTGATCAGCTTTATTTCGCTTCTTGCCCCCCACGGAGCGCGCCTGCTCTTTAAAAACAACCGCTTATCCACCATGTTATTCAGTGGCCTGCTCGGCGGATGCCTTTTGACGCTCGGCGATATTTTTGCCCGCAGCATCGCTTCTACTGAACTGCCAGTAAGTATTTTTACCAGTTTGCTCGGCGCGCCGTTCTTAATCTATCTCTGTATCAGGAGGAAACCACTGCAATGAACCTACTCACTGTAACCAACCTTTCCGCCGGATATGCCGGAAAACAGGTCATAAAAGATATCAGCTTTTTCGTCGCCCCAAAAACCATCGTTGGAATTCTCGGTGCAAATGGGTGCGGTAAAACCACCCTGATCAAAGCGATTGCAAATCTTCTTCCTCATACCGGAAGCTGTCAGTTAGATGACACTTACTTGGAAAACGCTTCTCCAAGGCAGCTTGCTTTACTCTGCGGATACATTCCCCAAAAGAGCGGTATTTCGATCGATTTAACTCTTCTGGATGTCGTTTTAATGGGGTTTAATCCAAAGCTTTCTCTCCTGCAGTCTCCTACGGAGCAGATGAAAAAGGAAGCATTTGACGCCCTCTGCTCGGTAGGTCTTGGGTCCCGCAAAGACGATAACTTCCAGCAGCTAAGCGAAGGGCAAAAGCAGCTCTGCCTGCTGGCGCGCACTTTTGTATTAAAGCGCAGACTTCTGCTTTTGGATGAACCGGAAAGCGCCCTGGATTTTCGGCTGCGCTATGAAACGATGGGACTTTTGCGAACGTATGTTGCAAAAAACAACGCCGCCGCACTTGTAACGCTGCACGATCCTTCTCTCGCCCTCAATTATTGCGATACGCTTCTGGTGCTTTCCGATTGCGGTCTGTTGGGAGAGCTTCAACCATTTTCTACCCCGATTTCCAAAATGGAACCGCTTCTTTCCTCCATCTATGGTACAATCAGTTTAACAACACTTTCCACCCGCCGCGGCGAGAAACGGCTGATCATGATAAAGGAGGACGATGCCTGTTGAAAGCGGTTACGAGAATTACTTTTTGTGACGACAACGATGAAAAATTTTTCGGGGAAGGTCCCTGCCGTCTGCTGCATGCCATCGAAGAAACCGGCTCTCTTCGTTCCGCCGCCATATCCATGGGACTTGCCTACACCAAAGCGCTCCGCATAATCAAAAATGCCGAAGCCGCTCTCGGCTTTCCACTGACCACACGCTGTGTTGGCGGAAAATCCGGCGGTGGAAGTACACTCACTCCACAGGGAAAGGAATGGCTGACAAAATATGAAACCTATCGGGACGCCTGCGTTCATGCCAACCGCAAGCTGTATTTGGAAATCTTTTCAGACAAGCGGTAAAAAACATCTGATCCTCACCGGAGACAGGGGAAGCGGCAAAACAACGCTGCTTTCTGCGCTCTTTCCATGCCCGATGCCGGGGCTTACCTCCTGGGCGGTTCCAAAGCAGGGTGTCTACTTAAAGGACAATTTCTCTTCCAAGACCGTGCAAATCGGCAGATTTAACCCTGACAGCACCGGTACCGAAAACCGGATGCTGCCTGTTTTAGACGCATTTTCCCAAACCGGTGTTTCTTTTCTTCGCGCTTGTGCCGACGTTTCTTCTGACTGGATCACCATCGATGAAATCGGATATCTCGAAAGCACCTGTCCCGAATATCAAAACGCCCTCTCTGAGTTGATGGCGTGCAAGCATCTCCTGATGGTCGTCCGCAAGCAAAAGCTTCCTTTCCTGGACAGTCTGCTTGCACAGCAGGATGTCTTCGTTCTCGATCTGGATCAACCCTACGGAAACGCGGGCTGTATTCTCATGGCGTCCGGTCAGGGCAGACGCTTTGGGGAAAACAAGCTGCTGACAGATCTTGCAGGCAAGCCGCTGATTCAGTGGGCACTCGATGCTTCCGCCGGTCTGTTTACACACCGCCTGGTTGTGACCGTGCACAAAGAAATCGAACAGCTCTGTCTCTCTCAGGATATCCCGGTTCTTCTGCATCCTTTTCCCGACCGAAATGACATGATCCGCCTTGGAATGGGTGAAATCAGCTCTTTTATCGATCGCTGCGCCTTCCTGCCGTCCGACCAGCCTATGATCCTGCCGGAAACCATCGCTTCCCTGCTGCTTTGCGCAAAAAATCTGCCTGACTTTATCTGGCGCCCCTGCTCTAGCGACACAGTCGGTTCTCCGGTGATCTTTCCGTCCTGCTTTTTTGAGGAATTAAAAAATCTCCCTCCCAAAAAGGGAGGGAACGTGATCGTTTCCAGGTATCCAAATCTCGTCCGGACACTTCCGGTTTCTTATTCGGAAGAATTAAAGGACATCGATACAAAAGAGGAGCTGCTTGCTGTTTCACAGTATTTTGAAAAGCCTTTTCATTTGTGCTGTTGAACGCCAATTGCTTTATTTTGCGCTGTATTGTAAAATATCCAGAAAAATGCGAAATCTCAAATATATGGCGAAGTTTGCGCTCCGTTTCAACGAGTGCTGGCTAAGAAAATAGCAAATTTTGAAGAACGCTTACCCTCTCCGCAAAGTGAGCTTGCCGCACAGACGATGAAGGCCCCCTATGTTTTTGACTTTATCCCGTTTAAAGAAGATATGGTGGAACGGGATATTGAGCAGGCGCTTGTGAAAGATGTTACAAAGCTCCTGCTGGAATTGGGGACGGGATTTGCTTTTCTTGGAAACCAATATCACCTGAATGTGGGCGGAGATGATTTTTACATCGATCTCCTATTTTATAACTTGAATCTTCGTTGCTATGTGGTGATTGAACTGAAAACCGGTGAATTCAAGCCGGAATACGCCGGACAGCTGAATTTCTATCTTTCAGCGGTAGATGGGATTCTGAAAAAGGACAGAGATTATCCTTCTATTGGCTTGCTGCTGTGTAAGAGCAAAAATGACCTGGTGGCGGAATATACACTCAAGGATATGTCCAAGCCCATGGGTGTCAGTGCGTATAAAGTAACCAGCAGCTTACCGGAAGAACTGCAACGGCAACTGCCATCGATTGAAGACATTGAAAAACGGATTCAAAGGGAATAATTTCACGGGGAGGTCATTTGCTGTCCCTGCATTCATAAATCGGAATTTGTGGAGAGATTTCCTGAACTTTCCTTATTTTACAGGCTTTTCAGCCCATTAAATAGTGAAATGATATGTATTTTCCCTTATTTTTGCCCTTATGCGGAATCCGCAAGGGAAATAAGGGAAATTTTTAGTTAAGCATTGCTCGCTACTTTATCAAGAAGTCTTGCGGAATCCCGTTTTGCTTTTCTTGTTGAGTGAGCGTAAATATTCATTGTGGTACTGACATCAGAGTGTCCTAACAGTTCCTGTACATCTTTCGGTGCAGCTCCATTGGAAAGCAGATTGCTGGTATAAGTGTGACGCAACTGGTGAAAATGGAAATCTTCAAATCCTTCCAGCTTCTTTGCCACTGATCTGCATACAATGCTGAGTGTACTCGGCAGTTCCAAAGAGCCATCTGGTCGCAGGCAGACAAAGGAGATTTCTTTGTAATCTGTCGGGACTTCCTGTGTTCCGTCAAGATGATAGTATTCATAATATACCCTGTTTTTCACATGCACTTCTTTGTAGTAATTGCGGTGATATAATTCGCCATACTGCATCCGGTTTTTGAGCTGTTCTTTTCTGGCAGCTTTCAGTATTTCAGTCAGCGTATCTCCAAAATCAACAATCCTTACTTTTTTCCGTTTCGTTGGTCCGATAATATTTTTGTGTTTCATGCCGTCGTAGCGGATACTGCGTTTTATGGTCAGGCATTGTTCCTCAAGGTTAATGTCCTGCCATGTAAGACCACAGGTTTCCCCGATACGGAGCCCGGCATAATACGCAATTTGAATCGGAAGAATAGCAGGTGGATTTTTCTTTTCCAGATATTGGATAAGCCGTTCATAATCCTCATGTGAAATCGGCTGTGTACCTTCTTCCACTTCATCATCGGAAAAGAGGTCAACTTCCTCTGCCTGCTTTTTCAGCTTAATATACTGCATCGGATTGAAACTGATTAACTGTTTTGGAAATACTGCAAAACGGAATGACTGCTGTAACACTGCGGAAAAAGAATGGATATAATCTTTGCTGTATCCCTTTTTTACTTTCCCGTCTGGAAACTCACCACCGAATGTAAGCAGATCAAGAAATGCCTGTAAATGTTCGGCAGTAACTGTTTTCAGTTTGCGGTCTGCAATCGGGTGTTTTTTGATACATCGGATTGCACCAAGATAATTTTCCACTGTACCGTTGCTGAGTGTCCCAGTTTTCAGTTCTTCTTCTGCCCACATATCCAGAAGTTCCCCTACGGTAAGATTATCTGCCTTTGCAACAAACTTCTTATCTTCGTAGTCTTCCAGTGCCTTGCGGAGAAGCTTTTCCGTCTCACTTTTACTTTCGGTTCCGGCGTATTCTTTCTGAACCATTTTACCGCTTGCATCTTCTACATAGAAACGATAGTACCATTTTTTTCCTTTTTTTCTAACAGATCCTTTTGCCATAATCGTATGTCTCCTTTCGATATCAGACAATCGGAACTGCTGAAATGCTTCTTGCGTGTAGGCATCTTATGGACAAGTCCATAAGCCAATTCGCCGCTCGTCAAATCTGTAAACAGCTTGACTCGCTTGCGCTCATTGTATCATAACTCCGATTATCTTACTATACCGATTCAGAATCGTCATACATAACTTCGGATAAAAGATTTGCAAGCCTTTGTTCTGCCGCTTCCGGTTTCTTTGAATAGAGCCTTACAACATCTGCCATATCATTAAATGCGTTGACAGTATGTGTGATCTCCCTGAGAAACATAATCTCATTATATTCATCTTTCGATTCAAATCCCATTACTTTGGCAATGTCCGCATCTTTGGTACTGCCTTTGTAATTTTTACAGGCGAACTGAAACGAATCCAGAAACAGTTCATATTGCTTTAACATTAACAGCAGTAAGTCTTTAGAAAAAGCGTCTTCTGTTTTATTGAGGTCAAGAGGAAACTGTTTGAGAATGTCGCCCATCGCATCACGAATCTGCAATTCTTTCTTATCCGTAATATCAGTTTCATATTCATCGGTTTCCCCTTTGAGCCATTCAATCGATACATGAAGTGCTTCCGAAAGACCTTCCAGTACCATCTTTTTGGTATTGTCAATCGAACCATTCTCATAACGCAGGATTGTGGAAG
>OGWV01001799.1_pt1 | contig 13378 bp, 6 predicted proteins | sample 1576081 | NCBI WGS metagenome assembly OGWV01 (sample SAMEA3541541, study PRJEB24748) | human gut metagenome | biome: human gut; feature: human-associated habitat; material: faeces | place: China | collected 2012 | reverse complement strand
AACAGAGGAAAATTTAGTGGAAACAATAAAAGAGAGATATGAGGAACTAGTTCCAAAGCATATTACAACAGAAGACATAATCGCTTCAATTAACTACCTATTAAACATGTACAATGGATTAGGAAAGAAAGATGATATAGACCACTTAGCAAACCGTAGAATAAGATGTGTTGGAGAATTGTTACAAAACCAATTTAGAATCGGTTTAACAAGACTTGAAAGAGTAGTACGTGAAAGAATGACAATCCAAGACTTAGATGTTATAACACCACAAACATTAATAAACACAAAACCAATAACATCATCAATAAGAGAATTCTTTGGAAGTTCACAATTATCACAATTCATGGATCAAACAAATCCACTTTCAGAATTAACACATAAAAGAAGAATTTCAGCATTAGGACCTGGAGGACTTTCAAGAGAAAGAGCTGGATTCGAAGTACGTGATATTCACTATACACACTATGGTAGATTATGTCCAATAGAATCGCCAGAAGGACCAAATATCGGATTAATATCTGCATTATCTTCATTTGCAAGTATTAATGAATATGGATTTATAGAAACACCATACAGAAAAATTGACCCAGAAACACATAAAGTAACAGATATAGTAGAATATATGAGTGCAGATGTTGAAGATAATTATACAATAGCTCAAGCATCAGAGCCAATGACAGAAAGTGGAGAATTTATAAACCAACGTATACGTGTAAGACGTAAAAATGAAATTATAGAAGTTGATAAAAATGAAGTTCAATATATAGATGTATCACCAAAACAATTAGTATCAATAGCAGCAGCCATGATTCCATTCTTGGAAAACGATGATGCTAAAAGATCATTGATGGGTTCAAACATGCAACGTCAAGCAGTTCCATTAATGACAACAGAAGCTCCAATAATTGCAACAGGTATAGAATACAGAGCTGCAATGGACTCTGGAATTTTAGTTTTAGCAGAAGATGATGGATTTGTAGAAAAAGTTACAGGTAATGCTATCACAATGAAATACAATAATGGAAAAACAGTTGTACATAAATTACGTAAATTCAAGAGAACAAATGGGGGAACATGTATAAATCAAAGACCTATTGTAAAAAAAGGTGAAATGGTTAAAAAAGGTGATGCCTTAGCAGATGGACCTGCAACAAAAGATGGAGAAATGGCATTAGGTAAAAACATGCTTGTCGCATTCTCTACATGGGAAGGTTACAACTACGAGGATGCTATTCTTTTAAATGAAAGATTAGTACAAGAAGATGTATTCACATCAATTCATATTGAAGAATATGATTGTGAATGCCGTGATACAAAACTAGGTGCAGAAGAAATCACAAGAGATATTCCAAATGTTGGTGATGATGCATTAAAAGATCTAGATGAAAACGGAATTATAAGAATTGGTGCAGAAGTAAGACCAGGAGACATCTTAGTTGGTAAAGTAACTCCAAAAGGAGAAACAGAACTAACAGCAGAAGAAAGATTACTTCGTGCTATATTTGGTGAAAAAGCTAGAGAAGTAAGAGATACATCACTTCGTGTACCACATGGAGAAGCTGGAACAATAGTTGATGTAAAAATCTTTACAAGAGATAATTCAGAAGAATTAGGCCCTGGAGTAAATCAAGTAATTAGATGTTATATTGCTACAAAGAGAAAGATATCAGTTGGAGATAAAATGGCTGGACGTCATGGTAACAAAGGTGTAATTTCAAGAATATTACCAAAAGAAGATATGCCATTCTTACCAGATGGAACACCAATAGATATATTATTAAACCCATTAGGTATACCATCACGTATGAACTTAGGACAAATTCTAGAAGTTCATTTAGGTGCAGCAGCAAGAGCATTAGGATGGAAAGTTTCAACACCAGTATTTGATGGTGCATCAGACGAAGAAATAGAAGAATTACTACAAGAAGCTGGACTAACTCCAGATGGTAAACAAACTTTATATGATGGTAGAACAGGTGAACCATTTGCAAGTCCAATAACAGTTGGTGTTATGTACATGTTAAAACTACATCATCTAGTTGATGATAAAATACATGCTCGTTCAACTGGACCATACTCACTAGTAACACAACAACCACTTGGAGGTAAAGCTCAATTTGGTGGACAACGTTTTGGAGAGATGGAAGTTTGGGCACTAGAAGCATATGGTGCTGCATATACATTACAAGAAATTTTAACAGTAAAATCAGATGATACTGTTGGACGTGTTAAAGCATATGAAGCAATCGTCAAAGGTGAAAATATTCCTGAACCAGGAGTTCCAGAAAGCTTTAAAGTTCTTGTAAAAGAATTACAAGCATTAGGATTAGACATCAAATTATATTCTGATACTAATGAAGAACTAGAACTAAAAGAACATATAGAAGATGGAATAGACTATGAAGAGACAACTAACGGAAAAGCCCTAACAGAAGATGATGTATTAATTCATGAAGACTTAGAAGACGGATATTCTGAAGAAGACGAAGAAATGATTGATGACGAAGATGAAGAAAATGATCAATTATTTGATGATGAAGATTTAGAAGATGAAGATAGTATTTATGATGATAATATAGATGATATAGAAGAATAAAATTACATAAATTTTCAAAAGTATTGGTGCGACGGTAAAGTGTGCAGGAGCAGTGGATAGACATCAATACTGTTTGAAAATTACCCAAATAATTAAAGAAGGGGGACATCTAATAAAGATGGATGAATTAGAAGTATTCAACAAAATTAAAATAGGAATTGCATCAGATGAAAAAATAAGAGAATGGTCAAAAGGTGAAGTAAAAAAGCCAGAAACTATAAATTATAGAACATTAAAACCAGAAAAAGATGGTCTATTTTGTGAAAAAATATTTGGACCAACAAAAGATTGGGAATGTCATTGTGGAAAATATAAAAGAGTAAGATATAAAGGAATAGTTTGTGATAGGTGTGGTGTTGAAGTAACAAAGGCAAAAGTAAGAAGAGAAAGAATGGGGCATATAGAACTTGCTGCACCAGTTGCACATATTTGGTATTTTAAAGGAATTCCAAGTAGAATTGCATTAATATTAGATATTTCACCAAGAAACTTAGAGAAAGTAATTTATTTTGCGTCATACGTAGTAACAGATAAAGGTACATCTGGACTAGAAGAATGCCAAGTATTAAATGAAAAAGAATACCATGAAGCAGAAGAAAAATATGGTAGAAAATCATTTAAAGCCGAAATGGGAGCAGAAGCAATCAGAAAATTACTAGAGCGAGTAGATTTAGATAAACTATCAGCAGAGATAGAAAAAGACTTAGAATCAGCAAGTGAACAAAGAAAAGCAAAATTAATAAAAAGATTAGACACAGTAGAAGCATTCAGAAAATCAGGAAACAGACCTGAATGGATGGTAATGAATGTTGTGCCAGTAATTCCACCGGATTTAAGACCTATGGTACAATTAGATGGTGGTAGATTTGCAACGTCAGACTTAAATGACTTATATAGAAGAGTAATAAACAGAAATAATAGATTAAAGAGATTACTTGAACTTGGAGCACCAGAAATCATTGTAAGAAATGAAAAAAGAATGTTACAAGAATCAGTAGATGCTTTAATTGATAACTCAAGAAGAGGAAGACCTGTTACAGGAGCTGGTAACAGACCACTAAAATCTTTATCAGACTTATTAAAAGGAAAACAAGGTAGATTCCGTCAAAACTTATTAGGAAAACGTGTTGACTATTCAGGACGTTCAGTAATCGTAGTAGGACCAGAATTAAAAATCTATCAATGTGGTCTTCCAAAAGAAATGGCTATAGAATTATTTAAACCATTTGTAATGAAAGAATTAGTTGAAAGACATTTAGCACATAACATAAAAAGTGCAAAAAGAATGGTAGAAAGATTAAGCCCAGAAGTATGGGAAATACTTGAAAAAGTAATCAAAGACCACCCAGTAATGTTAAACCGTGCACCTACACTACACAGACTTGGTATTCAGGCATTTGAACCAGTATTAGTAGAAGGTAGAGCAATCAAGTTACATGCATTAGTATGTGAGGCATTCAATGCTGATTTTGACGGTGACCAGATGGCTGTTCACTTACCATTAACACCAGAAGCACAAGCAGAATCAAGATATTTAATGCTTGCAACAAATAACTTATTAAAACCACAAGATGGTAAGCCAGTAGCTGTACCAAGACTAGACATGATTTTAGGAAGTTATTATTTAACAATGACATTAGATGGAGAATTAGGAGAAGGAAAATACTTCAAAGATCCTGATGAAGCATTAATGGCATTCCAAAATAAAGCAGTTTCAATACATGCAAAAATCTTTGTAAGAGTAAGCAAAGAAATTGATGGAGAAATGAAAACAAAGAAAATTCCAACAAGTGTTGGTAGAATAATATTCAATCAAGGAATTCCTCAAGATTTAGGATTTATAGATAGAAAAGAAGATCCATTCCAATATGAAATAGATTTTCCTGTAATGAAAAAATCAATGGGAACAATTATTGAAAGAGTAATAGACAAACATGGATTAACAGAATCAGCAGAAGTAATAGATTATATAAAATCATTAGGATTCAAATATTCAACATTAGCTGGTATAACATTCTCTGTTGCAGACGTTCAAGTCCCAGCGACAAAGAAAGATATCCTAGCAGAAGCAGATAAACAAGTTGAAAAAGTTAGAAATCAATATAGAAGAGGTTTAATAACTGATGATGAAAGATATCAAACAGTTGTAGGTATCTGGGAAAAAGCAACAAATGATGTAAGTAAGGCTATGGAAGAGAACTTTGGAGACTTAAACCCAATATACATGATGGTTAAATCAGGAGCCCGTGGTAATATGAACCAGTTAAGACAGATCGCAGGTATGCGTGGACTTATGGCAAGTACTACAGGTAAAGCAGTCGAAATTCCAATTAAATCATGTTTCCGTGAAGGTCTAGATGCTCTAGAATATTTCATATCATCACATGGTGCTCGTAAAGGACTTTCAGATACAGCTTTAAGAACAGCCGATTCAGGATATTTAACAAGAAGATTAGTAGATGTATCACAAGATATAATTGTTAGAGAACATGATTGTGAAACAAATGAAGGTCTAATGTTAGAGGATATTAAAGATGGAAATCAAATTGTAGAAGGATTAGAAGAAAGACTAGAAGGAAGATATCCATTAAATGATATAACAAATCCTGAAACAGGAGAATTGATTGTAGATAAAAACACAATGATAAATAAAGTCATAGCAAAAGAAATTGTAGCAGCGGGAATAAAACAAGTTGTTGTTCGATCTGTAATTGGATGTAGAAGCAAACATGGTGTATGCCAAAAATGTTATGGTATGGGACTAGCAAGAAGAGAATTAGTATCAATTGGTGAATCTGTTGGTATTATAGCAGCACAATCAATTGGTGAGCCAGGTACACAGTTAACAATGAGAACAATTCACTCTGGTGGTGTAGCTGGTGTAGCAGATATTACTCAAGGTCTTCCTAGAGTAGAAGAAATTTTCGAAGCTAGAAAGCCAAAGGGTGTTGCGGTAATTACAGAAATAGATGGTAAAGTTAAAATTTCTGAATCTAAGAAGAAATTGGAAATAATAGTAACTTCTAGTGATGATTCAAGAACATATACAATACCATTTGGTTCAAAATTAAAGGTTAAGGATGGAGACGAAGTAAAAGCTGCACAACCACTTATCGAAGGTTCTATAAACCCTGCTGAAATCTTAGCAATAAAAGGTCCAGAGGGAGTTTATGAATATGTGATTTCAGAAATTCAAAAAGCATATAGAAGTCAAGGTGTTGATATCAATGATAAACACATCGAAGTAATAGCAAGACAAATGCTAAGAAAGATGAGAGTTGATGATGGTGGAGATACAGACATGTTCCCAGGTTCTTTAGTTGACATGTATGAATTTGAAGATAAAAACAAAGAAGTAGTTGCAGAAGGAAAACGTCCTGCAACAGGAAAGAGAGCATTACTTGGAATCACAAAAGCATCACTTGCTACAGACAGCTTCTTATCAGCAGCATCATTCCAAGAGACAACAAGAGTATTAACAGAAGCTGCAATAAAAGGTAAAGAAGACCACTTAATAGGATTAAAAGAAAATGTAATTATTGGTAAGTTAATCCCAGCAGGTACAGGTATGAAGAGATATCAAGATGTTAAAATTAAAGTAGATGGAGAAGATGAAGAAACTATTGCTAAAAAAGAGTATAGCATGAAAGATGATGATTCATCTGAACAAGAAGCTGAATAAAAGAAAAAATGCACTACAGAAATGTAGTGTATTTTTTATGCAAAACTGCACGGAAAAAAAGCGATCTCACGTGTGCAAAAACTTGACAAAATGGCTATTTAGAAGTATACTAAAATAGTATAAAAAGGTAAGAAAGGATGACAGTATGTCAGGAAATAATAGAAAATTATTTGATAATTTAGTATCAAGGACAAAAATATACTTAGTAATAATATTTATATTATTAGTAATAGTTTCAATATTGAAGCCAAACCTAATAGTACCATCATTAGTAATATATATATTAATATTAGGTTATACATATTTCGCAAACAATAAAAGAAAAAGCGAAATATCAGAACAATTGCAAGACTTAACACTAACAGTGGACTCAGCAGCCAAAACAAGCTTAATAAATGCACCATTTCCATTAATTATAATAGAAACAGACGGAAATGTAGTATGGAAAAGTTTAAAGTTTGCTACAGAATTTGCAAATGTAGATATTAACACATATATTAATGACTTAATAATAGATATAAAGGCAGAGATTGAAAAAGATAAAAACAAAGAACAAAGAAGAAAATCAATAATTAAAAATATAACAATTGGAAAGAAAAAATATAAAGTACAATGTGAACTTTCAAAAACTAAAAGAAGTGAAAGAAAAAAAGTAGCAGAATATATGGCAATCTTATATTTTATAGATGAAACAGAAAAATATGAACTAGAAAAAGAAAATAAGGATAAAAGTACATGTGTTGGAATAATAATGGTAGACAATTATGAAGAAGTAATGCAAAGAGTAAATGCAGAACAAAAAACACAGTTAATGGCAAAAGTAGAAAGCACAATATATGATTGGGTAAATCAAACAAACGGAATATTAGTAAAAGAAGATAGAGACACATATGTATATATATTTGAACAACGCAATTTAGAAAAAATAAAAGAAGATAAATTTGCTATCTTAGATACAATCAAAGATATTGTAAGAAAAGATAAAATACAATTAACATTAAGTATAGCGATATCAAGTGAAGGAAAAACAGACAACGAAGTTTATAAATCAGCTTCTGCTGCAATGGATGTTATACTTGGAAGAGGTGGAGACCAAGCAGTTATAAGAGAAAATGGAAAATACCAATTCTTTGGCGGAAAAGTAGAAGAAGTTGAAAAAAGAACAAAAGTAAAAGCAAGAATTGTAGCACATGCCTTAGAAGAATTAATTATGGAATGTGATAAAGTAATTATAATGGGGCACTCAAATCCAGATATAGATGCAATCGGCTCAGCCCTAGGGGTATATAGAATAGCAACAAGTCTTAGAAAAGATGCTTATATAGTAGCAGATAGAGAATCACCATCAATAAAAGCATTTACAGAATGTTTACCAGAAGAATATGATAATGTATTAATAAGCGAAGAAACAGCATTAAATGAAATCGATTCAGAAACACTATTAGTAGTTGTAGATACACATAAAAAATCATATGTAGAACAAGAAGAACTATTAGACAAAACAAATAAAATAGTTGTAATAGACCATCATAGAAGAAGTGCTGATTTTATAAGCCAAAGTATTTTAACATTCCAAGAAGTATATGCTTCATCAGCAGCGGAGTTAGTAACAGAATTAATTCAATATACTCAGAACGAAGTTGAGTTGCCAACAATAGAAGCAGAAGCATTATATGCGGGGATAATGATGGACACAAAAAACTTTACATTTAAAACAGGTGTAAGAACATTTGAAGCAGCTGCATACTTACGCAGGTGCGGAATAGATATAATTAAGGTTAAAAAATGGTTCCAAAGTGATTTGGAAAGTTATAAAAGAATTTCTGAAATAGTAAAAAAATCAGAAATAATACATGACACAATTGCAATATCAACATATGAAATACAAGAAAAAGATACAAGTTTAATTTGTGCTAAAGCAGCAGATGAACTATTAACAATAGGAAATATAACAGCATCATTTGTATTAGGAACAACGGAAAATAAAATCTGTATAAGTGGTAGGTCAATAGGAGATATAAATGTACAAATTATACTTGAAAAATTAGGTGGCGGAGGTCACATAACTCTTGCGGGAGCACAACTTGAGAATGTAACAATTGAAGAAGCAAAGCAAGAACTTATTCAAAAAATAGATGAATACTTTAGTGAAAAAGAATAGAAAAGGAACGTGATATAAATGAAAGTTATATTAAAAGCAGATATAAAAGGAGTAGGAAAAAAAGACGAGGTTATAAATGCATCAGATGGATATGCTCGTAACTTTTTATTCCCTAAGAATTTAGCTGTTGAAGCTAATGCAGAAAATATGAGTAAACTAAAAGCTCAAAAAGATTCAACACAATTCAAAAAAGATACAGAAAAAGAAGAAGCAAAAAAGCTTGCTGATAAGTTAACTAGAATAATGGTAAAAGTTGAAGTAAAAGCAGGTGAAAATGGAAAAATATTTGGCGGAGTTTCTGCAAAAGAAATTGCAGATAATTTGGAAAAACAACATAGTATCAAAATAGACAAGAAAAAAATTGATTTAAAAGAAACAATAAAAACATTAGGAACTCATATAGTAGATGTTAAATTATATGAAGGTGTTTACGGAAAAATAAAAATAGATGTAATTGAAAAATAGGAAGGAACCTGAGAAAAATGGAGCTAGCAAAAATACCACCACATGACATAGATGCGGAACAAGCTGTATTAGGAAGTATGCTTACTGATAAAGAAGCAGTAAATGCGGCAATTGAATCATTAAAAGAAGATGCATTTTATAGAGATGATAATAGAATAATATTCCAGGCAATAGTGAATTTATATAGCAAATCAGAGCCAATAGATATTATCACATTAAAAGACGAATTAGAATCAATGGATAAATTCGAACAAGTTGGTGGCTATGAATATTTAGCTAGTTTGCCTGATAAAGTTCCAACAACAGCAAATGTGCAAAAATATATTAAAATAGTAGAAGAAAAATCAATATTGCGAAATTTAATAAAAACAGCAAATGAAATAATAGAACTAGGCTATGATCCGACAGAAGATGTTGAAGATATAATGGATGGAGCGGAAAAAAAGATTTTTGATATAATGCAAAGTAAAAATCAAAAAGGATATACACCTATAAAAGATGTTTTGGTAGAAAGCTTTACTAAATTGGAAGAATTATATAACAGAAAACAACATATAACAGGTGTGCCTACTGGATTTGCAGAATTAGATTATAAAACAGCTGGATTACATGGCTCTGAATTAATTTTAGTTGCTGCAAGACCTGCGATGGGAAAGACAGCATTTGCTTTAAATTTAGCAACAAATGCTGCATTAAGAGGAAATGCACCAGTAGCAATATTCAGCTTGGAAATGTCTAAAGACCAATTAGTAAACAGAATTTTGTGTAGTGAAGCAATGGTTGATAGTAATAAAGTTAGAACAGGAAAACTAGATGAAGATGACTGGGTAAAATTAGCAGGAGCAATTGGACCATTATCAGAAGCAGAAATGTATATAGATGACACACCAGGTATTTCAGTAATGGAAATAAGAACCAAATGTAGAAAATTGAAAATGGAAAAAAATATAGGTTTGGTAGTAATAGATTACTTACAATTAGTACAGGGAAATAAGAGAACAGCAAGCAGAGAGCAAGAAATTTCAGAGATAAGTAGATCATTAAAAATACTAGCAAAAGAAATTAATGTGCCAGTAATAGCATTATCACAGTTATCAAGAGCAGTAGAACAAAGACCTGACCACAGACCTATGTTATCAGACTTGCGTGAATCAGGAGCTATAGAACAGGATGCCGATATTGTAATGTTCTTATATAGAGACGATTACTATAATAAAGAAAGTGAAAAGAAAGATATAGCAGAAGTAATAATTGCAAAACAGAGAGGTGGACAAACAGGAACAGTAGAATTATTATGGATGGGAAATTATACGAAGTTTGTAAATTTAGAGAGGAGATTTGATGATTAAATTCTATGAATCAAAAAGTACTAGAAACAATAAGAAAATATAATTTAATAGAAGATGGAGATAAAATTGTTTTAGGGGTATCAGGTGGTCCAGATTCAATTTGTATGTTAGACAATTTAAGAGAGGTAAAAGAAGAACAAATTATTGAATTTGAAATATATGTTGCACATATTAATCATATGATTAGAGAAGAAGCAATTGATGATGAAAAATATGTGCAAGAATATTGCAAAAAATATAATATAGAATGTTTTGTAAAAAGAGCTGATGTACAAAAAATTGCGAGTGAAAAGAAAATAGGAACAGAAGAAGCTGGACGCAAAGTGCGTTATGACTTCTTTGAAGAAGTTTTGCAAAAAACAGAATCGAATAAAATTGCAATTGCACATAATAAAAACGATAAAATTGAAACAATAATAATGCATTTGCTTAGGGGAAGTGGACTTTCAGGCCTTAAAGGTATTGAACCTATAAGAGATAATAAATATATTAGACCTCTATTAGAGTGTGAACGTACGGAAATAGAACAATATTGCGAAGATAAAAAATTAAATCCGAGAATAGATAAAACCAATTTTGAAAATGAATATACAAGAAACAAAATTAGAAATATTGTAATTCCGTATATTAAAAAGGAATTTAATCCGAATATAATTCAAACTTTAAGTAGATTATCTGACCTTGCTGCTGATGAAAGTAATTATATTGAATTACAAACACAAAAAGCTTTTGAAAAAATACTAATTGCAAAAGAAAAAGAACAAATAACGTTGAATTTGAAAGAATTTAATAAACAAGATAAAGTTATAAAAAATAGACTTATATTATATACTACAAAAGAGCTAATGGGTTCAACACAAGGGATAGAAAAAATACATATTGAAGACATAATAAAATTGTGTCAAAATAATGTGGGAAACAAATTCTTGACACCAAATAAAAATTTGAAAGTATTAGTTAAAGATAAAAAAATTTTTTTTATAAAACAAAACACGTATAAAAATTAAAAAACCGCAAGAAAACTAGAAAAATGTAACCAAAAGGACACAAAAAAGTCACGCAAAAAGTATTGAAAAAATAAAAAAGGTATGTTATAGTTGCAAATGATAATATTGAATAGGAGGACTTAAATGAAAAAAGGAATAAAAACATTAGCCATGTGGTTAATAATAGGAGTAATAGTAATAGTACTATTATCATCAATAATGGAAAATAATAATTCAAAAATGACATATTCGGAACTAGTAACAAATATTACTAATAAAGAAGTAGAAAGTATAAAAATCTCTTCTACCGGTAGTACAGCATCAGTAAAATTAAAAAATTCAAAATCAGAAAAAGAAGTAAGTATTCCAAGTTTAGATAGTTTTATGTCATATACTGAAGAATATTTAAAAACAGGAGACTTCACACTAGATGAAGAAAAAGAATCTGTTTGGATTGTTATATTAAACTTAATAACACCATTTGGATTACTAATAATATTCTTTATTTTCTGGTTTATGATGATGAGTGGAAATAACCAAGGTGCAACAAAAAATATGACATTTGGAAAAAGCAGAGCAAGATTAGTAAATGCAGGAGAAAAGAATAGAATAACATTTGATGATGTTGCAGGTGTTGATGAAGAAAAAGAAGAATTAGAAGAGATTGTGGAGTTCTTAAAAAATCCAAAGAAATTTACAGACATGGGAGCAAGAATTCCAAAAGGAGTATTATTAGTAGGTCAACCAGGAACAGGTAAAACATTATTAGCAAAAGCAGTAGCAGGAGAAGCAGGAGTGCCATTTTATTCAATAAGTGGTTCAGACTTCGTAGAAATGTTTGTTGGTGTTGGTGCATCAAGAGTAAGAGATTTATTTGAACAAGCAAAGAAAAATGCACCATGTATAATATTTATAGATGAAATCGATGCAGTTGGTAGACAAAGAGGTGATGGATTAGGTGGAGGACATGATGAAAGAGAACAAACCTTAAATCAATTATTAGTTGAAATGGATGGATTCTCAGATAATGAAGGTGTAATAATCTTAGCAGCAACAAATAGACCAGATGTATTAGATAAAGCATTGTTAAGAGCAGGAAGATTTGATAGACAAATAGTAGTTGGAAGTCCAGACGTAAAAGCAAGAGAACAGATATTAGAAGTTCATGCACGCAAAAAGAAATTAGCAGAAGATGTAGATTTAAGAGTAATAGCAAAAAATACATCAGGTTTTGCAGGAGCAGACTTAGAAAATGTATTAAATGAAGCAGCATTATTAGCAGCTAGAAGAAACTATAAAGAAATAGGAATGAAAGAAATAGAAGATGCTATGGTAAAAGTAACTATGGGACCTGAAAAGAAAACAAGAGTAAGAAGCGAAAAAGCTGGGGCGCAGAAGTTTATACTTGCGACTTTATTCAAGTACAAATCGTAGCCGGTCATACATTCCCAACCAATAATCTCACCATCACTCAACCCACCGAAGGGGGAACATTCAAAGTAGTTAATGCTAAAAATGAAGAAGTAACAAGTGGAGCGGTAGACCAGTTCAGCGCATTGACAGTCATAGCCGAACCGGAAGAAGGATATGTATTATCGCAAGTATTGGTAAATGGCGAAGTAAATAGCGGAACGACTTTTGTCATCGAAGATGACACAGAAGTAACAGTGGTATTCTCCAATAAAGTAATCGTAACCAATACGGCTGCGACCGGAGGCAGTGTCGAAATGTTCGTTAATGATGCCGAAGAAGCGACCGCATTCGGTTCTGAAATTATACGAGGATCAAAACTAACTTTCAAAGTAACCGTAAACGAAGGATATGAATTAACGTCATTCCTCGTGAACGAAGAAGAAAAGATAGGCGAACTTGCAGAAAACATATATACAGTAAACTCAGTTTCCGATAATATGACAATATGTGCTGTGTTCTCGAAAATACCGACATGGAGAGTTACTTGCAATGTTACCGGGAATGGTTCTGTCACCATCTACGACGACGAAAGTAATGTATATGCAAGTGGTTCCGAAATTCTAAACAACACATTTGTCAAACTAACTTTTATCCCCGAAGAAAATTATAAGATAGAAACTTTCACTTCTTCCAATGGAGAATCGCTGTTAGACCAAATTAGTA
>OGWV01001796.1_pt1 | contig 13383 bp, 13 predicted proteins | sample 1576081 | NCBI WGS metagenome assembly OGWV01 (sample SAMEA3541541, study PRJEB24748) | human gut metagenome | biome: human gut; feature: human-associated habitat; material: faeces | place: China | collected 2012 | reverse complement strand
CCAGAAAAGGTATTATGACGAGTTTTGGGATTGGACAGACAAAGAACAAATAATTGCTTACATGTTTGAAGCTTTTGATGAACCATGGAAGGGCGGAAGCAGACCAAACGAAGCAGAAAAAAACTGGGGGATTTATAGAGTGGATAGAACTCCTAAGCTAATGGTAAGATAATAATATGTTTTTTGATATAAATTTTAAGGATTAAAAATTGAATAAAAGTATTTTTATTGTGTAAAATTACTAAAAAAGAAGTGGTGGTTGCGTTGACTACGACTTCTTTTTAGTTTATATTAACAAAATATTGCTTTGTATAAGTTGCATAAAAAAAGAGAAATAAAAGTGTTTTCTTTAGTGCAATTTGTTGTTTGAAAGGTGGAAATATGGTAAAATATAAATCAATCAAAGAGTGGAACTTTGAGATGAGAAAACGTTAATCGAAAGGAGAAAGATTATATGAGAAAGTTTAAAGGACTAAAAAAAGCAACAGCTATTACTTGTGCATTGTCTATGGTCGTAGCTGGCTTGCCAATGAGTTCACCGGTTTTTGCAGCCTGCGGGGCGCTGCTGGTCAACCGGCGTCTGCATCGAGAGTTGACGGGTTATCAACTTTTTGGGGTTTTTGGGCCGAAGGGGTTGATTTTTTGTCTACAACTTATTATAATACACTCAGATGATTTTTACAACTACTGGAAGTAGACATTTTAAGGAAAGGAGCGTGGGCGCGTTTTGGCCCGTACCAGCTACGCCACCCCGGCCCAGATGGGCCATATACTCGCGGCCCTGATGCCCACAAATAGGCTCATTGTGCAGCTGTGCATGGCCACCGGACTGAGAGTTTCCGACGTCCTCAGCCTGCGCACCTCGCAGCTTACAAAAAAGCAGACCGTCCGCGAATCCAAGACCGGCAAAACCCGGCGCGTGACTTGGCCGGTCGGCTTGTATGAGCAGATGCTTGAGCAGGCCGGGCGCTACTGGGTTTTCGAGAGCCGGACAGACCCACGCCGCCACCGGGCGCGGCAAACCGTCTGGAAGGACATCAAAAAGGCGGAGGCCGTTTTTAAGAGGTCAAAGCAGCTGCAAAAGCGTCAAAATTTGGGGACTCACACAGCCCGCAAAATTGCTGCTGTCAACGCCCGAAAGCGGGGCGGCATGGCTGCTGCGCAGCGGATGCTTAACCACTCCGACCCTTTGATTACCCGGCTTTACGCCCTGTCAGATTTGGATGTTTGATAAAAAATATTTTGAGGATTTTAATTTATGGTTTGAAAAATTTAATGTTATTATGAATGCAAATGACATGAATTTTAGACAAAAAGACTTAAAGACGATATTTAATAAAAAACCAGATAAAGATATTCGTAGAAATATTTTCGAAAGTGCCTCAGTTAAAGAAGTTATGAATATAGCTGAGTTTGGAAATCAAAAAATTGGATTTATGGCAGAAACAGATAATGATGAATTATCTATGTGTTCAATGTATCAAGTACCATTAAGAAAAGATGAGCAACCACAAAAAAAATATGCAATATCCATGATTGTAGATTCAGAGCTGATGGAATCGAGAGGAACTATCCATTTGATTAGATTGTTACAACCGTTTATAGATGTTTTAGATAATGGCGGGGTCATTGTTTTGGATGAAATGGATGCTTCATTGCATTTTGAAATTGTTGTATCGCTGATAAGAATTTTTAACAATAAAGATATCAATAAAAATAATGCTCAGTTAATTTTCAATACGCATAATCCAATATATTTAGACGGTGAATTGCTTAGACATGATCAAATTGTAATGGTTGAAAAGCGAAGGAATGATATGGTGAGCGAGATATATTCTTTAGCAGATTACAAATTACGTCCAGAAGAAAGAATATTAAAAAATTATTTGAATGGAAAATATGGAGCATTGCCACATATGGATTTGGAAATTGCATTTAAGCACATATTGGAAAGAGAGGCGAATAATCTTGAATCGTCCAAAGAACAATAAAATACGAAGACCACAATTCCTCTGCATTGTAGGATGTGAGGGAAAAAACCAGGAAAGAATATATTTTGATAAAGTAGCAGAATTAGTGAATTGCGTTGAAGAAAGAACGCATGATTTAGTATTTGATTATGCGGAACCATATGGCGGAAATCCTAAGTGTGTGGTAGAACGAACTATTCAGAAATCTATTGGTAAGGAAAACAAAGTATCTGTTTTTGATTATGACGGAAAAAAGGATAAGTATGAAGAAGCAATAGATTTGGCAATAGAAAATAAGATTGAATTAGGATATACAAATTATTGTTTTGATTTATGGCTGATTCTTCATAAAGAAGACTATTTTGATATAGTACAAAATCAGGATGCATATGCTGATAAATTACGACAAGTTTTTGGGTTAGCAGCAGATGCAAACATAAAAAAAGAAAAAAGGGTAACGGAAATAGTCAATCAAATCGGATTATCTGATATAAAGAATGCAATTCAAAGGGGTAAAAAAATATCAGAGGATAATCAGGGTAAAGAGGCAAATAAAACGCCAAAAGAAAACAGATATTATGATAATCCAGATACGCAAATGCATGTGTTGCTACAATTTTTATTTGCGAAAGTAGGAATAAATATTGACGCATTAGGATAGAAAAGATGTAGCAATGACGTTACATCCTCCCCACCTACTTTGTGACAATTATATAACGTCCTCTATACAGAAATATGCGGTTTTAAGCCATTTTCGTGGCAAAAAAGCCGCATATTTTTTGTAGCAATGACTTGACATCCTCGGGAACCTTATGTACAGCACAAAGTATCCCTTATATGTGAAAGTAAATGTTGGGTAAAGAGTGAAGATTTTCATTCATCCGGGTTTGTTTCATTCATTGCGGAATCAATATACATGCACAATACCCCGGATGCGGCTGAAAGCAATAAATAGTCAGGTCTTTCCCGATTTCCGGACTGTAAATAAAATATATGCAGAACCATCAAATCAAAAAGAGTGGGGCATGTATATGACTGGTGATATATTTTTCAGCTACAGCAAAGTGTACAAAAACAAATAGACAAAAATATGAAATATGTCTAATTTGTTCCTCGATTTTCTATGAGAAAAAGAGTAAAACATAGGTAAATCAAAAAAGAGAGAAATGCATTGATTAGGACAGGTCACAAGAAGTAACCGGATTACAGAGAGCCGCAGATGATGAGACACGGCAGAAGGTATTTTGTGATATCACCAGGGAGCATCCCACTGAATATTAAAGTAAGCCGGGACGTAGTCTTCACGTTACAGAAGAAGCTGTTTATACTGACAGTAGTAAGAGGTTATATCAGATGTGAGATGACTCCCACCTCTGTAGGTGGTGAGCAACAAAATTATATCAGTGGTGGGATTCAATCTCCCATCTGATATAGCCTCCGGCAGGATTGCAGAGATGCACAGAAGAATATGTCATGCATTGCATGACGTGCATCTCGCAGCAAGAATGCCGAGGGCATTCTTGAATTAGTAATAGATATGACAACGCAAAGTGGTACCGCGGAAATTTCGCCTTTGTTATCCAAATGGATAGCAGAGGCGTTTTTTATATACAAAATATAAGAGAAAGAAGAGGACAAGATTATGAGTGGAATCTTAATGATGGTAATAGCCATTGTAGTGCTCGGAGGAGCATATCTTCTGTATGGCCGTTATCTTCAGAACAAACGGGGAATTGATCCCAAAGCTAAAACACCAGCATATGAGCTGGAAGACGGAGTTGATTATGTACCAGCTGATACAAATGTAGTATTTGGGCATCAGTTTGCGTCTATTGCAGGAGCCGGCCCGATTAACGGACCTATTCAGGCTGCAATTTTCGGATGGCTTCCTGTTTTACTCTGGATTCCGATGGTATTTATGATGGCAGTAACATTTACAGCACTTGGTATGACAATTACAAAACTTTCAGGAGCTCTGTTCACAACAGGCCTGGATATGGGAAATACCTTACAGCTCATTTTTGCGATATTACTATTGATACTTGGTGTACTGGTAGCAATTCAGGGTGTTAAGAAACTGTTTGAAAAACAGAAAGCTTAACAAATAAGATTCTGGTCAGTAGCACTTGGAGAAGCAAATACGTTTATATAGTTAACGACTTTTCATTAAAAGTCAATGTGCTTTTAGAAAAAAATATGCCCCATATACCACAAGGTGATATATGGGGTATATTTATGCTAAAAAGCAAGAATTCCGAGATGTTCCAGAAGAATTTTGACGCCCAGAAGAACCAGGATCAGACCACCGATAAATTCTGCTTTGCTTTTATATTTGCTTCCGAAGAAGTTGCCAACGATAACTCCGATGATAGAGAGTACAAAGGTTGTGATACCAATAATACTAATTGCTTCAATGATCGGAGTATTAAGAAAAGCAAACGTGATGCCGACTGCGAGCGCGTCGATGCTTGTTGCAACAGCAAGAACAAGCATGTTTTTGTGATCAATCGGAGCATCTGTGACTTCGACGATTTCTTCTTCATTCCATTCACGGACGGCTTCAATTATCATTTTGCCGCCGATGAAACCAAGAAGGATAAATGCGATCCAGTGGTCAATGCTGGTGATGTACTTCTGGAACTGGCTGCCAAGAAGCCAGCCGATGAGCGGCATAAGTGCCTGAAATCCTCCAAAATACAATCCGATAATAACGGCCTGTTTTTTGTTAAGTTTTCTCATTCCGAGGCCCTTACAGACTGAAACTGCAAAGGCATCCATGGAAAGTCCGACACCCAGCAGAAATAATTCAATAAAAATTGCCATAATAATCTCCTTTTCTTTTCTGAAAGTATGTAAGCATACAAAAAACTCACGTATGCAACAAAACAATACAGACAAATGTCTGTATGTGATATTGCATACATGAGTCTCATTCATTAAGATTTGCCAGGTACAGGTACCAGTATGTTGACAAATCACACATTCGTGCAAACTACTCCCTCACGTAAGTTTGTGTTAAGTTTTTCCAACTATAACAAATGCAAGGACGCCTGTCAATAATTTTTTTCATTAACAGCTACGTGTATTTCATTAGCAGCTGTGCGCGAAATGTTTTCCTTTTGGCAGAAACGCGTTATAATATTAAGTAATATAAGCATTTTTTATTAAGAAATTAAGTTTTCAGTGGAGGATAATTTCAGGGATGAAAGCGATTGGAATTGATATTGGAACAACTACGATCGGCGGAGTGGTTGTTGAAGTTGATGAAAGAAGACATTCAACTGTAATAGAGGCAAGGACAATACAAAATGGAAGTTTTATTGGAACTTCTAATGAGTGGGAACGAATCCAGGATGCAGAAAAGATTATCCAAAAGGCAAAGGTAGTCGTCGATGAGTTTATTGATAAATATCCGGATGCACACAATATCGGTCTGACCGGACAGATGCATGGAATTGTCTATCTGAATGCTGAGGGGAGAAGTGTAAGTCCACTGTATACATGGCAGGATGGACGTGGGAATATCTGTGATGATAAAACAGGAAAAAGTCTCTTAAAAGAGATCGAAGAGAAATGTCAGTACAAGGCTGCTTCTGGTTATGGACTTATCACACATTTATATAATAAAAAACATCATCTGGTTCCGATAGAGGCGAATACATTCTGTACAATCATGGATTATCTTGGAATGTGTCTGACAAAGAGAACCCATCCACTCGTACACGTCAGCAATGCTGCCAGTTTTGGATTTTTTGATGTGCAGAAAAAGTGTTTTGAAATGGACTGGTTGAATAAAATTAGAATGGACACTATAAGACTGCCGGAAATTTGTGAAGATATGGAAGTGCTGGGAATGTATAAGGATATTCCGGTAACAGTAGCAATTGGTGATAATCAGGCCAGCTTTCTGGGGGCAGCAGGCAGCGAAAATAATACATTACTGGTGAATATGGGAACAGGAGGACAGATTTCAGTTCTGACAGATCAGTATTTTGAGACGGAGGGAATCGAAGCGCGTCCATTTCTTGGGGGAAAATATCTTCTGGTTGGAGCCTCCCTGTGTGGTGGTAAAGCATATGCATTGCTTGAGAATTTTTTCAGGTCATTTATGAAGGAGGCAACCGGACAGGATATACCATTGTATGAAATATTGGGAAGACTTGCAGAAAAAGGAATGGACGACTCAAGTAGTAGTATGAAAGTGCAGACAACTTTTGATGGAACCAGAACAGATTCAAGGCTCCGTGGGGAAATCAGAAATATTTCATCAGATAATTTTACACCGGAATTCCTGACATATGGTGTACTGGAAGGCATGATCCGGGAGCTTTATGATATGTTTGTTCAGATTGAAAAAGGCACGGAGATAAAGATTGTTCAGATGATCGGATCTGGTAATGGGCTCAGAAAAAACAAAGTGCTTTGTGAGATAGCTGAGAAAATGTTCGGGATGAAACTGACTTTATCAGAGTGCAAAGAAGAGGCCGCAACTGGTGCAGCAATCAGCGGTTGCTTATAATAATTCTATCAAAACAATTTGATGATTCCTGTATTTGTAGTAATATATAGTTAAAATGATGAAAGCAAAGTGAGGGAATAAAATGTTAGGATATTTGATCAAAGACACAACAGTTGAGGAGCGTAAAAAGATCGTAGAGGAATCACTGGGTAATATTTCAGCAGATTGTGACGGATGCATGTCAGGTCTTGCGGAGATGTACCAGGATTATATCGAGGGAAAAAGAGAAATCCGCGATATCAATATGGAATTCAATGCTCGTTATGTCAGAGGAGACATGGACAAAGAGGAGCGAAGAAGCTGTCCGATGTGATTTGAGCCGTATAGGCAGAATTCTTATTCTAAAATGTGGACTGTGGGGAAATCGTGATGAAGAAAAAATTAATTAAGCCGTTTGCAATACTGCTGGCAGTCTTTCTGGGATTACTGGAGGTGGGATGGCGTTTTTTTAACATGGTAGTCTGCTGCAAAAGAGGAGAGCACAAAAAGGAAAGAAAGAAATGGTTTGAACTATCTCATATCAGGGAAAATCATCCCAGGAATGGTTATGCAAGAGTATATAATGAGAGTAAGGCCTGGTGTCTTGAACAGAAGATGCAGGACTGTTATATTAAAAGCATTGACGGATTAAAACTGCATGCATTATATCTGCCGGCAGAAGATGCAAAACGGATTGTTATATTAAGCCATGGATATCGCGGCAGCCGGTTTGGCACATTGTCATTTATGGCAAAATATCTGCATGAGCATCAGTGTGATGTCCTGTTTATAGAACATCGCTGCTGCGGTGACAGCGAGGGAAAATATATCACCTTTGGAGCAAAGGAACAATGGGATGTACAGCAATGGGCAGTCTATGTATCTGAACGAAACAAAGAGAAGCTTCCGATTTATCTGTACGGACAGTCCATGGGGGCAGCTGCTGTACTGATGGCATCAGGACATATGCTCCCGGCGGAGGTAAAAGGCCTGATCGCGGACTGCGGTTTTCAGTCTATGGAAGGACAGATGCGAGATATGGCAGCTAACTGGTTCCACCTGCATCATATCCCACTGCTTCTGATAGAACTGGACTGGTTCTGTTCTCTTCTGGCAGGATTTCATATGAAAGATGCAGACACTGCCGAAGCCATGAAAAAAAATACAAGACCGGTTCTCTTTTTCCATGGAGAGAAGGACACCTATGTGTATCCAAATAACTCTTTTCAGAATTATATGCTCTGCAGGGCAGAGAAGGAACTGGTGATCATACCGGGAGCACGGCACCTGTGCTGCGCTTATGTAGATCCGGAACTGTATCAGCACAAGATGATGGAATTCTTTGAAAAATACGATTAAACTGAGATAAAAAATCCTGACCGGGATTTATCAGACATAGTACATAACAGGAAAAATACCTTTAATCTGTTATGTTAAATGCATGATAAGTCCCGGTCAATTTTTTGTAAAGTGTTCATTAAGTCTTCTGGGTACTGGAATTTCCTGAGAAGGTATGATATTTTTTCACCTGAAGCATACATGCAAATAACATTTACCTTCGTATTCTTTTCAAAATAATCACAAAGAATCTGATAATCAATTCCTCTATCCATTCCACCGATAATAATAGTTCCAATATTTTCAATACTTTCTACAGCCTGAATTGCTGACTGACATATTGTCGAAATTGAATCATCATAATAAGTAACTCCGTCTATTTCCCCTAAACGTTCCATTCTATGTGGAAGCCCTTCAAAAGATTCGATGTATTTTGTTACTTCTTTTTCATCTAATCCAAAGCACTTTGTAGCAATATAATATACTACATTTGCATTGTATTGGTTATGTATTCCTCTTAATTTAAGGAAGAAATCTTTTGCTAAATTTTTATCTGACATAACAACTTTTCTTGCATTTACCGGTATATCTAAATCGATTTCCTCATTTACAATAAAAGTATCTGTAACTCTCTGATATCTGAAAATATTAAATTTAGCATTTTTATATCTTTCCATTGTATCGTAGTAATCCAAATGTTCTTCATATAAATTAAGAAGGACTGCTATTTTAGGTGATGCCTTTGCATGTGCCAACTGATGGCATGACATTTCATACACTATTGTAGTATCATCTTTTATTTCGTCATATCTCTCAAGACATGGTCTTCCTATATTACCAACTAATACACAATCTACTCCACAATTCCTTAAAGTTGTGTACAACATAGATGCTGTAGTACTCTTTCCCTTTGTGCCTGTAATACCAATTATATTTTTTGCAAATTGTGCTAACATCAATTCCGTCTGTGAAGTAAATTTAATATTATCTTCATGGCATTTTATGCCCGGACTTTTAACAATTATATCATATTTATCACAATCGATATCTTCATATTTACCTTCAAAAATATCATATTCACAATCAATATTATGGTCTAAAATGAAATGTTCTGTTGATTTACCTTCTCTTCCATATCCCCAAATTAAAATCTTTTTCCCTGTTAAAATATCTGCTATTTTCATATAACTACACCACTTTCCTTATTTCCTTTACAAAATTATCCGGCACAAGATGCTCATCGCACCATTCACCTAGCAGTATCTTTAAATCTTCTCCATTATTCACAATATAGTCTTTATATTTTTCAGTAAGTTTTAGTTTTTCACCCTTTTCAATAATATATTTCAAGCTTGCCACAACTTCACTTCGTGTTCCCACACACTCAAATGGTTTGTTCTCATCTATTCCTACAAGTTCTCTGAAATACTTTTCTAAGCTCTCTTTGTTTAATAAATTTTCACCAAATACTTCTGTCAATCTCTCCTGACTTAAGAATGGTGAAAGAATTATATATACAAATAAACATTTTGGACAATCGCAACACCAAATACCTTTTTTACTTCCTGCATTACAGCTTCTAAATATTTCAAGGTACTTGTCACTTGATGCAAATATTTTTGCAATCTGTATTTCTGTAAGTGGTCTTAATAAACTAAAGTATCTTATGTCTGACTCCACTATGGTTGCAATGTAATCATTAAAATCTAATTCAAATTCATAACTTTTTGAATATTGATGATTTACTTTTGAATCTTTAACCGTTGATTCGTTTGCGCTGTTTTCATTTGACAAAGTTATATATTTCTGTCCGTTTAATGCAGCTGTTAATACTGAAGAAAATGCAACAATAGCAGAAAATGGTGTATGTCCATTAATATATCCCTCACTATTTAACTGTAACATTGTTTTATCTAATGTTCTCCTACAAAGAATATCTCCAATTTTATTATCAGTTACATCTATTACTTTCTTTACGGCTTCAATTCTGTTTACGCTGTAAGTTGTTATTTTCTCATCTTTAATTCTTTTAAGCACTTCTAATGAAACACATGAATCTTTTCCACCACCAATAGGCACTAAACACCCTTCATATATCCCATGCAATTTAACTGGCTTTGTACAATCTGTCTGTTCTTTACTATAATCACAAACTAAATGCATGAATTCTTTTTCATACGCTTCAATGCCATTAACATAAAAGCATTCGCCTAAGCCATTGTAATATAGTTTCTTCCACCATTGTAACTGTGTATCAGTCAATACTCCACACTTAATAATAACATTCTGTGGACATGCAATTTTCCAATAACTGACTAATTCTACCATTCCCAGATTAAAAATTAGTCTGTTTATTGCATCTTCATTTGTATCTTCAATATTCTTAAATGGTATCTTCCATGTTGGATGAAACTCTGCAAGTCCCGGCACAACAAAATTATATTTAATATCTAGCTCATTGCTATTTTTTTCAACTTCATAGGAATCAAAAATAAAATCTTTATATTCACTTCTTAACAAATCATATTTTTGCTGTCCTGTCAGTTCTTTTAGATTCTGCATATTTCTCTCCTACCTTACCGACAACTATTCATAATAATTAACATATGCTTATTTTTTGCTATTGAATTTGATTATACCATTATCAATATAGTAATTGCAATTGTTTGTGAAAAAATTCACAAAAAAAATGCAACAGTCCAACCAAATAGCTAAACTATTACATTTTTATATATTTTTATATATTTTTTTATATTTTTTTATACTATTCCGGATTATAATCCTTCAGCATTATATGAGCAACAATTGTGCATATAGTAAATAATATAAAAAGTACTGCCATTAAAACTATAAACTGTGTTGTAGTCATTGGTATTCCTGCAAATACTACAACAATAAATACCACAAATATAATTGTAGCTATTATATTTGCTACTTTTCCTATTTTTATCTTTGTTTCCTGTGACATATTATTTTCTTCTTTCGTATTCTATTTTCTTTTCATCAATACAAAGCTGTCATTTCTTCCTATTTCTTCATATTTCTCGTCTATTATGTAATCTAAATCATTATCTGTTCCATCATTTTCATTATAAATATTATTTTCTCCATTTTCGACTATGTATTTTGCCTGCCCTGATTCAATATATTCCTTGAATTCTTCCTGCATTTCGTCATTTACACTGCACATCCAATCCTGTAGCATAAAATATTTATAGCATGGGACTATATCCGTCACAATATAATACTCTGATTTGACGTTATATGCCAACACGCTGTTTCTTGATTTTTCAGGAATTAATTTCGTTATTTCTTTTGCATCTTTTTCTATACCTGTTAACTTATTTACGTCATAACTAATCATGGATTTTGTAGAAATAAAAGCACATGATAAATTTAAACTGATTAAAATCAATGTAAATATTCCAAACACTTTATTAATAATCTTATTATTCTGCACCAAATCTGCTGTCATACCACAAGCTACTATATAAACAGGAAACCATATATACATATAATTTAAATTTGGCCTCATTCCTAATTGAACTACAATACCAACAATTGCAGATATCATAAGAGAAAGAGAAACAATTCTCTCTTTCTTATTTGTCACAAAATTTGAAATTGCTATCAACAATGACATTAGTAAATTTAAATTTACAATTAAAATTGTAAACACTCCTGCATTTAATAAAATTCCGTTTGTGTTTAGTGTATATTTTATATTATGTATAATCGTTCCATAAAACATTTCATATATTGCATTCTTTTTTATGTAATAAATTACAAAAGGCACTAGTACCAAAACTGCACCTATTATAAAAGCCACAATATTTTTCAGTATATTGCTCCACTTTTTATTAACAGCTAATAAAACCGTCCCCGTTATAATCATCACACTTATTGGTAAAAAATTAGTCATTCTTATCAATACACAAACCATAAATGTAATTCCATAAAAAAAAGCATATTTAACATTATGTTCTATATCATTATCTATGTCGCATTTAAAATATTTGACTACAAAATACATACTCCATACCAAAAATGGTATACAGTAATCCTCTGTCATATTTCCTGCAAAATATATTCGATTTAATAGTAATGCAATTATTGTAATTATTATTGATTTTCTTTGGTCATTATAGAAAAGGTCAATAATCTTATAACTACCATATAATGTTACTGTAAGAAAAGGTATTTCAATTAAAAGAAATCCTATTTTATTACCGGTCAACATCGCTCCCATCCATTGTATTACAAACATCAATGGTCCCTTATGTTCAAAAAAGTCAATATATGGAACTAATCCCTTTTCAACTAATATTCCCTCTAGCATATAATTAGCTGTATCACTATGACACCATTTATATAAAGGTGATGTATCATATGAAAACAATAGTAAAAAAACAAATGCTACAAAACTAAAAACAATTATTCTATTTACTATATGCATAGTTATATCTTTTTTTTGCTCTCTCATCCCTTCTCACTTTCCCTTTTACATTTATATTCATTAATACAAAATCTCCCGACTCATATCTCTATCCGCAATAGAAAAATATTTGTCGGGAGATTATTATTTTTTATTTACTGAGCATCTTTAATTGAGAAGCTTATTCTTCCCATCTTATCCTTGCCCAAGCATTTACATTTTACATGATCTCCAAGTGTAAGATAATCTTCAACATGTTCAACTCTTTCTTTTGAAATCTTTGAAATGTGAACCATTCCTTCTTTTCCCGGAGCGAACTCGATAAACGCACCAAATTCCTTAATGCTTACAACTGTTCCTTCAAGAATCATTCCTTCTTCGAAATCTGTTGTAATGATCTGTATATATTCAATTGCCTTATCAATCTGTTCTTTGTCAACTCCGCATACAGATACAGCTCCATCATCTGTTATATCAATCTTAACGCCTGTTTCTTCGATTATAGCATTAATTGTTTTACCCTTCTGTCCTACAACATCACCAATCTTAGCCGGATCAATATGAATCTGAACAATCTTAGGAGCGTATGCACCTACTTCTTTTCTAGGTTCTGCAATTGCAGGTTTCATACAATTATCCATAATGAAAAGTCTTGCTTCTCTTGTTCTCTGGATTGCACCTTCTACGATTTCTCTTGTAAGTCCATGAATCTTAATATCCATCTGAATAGCTGTAATACCTTCTGTTGTTCCTGTTACCTTAAAGTCCATATCGCCAAAGAAATCTTCGAGTCCCTGAATATCTGTTAACAATACATAATCATCATCTGTATCTCCAGTAACAAGACCACATGAAATACCAGCTACCATAGCCTTAATTGGAACACCTGCTGCCATAAGCGACATACATGATGAACATGTACTAGCCATTGATGTTGAACCATTTGATTCAAATGTTTCTGAAACTGTTCTGATTGCATATGGGAATTCTTCTTCTGAAGGAAGAACAGGTACTAATGCTTTTTCTGCTAATGCACCATGTCCAATTTCTCTACGTCCCGGTCCTCTTGATGGTTTTGTTTCACCAACTGAGTATGAAGGGAAATTATAATGATGCATGTATCTCTTAGTTTTTACATTTTC
>OGWV01001795.1_pt1 | contig 13385 bp, 10 predicted proteins | sample 1576081 | NCBI WGS metagenome assembly OGWV01 (sample SAMEA3541541, study PRJEB24748) | human gut metagenome | biome: human gut; feature: human-associated habitat; material: faeces | place: China | collected 2012 | reverse complement strand
AGCTGCCGCACCTCGCTCGCCGTATCGGCACTTAGAATTATGCGGTATTGCCATAACATAAACGTTCGATTTTACGGAGAAAAGAGGAACCACTATGCGTGTTTTGATTGCTGCCGGCGGCACAGCCGGCCATATCAACCCGGCGCTTGCCATTGCCGGAGCCTTAAAGGCGGCGGACCCCGCGGCCGAAATCCACTTTGCCGGGCGGAAAGAGGGTATGGAGTACGGCCTTGTAACCAAGGCAGGGTACCCGTTCCACCATATTGAGATCAACGGTTTCCAGCGCAAGCTAACCCTGAAGAATGTGGGCCGCAACGTGGTAGCGCTCTACCACCTGGCCCTGTCCGGCCCGCGCACGGCGGCTATCCTGAAAGCGGTCCGGCCCGATCTGGTCATCGGCTGCGGCGGTTATGTCAGCGGCCCGGTGGTGCGCGCCGCCGCCAAAAAGGGCATCAAGACCGCCATCCATGAGCAGAACGCATTCCCCGGTGTGACCAACAAGCTGCTGGCCAAGGATGTGGACGTGGTGTTTGCCGCTTCTGCCGCTGCGGTGGAAAAGCTTGGCGCGCCGGAGAAGACCCTTGTGGTTGGCAACCCTGTCCGCCCGGAAATTTTGAACCGTGACCGCGCCGCCGCCCGTGCTGCTGTGCACGCGGGGGACCGCACCGTGATTTTGAGCTTCGGCGGCTCTTTGGGGGCCCGCCGTATCAACGAGGTTGTGGCAGAGCTGTGCGCGTGGGAGCAGGCAAACGATCTGCCCGTGCTGCACCTGCACGCCACCGGCAGCCGCGGCGTAAAGCTGTTTGAGGACCTGGAAGCCAAGAACCACTTTGCCCCCGGTGCCAACCTTGTGGTAAAAGAATACATTGATAATATGCCGGATCTGCTGGCCGCGGCGGACCTTGTTATTTCCCGCTCCGGTGCGCTGACGCTGGCGGAGCTGGAAGCCATGGGCCGCGCGTCCATCCTGATCCCTAGCCCCAATGTGGCCGAAAACCACCAGTATTACAATGCACTGGAGCTGCAAAACGCCGGTGCCGCCATTGTGATTGAAGAAAAAGACCTGACCGGTGTCAAGCTGATCGAAACCGTGCATGCCCTGTTGGCAGAGCCCGGCAAACTGACGGCCATGGGCACCGCCGCCAAGACCCTGGGCAACCCCAAGAGCCTGGAACTGATCACCGCAAAGCTGCTGGAACTGGTGAACGGAAAGTAACCTGCCGGAACAAACCGGCAGCAAATAAAAGCTGAAACACAGAAAGGAGGTACACCCCATGGACCGCAATCAGCGCAGCCGAAACCAGAAAAAAAGTGTACCTCCCCGCAAGGGTCAGCCCAGCCATCGCAACACCAAAAGCGCCCCGCCGCAGCGCAGCAGCCGCCCGGCGGGCAGCCAGCAGCGGCCAAAGGGCAGCGGCCAGCGTCCCGCAAAACAGCCCGAACGCCAGCCGCAAAAGCGCCCCCGCCCCCAACAGAACCCCCAAAAGCCGGGGTACCGTTCCAGCGCGCCACAGGTGCAGCGCCGCGTTACCCGCGCGGAACAGTTGCGAATCCGCCGCCGCAAGGCCATCATCGGGGTGCTGTGCGTTTTGGCAGTGCTGGTGGTCGGCATTGTGCTTTCCATCAACCTGTTGTTCAAGGTGACGGATTTCCGGGTGGAAAATGCGGACCGCACCACCCCCGCCAATACCGGCATTTATACCGAACAACAGCTGATCGATGCAACCGGCATTCAGGTGGGGGATAACCTGTACGGTTTTTCCACCAAAGAAAAATCTGACCAGCTGTTGGCGCAGATGCCGTACCTGGATGTGGCAGTCGTCACCCGCCAGGCCCCCGGCACCGTGATCATCCGGGTACAGCCTGCGGTGGAACGCTTTAAGATGGAGTATTCCGGCAGCTGGCTGGTGTTGAGCGAACAGCTGAAAGTGCTGCGTGTGGAGCCGGCAGAGCCGGATAATCTGGTGCAGCTGGATGCCCTGCTGCCAGAGGGCGCGGCCACCACGCCGGGCAGCTTCCTGACACTGGATGCCCCCAGCGAGCCGACCGCCCTGGCAACGGCCATGCCAAGCGGTACCGCAACGCCGGAAAATGCAGACGAAGCCGATACGGCACAGGAGACCCCCAACGAGGTGCTGAACGAACTGCTGGGCGAACTGGACCAGTATGGCCTGCTGGATGACACCACGGTGCTGACCATGCAGAACATGACCGAGCTGAGCTTTTTGTATCAGGGCCGTGTGTCGGTCCAGCTGGGCACGGCAAACAATCTGGATTACAAGATCCGGTTTGCCGCCTATATCATTCTGGATACCGGTGGCGATGGCCTGGCAAGCAGTGACCGCGGTACGCTGGATGTTTCGGACCAGCAGACGGACGGCACCATTCAGCCGCGCTTTTTGCCGGCGGAAAACCCTGTGGCCACCCCGGAGCCGACCCCGGAACCCCCGGCAGAGGATACCACGGATGCTGCCGCCGATGCAGCGACAGATGGTGCAGACCTGACTGCCGATGCGCCCCAGGATGACACCCAAAGCCAGGAATAAAAGAACAACCGATCCTGCCGATGCCGTTTCCAAGCGGTGCGGCAGGACTTTTTTTATCGCTGCCTGTAACAAAACGGCGGCCGCGGCCACCAATATCATGTAAGGCGCCTGAACAAAGCGAAAGGAGGTGGGCCAAGGCATGAAACTGCCGGAGCTGGAGGAACTGTACCGGCGCTACCGGATGGATCTGTACCGCTACCTCTGCTTTTTGACCCACGACCCTGTGCAGGCGGAAGACCTGTTGAGCGAAACCTTTGTGCGGGTCATCAAGCGGCTGCCCACTTTCCGTGGAGAGTGCGAGGTAAAAACCTGGCTGTTTGGCATTGCACGCAATATCTGGCTGGAAAGCCTGCGCAGGCGGCACCAGTCCGTCAGCCTGGACGATTTGATGGAACGCTACATAACCGATGATGCCCTGACCGAAACCACCGCCGCCCGCCAAAAGTTGCGCCGCGTGCAGGCTTTGCTGCAGCAAAAGGACGAGCGCACCCGCAGCGTGGTATACCTGCGGGCGCAGGGGTATTCGTACCAGGAAATTGCCCAAAAACTGCAAATAACCGAAGCATCCGCGCGGGTGGTGGAGCACCGTACCCGCGCCTGGCTGAAAGCAACCCTGCAAAAGGAGGGATACGACGAATGACGCAAGAAAAAGAAACAAACCGGCAAGCAGAACAGGGAAAAGCAGAAACCGAAATTCCCTGCGCGGTCTGCCGGGATTTGATCCCGCTGGTGCAGGATGGCGTTGCCAGCCCGGAAAGTGAAGCGCTGGTAAAAGCCCACCTGCAAACCTGCCCGGAATGCCGCACCCTGTGGCAGGCGGGCGGCGGGCAGGCCCTGCCACAAAGCCTGCCCGCACCCGATGATGCCCGCCTGCTGCAAAAGATCCGCCACAAATACAATACCGGCCTGCTGATGTTTGCGGCGCTGGGCATGGGCTTTGGGGTGCTGACAAGTTACGGCGAACATTCCAACTGGATCATCCTGATTTTCCCGTTTGTGTGTGCTGCGGCCGTGTATCAGGACCCCCAGATGTGGAAGCTGCTGATGGCAGTGGGGGAGGGCATTGCCCTTTGCGCGCTGCTGCGGACCTTCGTGCGTTATTGGCAGTATGGGGCCACCCTGATGGAGTACCCGGTCACCCTAATTGTGTACAGCGTTTTTATGCTGGGGCTGTGCGGCGTTGGCTGCCTGATTGGCTGGCTGCTGAACTATGCCAGCGGGAAAGGAGAGAAAAAACATGAAAGTGAAAAGTAAGCGGAAGATGGCAGGCATTCTGGCGGCGGTGCTGATTGCTTTGGTGCTGCTGGCCTTTGACTGCATCAACGGCGACCCCATCAGCGAGCGCTGGGCCATGCACCGGGCCATACAGTTTGCGGAAAAACTTTACCCGGACCAGACTTTTACGGCAGAAAACGCAGGTTCGATGCGGGGATTCTGCTATACAGTAAGCGTACAATCCCAGCAAAGCCGGGATACCCGGTTCTATGTGGAAACAAGTTTCTGGCTCTTTACCAGCGATACCCATACCGTTGACCACACCCAGTATGTGGATGCCCGGCTCAACACTGCATGGCGCATGAACGAGGAAGCGCGGGCTGACCTGGCACCGGCCCTGGTCGATGCCCTGCCGGAATACGATATTCCCTACGATGAAAAGCAGCAATGCGTGATGGTGATTCTGCCGTATGAATCAGGGAAAAATATCTCTGATCTGGGTATGGAATACCAGCAGTGGCTGCCATTGGATGCCCCGTTTGAAAAAGACATCTTGCAGCATATACCGGCCAAGCTGGCGGTCACGATTCAAACCACATCGCAGCCCCAGCACGCAGATTTACAGCCCGCCTTGCAAAAAATAAAAGCCGCCTGCGAAGCAAACGGCTACAATTTTGCCACCTATAATGTGACCATGATCCAGCGGGATATCCCCTATGAGACCGCTCTTGCCCAATGCATAGAATCCGGCGATGTGGCGGCGGGGGAGATTTGAAGCATGATAATAAAGCCATCATTTACGGTGCGGTAGGGCGGAATGCCCTCATCCCGCCGTGGAGAAACCTTGCCGGTTGCGGCAAACGCCGCAAATAATTTGTAGGGGACGATGCTCGTCATCGTCCCGTGAACGGGCTGTGGCCAATCATTTACCCCCACATATGGCAAACGACCGCTGGCGCACAATGTGCGCCCCTACGGGTGGGAGGTATGGTAAAGGATGATTGCGCGTTATAAAACGCGCTCTGTAGGGAACGGTCTTGATCGTTCCGAAAACCATAAATTAGATGTATGATGGAATATAATCCCCCTAAAACTCAAAAAGGCTGCTCCTTCAACCGAAGAAGCAGCCTTTCGCTTATTCATCCAATCATGATGCTATCGTAATCTTATAATTCCTCAAGCCCAAATAAATCAAACATTCAGCTCCACATGCTGGCCAAGATCCTCTTTGTTGGCGTCCAGCACGGGACGGATAACTTCGGCCAGGAACTCTTCCACCTGCTGCGGGGCGCGGCCGGTGAAATCTTCGGGGCTCAGCTCGGCCTCGATCTCCTCGCGGGTCAGACCGAATGCAGGGTCAGCTTCCACGCGGGCAATCATATCATTGGGCTTGCCCTCCTGCTTGACCACAGCGGCAGCGGCCACGGCGTGCTCGCGCAGGCGCTCGTGCAGCTCCTGGCGGTCGCCGCCTTTCTTGACGGCTTTCATCATGATGTTCTCGCTGGCCATGAACGGCAGCTCAGCCATCACGCGGCTGCGGACAACCTTGGGGTAAACCACCAGCCCGTCCGAAACATTCAGCAGAATGTTCAGGATGGCATCAGCGGCCAAAAAGCCCTCAGCCATGGCGATGCGCTTGTTGGCGGAATCGTCCAGCGTGCGCTCAAACCACTGGGTGCCGGCGGTGATGGCGGGGTTCAGCACATCCACCATCAGGTAGCGGGAAAGCGCGCAGATGCGTTCGCAGCGCATGGGGTTGCGCTTGTACGGCATGGCGGAAGAACCGATCTGGTTCTTTTCAAACGGCTCCTCCATCTCCTTAAAGTTGGCCAGCAGGCGGATGTCGGTGGCCATCTTCATGGCGCTCTGGGCAAGACCGGCAATGGCGGAAAGCACATTGTAGTCCACCTTGCGGCTGTAGGTCTGGCCGCAGACGGGCACAACCTTGTCAAAGCCCATCTGGGCGCACACATCGGCTTCCACTGCCTTGACCTTGGCAGAATCGCCGTTGAACAGCTCAATAAAGCTGGCCTGGGTGCCGGTGGTACCCTTAACGCCGCGCAGGGCCAGCTGGCTGATCTGGTGGTCAATCTCCTGCAGGTCCATGTAGAACTCGTTCATCCACAGGGTAGCGCGCTTGCCAACGGTGGTCAGCTGGGCGGGCTGGCAGTGGGTGTAAGCCAGGCAGGGCATATCCTTGTACTGCTCGGCAAAATCGGCCAGGTTGGCCAGCACGCCGATCAGCTTTTTGCGCACCAGCTGCAGGCCTTCGCGCATGATGATAACATCGGTGTTATCGCCAACATAGCAGCTGGTAGCACCCAGGTGGATGATACCCTTTGCCTTGGGGCACTGCAGGCCGTAAGCGTAAACATGGCTCATGACATCGTGGCGCACCAGCTTTTCGCGGGCAGTGGCTTCCTCGTAATTGATGTCATCCTTGTGGGCTTCCAGCTCGGCAATCTGTTCATCGGTAATGTCCAGGCCCTGCTTCTGCTCAGCCTTGGCCAGCGCAATCCACAGCCTGCGCCAGGTGCGGAACTTGTTATCGTCCGAGAAAGTATACTGCATCTCATCGGAAGCATAACGGGTGGAAAACGGAGAAATATAACGATCATGTGCCATTGGTCGGGTTTCCTTTCTTACAGCATGTCTTACAGTTTGAAGTAGTTCACGCCGCCTTCAAAAATCGGCTGGTACTTGTCGCCGGTAACGTTTTTGTACAGGCTGTCGCCGCTGCGCTCAGAATGGCCCATCTTGCCGAACACGCGGCCGTCCGGGCTGGTAATGCCCTCAATGGCCAGCACAGACCCGTTGGGGTTGTAGCGCATATCCATGGTGGGCACGCAGTTCAGGTCAACATACTGGGTGGCAACCTGGCCGTTGTTAATCAGCTGCTGCAGCAGGCCGTCATTGCAGACAAAGCGGCCTTCGCCGTGGCTGATGGCGATCAGGTGTTCATCATCCACATTGCATTCGCTCAGCCAGGGGCTCTTGTTGGAAGCTACGCGGGTGCGCACCAGCATGCTCTGGTGGCGGTGGATGGTGTTAAAGGTTAGGGTCGGGTCGTTCTCGGTAATCGGGCGGATCTCGCCATAAGGCACAAGGCCCAGCTTAATCAATGCCTGGAAGCCGTTGCAGATGCCGAGTGCCAGGCCGTCACGCTGGTTCAGCAGACGGTTGACGGCATCGGCCACAGCGGGGTTGCGGAAGAACGCCGCAATGAACTTGGCGGAGCCGTCCGGCTCATCGCCGCCGGAAAAACCGCCCGGCAGCATCAGAATCTGGCTCTGGTCAAGCTCTTTCACCAGGGCTTCGCAGCTGGCGGCAACGTCGGCGGGGGTCAGGTTCTTCAAAACCAGAATGTGCGGGTCGCCACCGGCGCGGCGGAATGCGCGTGCAGTGTCGTATTCGCAGTTGGTGCCGGGGAACACAGGGATGATAACGCGCGGGGTGGCCAGGCGCACAGCCGGGGCAACGCGCTGGAAGCAGTTGACCTTGTATTCCAGGGATTTAACTTCCTCGCCAGCCTTGAGGTAGGGGAAGACAGGCTGCAGCTTTGCTTCCCATACATCCTGCAGGTGCTGCAGGTCGATGTTTTCGCCGTTGACGTTGATGACGTAATCCACGGTGGTGGAACCGAGGAATTCACCGGCAGAAGCATCCAGAAGCTCCAGAATAACTGCGCCATAGCAGGGCTTGAACAGGTCGTCCAGGTTGATATCGCGGCTCAGGGACAGGCCCACGTGGTTGCCGACGCACATCTTGAACAGTGCTTCGGCAATGCCGCCGTAACCCGGCGTTGCTGCGGCCAGCACCTTGCCTTCGTCGATCATCTGCTCCACGATCTTGTAGATGGAAAGCAGGCTGCCGATCTCCGGCATGCCGTCCTTGTACTGCGGCTTCAGGATGACAACAGAGCTGTTGGCTTTCTTGAACTCAGGGCTCATGACGTTGGCGGTGTTGCCAATGGCGGTGGCAAAGCTGACCAGCGTGGGGGGAACATCCAGGCCTTCAAAGCTGCCGGACATACTGTCCTTGCCGCCGATGGAAGCAATGCCAAGGCCCATCTGGGCATCCAGCGCGCCAAGCAGGGCGGCCAGCGGCTTGCCCCAGCGTTCGGGGGCAGTGTTCAGGTGCTCAAAATATTCCTGGAAAGTCAGGTACATATCCTTGTGGCGGAAACCGGCGCAAACCAGTTTGGTCACGCTTTCCACAACGGCCATGTAAGCGCCGCGGTAGGGGTCCGCTTCAGTCAGATAGGGGTTAAAGCCCCAGGCCATGCCGGAGCAGGTGGTGGTTTCGCCATCCACCGGCAGTTTGGCAGCCATGGCCATGGTGGGGGTCAGCTGGTATTTACCGCCGTAAGGCATCAGCACGGTGGAAGCGCCGATGGTGGAGTCAAACCGCTCGCCCAGGCCTTTCTGGCTGCAAACGTTCAGGTCGCCAACCAGGTTTTCCAGCTTTTCGGCAAAGGTGGAACCGGCCCACTGGGGCTGCCATACCGTGCCGGGCAGAACATGCACATCGGCATGGCGCTCGGCACCGTTGGAGTTCAGGAACTCGCGGGAAAGGTCCACGATGGCAACGCCGTTCCAGTTCTCGCGCATCCGCTTTTCCTCGGTAACGGTAGCAACCACGGTGGCTTCCAGGTTTTCCTCATTGGCAAGGGCAATGAACTTTTCGGCATCCTCAGCGGCAACGGCAACAGCCATGCGCTCCTGGCTTTCGCTGATAGCCAGCTCGGTGCCGTCCAGGCCCTCGTACTTCTTGGTAACTTTGTTCAGGTCAATGTTCAGGCCGTCGGCCAGCTCGCCGATGGCAACGGAAACGCCGCCTGCGCCAAAGTCGTTGCAGCGCTTGATCATGCAGCAGGCGTCCTCGCGGCGGAACAGGCGCTGCAGCTTACGCTCAATGGGGGCGTTGCCCTTCTGCACCTCGGCACCGCAGGTTTCCAGGCTGGTCAGCTTGTGGGCCTTGCTGGAGCCGGTAGCGCCGCCAATGCCGTCACGGCCGGTGCGGCCGCCCAGCAGGATGATCACATCGCCGGGCTGGGGCTCTTCGCGGCGGACATGGCTGGCCGGGGTAGCACCCACAACAGCGCCGATCTCCATACGCTTTGCCACATAGCCGGGGTGGTACAGTTCAGCAACCTGGCCGGTGGCAAGGCCGATCTGGTTGCCATAGCTGGAATAACCGGCAGCAGCAGTGGTAACCAGCTTGCGCTGGGGCAGCTTGCCGGGCATGGTTTCGGCAACCGGCTTGAGCGGGTCGCCTGCGCCAGTCACGCGCATGGCCTGGTAAACATAGCTGCGGCCGGACAGCGGGTCACGGATGGCACCGCCGATGCAGGTAGCAGCGCCGCCGAACGGCTCAATCTCGGTGGGATGGTTGTGGGTCTCGTTCTTGAAGAGGAACAGCCAATCCTGCAATTCGCCGTCCACATCGCACTTGATTTTGACGGTGCAGGCATTGATCTCTTCGCTCTCGTCCAGGTTCTGCAGGATGCCGCGCTGTTTCAGGGCCTTGGCGCCGATGGTGGCCAGGTCCATCAGGGTGCGGTTCTTTTTATCGCGGCCGGTCTCGGCACGCAGGGCCATGTAACGGTCAAATGCAGCCTGCACAACTTCGTCGTCAATCTTGACATCGTTCAGGATGGTGCCGAAGGTGGTGTGACGGCAGTGGTCAGACCAGTAGGTATCGATCAGGCGGATTTCGGTAATGGTCGGGTCGCGCTGTTCAGATTTGAAGTAGTTCTGGCAGAACACAATGTCGGCGTGGTCCATGGCCAGGCCCTTTTCATTGCGGAAATTCTCCAACGCAGCGTCATCCAAAGCGCAGAAGCCGTTCAGGGTTTCCACAGCGGTGGGCACGGCAAATTCCATTTTCAGGGTATCGCGGGTGTCCAGGCTGGCCTCGCGGGCTTCCACCGGGTTGATGACGTACTTCTTGATGGCTTCCAGATCCTCTGCGCTCAGCTCGCCGTCCAGCAGGTAGATGCGGGCACTGCGCACAGACGGACGCTCGCCCTGGCTCAGCAGCTGGATACACTCGGAAGCAGAATCTGCACGCTGGTCAAACTGGCCGGGCAGATACTCCACAGCAAACACCGTCTTGGCGGTGGGCAGCTCGGTATAGGTCACATCGACTGGCGGTTCGCTGAACACGGTGGGGATGGCTTTCTCAAACAGGTCGCGGTCAATGCCTTCCACATCATAGCGGTTCAACAGGCGCAGAGCTTTCAGGCCCTTAATGCCAACCAGCTCAACCAGTTCATGCTTCAGGCCCTGGGCTTCGCCGTCAAAGCCGGGCTTTTTTTCTACATAAATGCGGTAAACCATTCTTGTTTAACCCTCCTGTGCTTTCATTGCCGCAAGGGCACGGGCACCAATATCACTGCGGCGGTGCAGTTTGTCAAAATGGATGCAGTCAGCAGCGGCGTAAGCCTTTTTCAGGGCTTCGGGCAGGGTGGCGGCGGTTGCCGTTACACCCAGCACGCGGCCGCCGTTGGTAACCAGCTTGCCATCCTTGATGGCGGTACCGGCATGGTACACGGTCACATCGGCAGCACCGGGCACCTGGCCATTCTCCAGGCCGGTGATCTCCTTGCCCTTTTCATAGGCAACGGGGTATCCGCCGGAAGCCAGCACCACACAGGCGGCAGCGCCATCGCTGAACTTGACCTCGGTCTTGTCCAGCGTGCCGTTGGTGCAGGCCTGCATCACGGTCAGCAGGTCGCTTTCCAGCAGGGGCAGTACTACCTGGGTTTCGGGGTCGCCAAAGCGGCAGTTGTATTCAATCACCTTGGGGCCGTCCGGGGTCAGCATCAGGCCAAAGTACAGGCAGCCCTTAAAGGGGCAACCCTCTGCCTGCATGGCGGCAACCGTAGGCAGGAAAATCTTCTCCATGCACTCGGCGGCAATGGCGGGGGTGTAGCAGGGGTTGGGGGCAACGGTGCCCATGCCGCCGGTGTTCAGGCCCTCGTCATGGTCCAAAGCGCGCTTGTGGTCCATGCTGGAAACCATCGGCTTGACGGTTTTGCCATCACAGAAGGACAGCACGCTGACTTCCGGCCCGGTCAAAAATTCTTCCACCACAACATGGTTGCCGGAAGCGCCGAACTTTTTGTCTAGCATGATTTCCTTTACGCCATCGGCGGCTTCCTGCTCATTCTGGCAGATCAGCACGCCTTTGCCCAGCGCCAGGCCATCCGCCTTGATAACAACCGGGTACTTGCCCTTGCTGCGGATGTAATCCATCACCTTGGCGGGGTCGTCAAAGGTTTCATAGCCGGCGGTGGGAATGCCGTATTTTTTCATCAGGTCCTTGCTGAACACCTTGCTGGCTTCAATGCGGGCGGCAGCGGCATCCGGGCCAAAAGCAGGGATGCCCACCTTGGCCAAAGCATCCACCATGCCAAGGGCAAGGGGATCGTCCTGTGCAACAACAACATAATCAAAGGCTTCTGCCTTGGCAAAGGCGACCATGGCGTCTACATCCGTTGCAGAGATGTTTTTGCAGGTGGCATCGTAACCAATGCCGCCGTTGCCAGGGGCACACCAGATATCGCCGCAGTCGGGGCTTTTTTTCAGCGCGCGGATAATGGCGTGTTCACGCCCGCCGCCGCCAACAACCAGAATTTTCATGGCAAACTCCTTAGCTTGAAATGAAAAAAGAATAATGAATAAAGAATAATGAAGGTGGACCGCGTTGCTGCGCACCGCTTAAAAAATATTAGAACTCTAATATCCAAAACCGTGCCGCTTGCGGCACACCTTCATTCTTAATTATTCTCTATTATTTATTATTTAGCAAAAACTTCGTTTTTGCTTAGTGGTGGAACAGCCGGATACCACAGAACGCCATGGCAATGCCGTACTTGTTGCAGGTGGCAATAACCTGATCATCGCGGATGGAGCCGCCCGGCTGCACAATGGCGGCAGTCAGGCTCTCCGTCTTTTTGTACTCCTTCAGCTTGTGCAGTCCCTCCTCCGTCAGGCTCAGCGCGGTATCGGTTTCCGTAATTTCCAGCACGCCGCAGTCCAAAAAGGTTTCAAACCTGGCTAGGCCTATGGGCTCCGCTGGCTCGTTGGTGATTTTCAGCACCAAACGGTTCTCGTTTTCCCCCGCGCCCCCGGCATAGGCTAAGTTCCTGTAACCGCCGAGCTCCTAGAGGTATTCTAAATTTTCCACACTTTCGTAATCAATGGAAAAAATGACCCGGCTGTTTTCCGATTGTCCGACGGATCGGTTTACGCCAGGCAGCACATCGAAGATCATCTGCCGTTTATCCAGATCCAGATAAATTTCCCAGCCGGTATCCAGGTATTCTGAGACGGACTGCAAAACGGAATCCAACTGTTCATACCGGCTTCTTTGAAGGCTTCGTCGTTCTTGATTTTTTTCAATGCCATTTGTGCGGCGTTTTGCTGTGACTCTTTTTTGGAATAGCCCGTACCTGTGCCGGCAGAAAGGCTTTCTATGCGAACTTCTGTGTGAAACATCGGGTTGTAATCCCTGTCGAGGAACTGTTCTATCAACTCAAAGGAAACCTCCATTTTGTTTTTCTGGCTCCATTCGATCAAACGGCTCTTAAAATCGGTCTCCTGCTCGGACATATCGTCCAGATCGACGTATTTCCGCAGAATCCCGTTGATGAAAAGGCGGTTCGAAAAATCGTATCCCTTGTCGAGGTAAACCGCTCCCATCATCGCTTCGAGCGTATCCCCGTACAGGTGTTTCTGGGCAAAGCCGTTGCCGCCCTGGGCGATCACGTACCGGTCGAGCCCGATCTCGATCGCCAGCCGGTTCAGCGACGAACGCCGGACGATTCGCGAACGCAACCGAGACAGAAATCCCTCGTCCGCCTCGGGAAACTCGATGAACAGGAAATCCGATACGATCGACTCGATCACCGCGTCGCCGAGGAATTCGAGCCGTTCGTTATTGATCGGGGCTCCGTCGTCCAGAAACAAGGAAGCTGACCTGTGAATCAAGGCCAGCTTATAGAGTTCTATATTATTCGGACGAAGCCCGAAAATAGTTTTCAGCATTCGATAATACGCCTTATCCCTGCCGTAACGCAGCCTGAAATAAGACTGTATCGTTCCAAACATTACATCTTTTTGAGTACGACCGTCGAGTTGTGTCCGCCGAAACCGAACGTGTTGCTCAGCGCGCACTTCACATCGCGTTTCTGGGCGACGTTGAGCGTCAGGTTGAGCTTCGGATCGATATTCGGATCGAGGTTTTCGTTGTTGATCGTCGGAGGCACGATCCCTTTGGTCAGGGCCATCACGCAAGCCAGCGCTTCGATCGAACCGGCGGCGCCCAGCAGGTGCCCGGTCATCGACTTCGTGGAGCTGATGTTCAGGTTGTAAATGTGGTCTCCGAACGCGGCGAACAATCCTTTGATCTCGGCTATGTCGCCTACCGGAGTGGACGTTCCGTGCACATTCACGTAATCGATGTCCTCAACTTTCAGCCCCGCATCCGCAACGGCGTCGAGCATGGACTTTTTCGCGCCCTTCCCTTCCGGATCGGGAGCGGTCAGGTGGTAAGCATCGGCGCTCATGCCGCCGCCGGCTACCTCGGCATAGATTTTGGCCCCGCGGGCAACGGCAT
>OGWV01001785.1_pt1 | contig 13410 bp, 7 predicted proteins | sample 1576081 | NCBI WGS metagenome assembly OGWV01 (sample SAMEA3541541, study PRJEB24748) | human gut metagenome | biome: human gut; feature: human-associated habitat; material: faeces | place: China | collected 2012 | reverse complement strand
TTTGATCGCCCGGCATTTCAGGAAATGATGCGGATGATCGAACAAGGCGAAGCTACTGCTTTCTTACAAGCGGCAGCGTCAATGTCCAGCTGGTATTGCGGGAAGTGAGGGTTGAAGGATGTCTTGGCAGAGTTGATTTCAGGGCGTGCTTCCAGGGCTGCGTTATAGTTGTTCACCACGTCGAAGAAGTGGTTCAAATCACCACCCGTCTTGTCCTGCATGTTCAACTCGATGTCGCTTGAAGCCGAGTAACCCGGAATCATAGGCGGCGCGAAGAACAATACCTGCGCTTCCTTGATAATCTTTTGGGCGCGCATGTACAAAGTGGCGTACACAATCGTGGAGTTCTGCATCGTGGAACGTTCTTCCCAGTTCTTCAGCTTGATGATGAGTGAACCGTAGGAGGGGCCTTGACCGCCCAAGAAGCTATAACCTGAGATAACGGTACGTGACTGTACGGCAGGGTCTGCAGCAACCAAGCTGTCCACACGGTTCAAAATCTCTTGTGCGCGTTCTTGTGAAGTGCCCGGAGGCAGTGTCACAGCGCCCATGATGGTACCGGTGTCTTCGTTGGGCACCATACCGGTCGGGGTTATCTGCATGAATACGCCCAACAGTACAATAGAGCCGATAACCAGTCCTGCCGATATCCAGCGTTTCTGGATGAAGAACAGCACTTGTTTCTTATACTTGCCCAGGATACCGTTGTATGAGTCATTGAAGGATTGTTTGAACTTGTCGGTAGTCATACCTGCCAACGCCAGCACACTGATGATAATCATCAAGCTACACAGAATGGGGTGTTCGCTGAAGCTGAACAGACCGAAAATCATGCCCAGGATAGCTACCGTCACGAAGAGCAGTGTAATGCCGGGACGCATCAACCGGCCTATAGAGTCGGCATAACGTGCAATCATAATCTTGCGCGCTTCCTTGGCGGCAACGCCTACACGCTCTTTCAGACTTTCGTGTCCTCCATTATGAGGTTTCAAGAAGATGGCACACAGCGCAGGACTCAAGGTCAGGGCGTTCAGAGCCGAGAAACCGATGGCAATCGCCATGGTCAAACCGAACTGACGGTAGAAAGTACCTGCCGTACCTCCCATGAAGCTCACGGGAACGAATACGGACATCATCACCAACGTAATGGAGACGATGGCACCACCCAGTTCACTCATGGCGTCGATGGAAGCTGTACGGGCCGATTTGTAGCCCTGGTCCAGCTTGGCATGGACGCCCTCGACGACGACGATGGCATCATCGACCACAATCGCAATGGCAAGCACCATGGCCGAAAGGGTCAGCAAGTTGATACTGAAGCCAATCAGTTTCAATACAAAGAAGGTGGCAATCAACGCCACGGGAATGGCGATGGCGGGAATCAACGTGGAGCGCATATCCTGCAGGAAGATATACACTACGATGAACACCAGGATAAAGGCCTCGATCAATGTCTTGATTACCTCATGTATGGAAGCGAAGAGGAAGTCGTTGGCACTCTGTGCAATGTTTATCTTCAAGCCGGCGGGCAGTTTGCTGGAATAGTCGTCCAGTAGGGCCTCGATATCCGAGATGGTCTGCGTGGCATTACTGCCTGCCATCTGGAAAATGATACAACTCACGGCTTTATGTCCGTTTACCATATTGTTGAATCCGTATGACAGACGGCCCAGTTCCACATTTGCTACATCCTTCAGACGGAGTATTTCACCGTTCTCCAAGGCCTTGATGACAATGTTCTCGAACTCCGTAGTCTGTTGCAGACGTCCTTTGTAACGCAGAGTATACTGGTAGGTTTGGTTACCGCGCTCACCCAACTGGCCGGGAGCCGCTTCGATGTTCTGTTCGCTCAAGGCGGCAACCACATCGTTGGGGATAAGTTTGTATTGGGCCATTACATCAGGTTTCAGCCAGATACGCATGGAGTAGTCTTGTCCCAATACCATGGCATCGCCCACACCGTTGACACGTTTCACCTCAGGGATAAGGTTGATGTTGGCGTAGTTTTCCAGGAACTCGATGTTGTACTGGTCTTTTTCATCATAGATGGAGAATACCATCAACATGGAAGTCTGGCGTTTACGGGTGGTTACACCGATTTTGGTAACTTCGGCAGGCAGCAAGCCTTGCGCCATGGAAACGCGGTTCTGTACGTTCACCGCTGCCATATCGGGGTCGGTACCTTGCTTGAAGTAGATGGAGATGTCGCCCGAACCGCTGTTGGTGGCGCTCGAACTCATATACATCATATTTTCCACACCGTTAATCTGGTCCTCCAGCGGAGCGATAACGGAGTTAAGCACCGTTTGGGCATTGGCACCTTGGTAAGTCGCACTTACCGATACGGTGGGAGGTGCAATGTCCGGGTATTGGGTGATAGGCAAGGTAGCCAGACCAATAACTCCTAAGATTACTATCAGGATGGAAATTACCGTTGATAGTACCGGACGGTTAATAAATCTATCTAATTTCATTTCATGAACAATTAAGGAATTAAAAATTGAAGAATTTTTTTATTTTTCATTCTTTCATTGAAACGCAGTCTGAATATTGCCTTCTTTCTGGTCTTTTAGGGCCTTCTGGTATTCGGCTTCCTTTTCAGCAGGCGTGATGGGCGTGATGGACTGTCCGTCCTTCAGGTTCTGTACCCCTTCGATAACGATTTTTTCGCCTGCTTTCAAACCTTCCGTCACGTAATAATACTTGCCGTCGTCTAAGCTGAACACTTTAACTTCGGTATTTTTCAGCGTGTTGTCCGGTTGCAGTACGAATACGAACTGCTTGTCCTGGATTTCGGTAGTGGCAGACTGTGGAATCATGATGACATCATGCAGCGGGTTGGGGAATACCACATTGCCGGTGCTTCCACTACGCAGCACGTTGTGCTTGTTGGGGAAGAGGGCACGCATGGTTACCGAACCGGTAGTCTGGTCAATGACTCCGCTGATTGTCTCCACGCGGCCACTGTCGGCATACATGGTTCCGTCGATGAGCTGCAACTGTACATTCGGCATCTTTTCCAGAATTTCCTTGGTGCTACCGCCTTCACGAATCTGTGACAAGAGTTGGCGTTCGGTCATGGAGAAGTAGGCGTACATTTCGGAGATGTCGGCAACGGTAGTCAGCGGGCTGGCTACGGAAGGACTAACCAAGCTACCTACGCGGTAGGGAATACTACCTACTACACCGTCACTGGGGCTGGTTACACTGGTGTATGACAAGTTGTTCTTGGCATTGACCAATTGGGCATTGGCTTGTGCTAGTTGTGCCTTTGTCTGTGCCAGCTGGTTTTCGGCCATTTGCAAATCGTAGTCACTGATGATGTTTTTCTTGTTCAGTTCACGTTTGTTGTTTACAGTCAGTTCTTGTGTGTTTACGGCAGCTTTGGCTGTTTCAACAGCAGCTTTGGCCGAATTTACGGCTGCCTGATACTGTACGGGGTCGATGCTGAACAACACTTGTCCTTTGCGCACTGTTGCGCCTTCGTCCACGTGCAATTTTGTGATGAACCCACTCACCATCGGGCGGATTTCTACATCTTGTTTACCCTTGATAGTAGCAGGGTAGCTGTTTGTCAAGTTGGCAGTGGTGGTCTTTGCCTCAATCACTGCAAATTCGGGAGCTTTACCCGTTCCTTTGTCGCCTTGTCCGCAGCTGCTGAGCAGTGCCAGGCAACATGCCAATAATACTAATCTACTCTTCATACTCTTTTTTGTTCTCTGTATAATTTTATATTCTTCTTTTTTTCGATTCTTGAAAGGCGTTTTTGTGTGTAATTCATGATTTAGAAATAAGGCAGGAAAAAGAAAACTGAATACTCCTATTCAGTTTTCGTCTGCAAAAATATTCTTTTCTTAGTATATAAGGTGTGAAACACTTCCTTTTTTAACTATGTTTCATACATAGATGAGAACGAAAGGACATTTTTTGATTAAAATACTGTAAAGCATACCGCTAATTGGCAGATAACCTTTATTTTTGCAGCATGTTAGAACGTAAACGCCATACTAAAATGAAGCCGCTTTTCCGCAGGTTGTTGGGGGGTGTTGCCATAGCTGCCGCACTGTATTCTTGTGCCAGTGTGGGCCGTATTGAAGGAGGACCTTATGATGAGACTCCTCCGCGTTTTATTTCCGGTACTCCCACGCCCGGCGCACTCCATCACAATAAAAATAAACTTTCCATTGAGTTCGATGAATTTATCAAGCTTGACAAGCCGAATGAGAAGATTGTAATATCCCCTCCGCAGGTGCAGCAGCCCGAAATTAAGTCTAATGGGAAGAAGGTGGTCATCACTCTGCAGGATACATTGAAACCCAATACTACTTATACATTCGATTTTGGTGATGCCATCCAGGATAATAATGAGGGGAATCCCTTGGAGAATTTCTTCTATTCTTTCTCTACGGGCGACCGTCTCGACTCTATGGCTGTGGCCGGTACAGTACTGAATGCGGCCAATCTTGAACCGGTGAAAGGAATGCTGGTCGGTCTGCATGCCAATCTGGCCGACTCCGCTTTTACCAAACTTCCTTTTGAGCGGGTGGGGCGTACGGACAGTCGCGGACGCTTCTCTATCCGTGGAGTGGCTCCCGGCAAGTATCGCATTTATGCCTTGCAGGATGCCGACCAGAATTTTGCCTATTCCCAGCCGACGGAAGTGATAGCTTTTAATGACTCTATCATCATTCCTTCCATGGAAGAGCGCATGCGCCAGGATACGACCTGGATAGACTCGCTGACAGTAGATACGATTGTAGAACGTCAATATACCCACTACCTTCCGGATGATGTTCTGCTGCGTGCTTTCAAGGAGCTTTCCTTCTCGCAACGTTTTTTGAAGGCCGAACGGTTGACTCCGGAGAAGTTTTCGCTCTATTTCACTGCTCCGGCAGACACGTTGCCTTTATTGAAAGGATTGAACTTTAATGAGGAAGATGCGTTTGTTATAGAACAGCCTACCGGCCGGAACGATACGATTCATTATTGGATAAAGGATTCTCTGCTCTATAAGCAGGATTCCCTGAAAATGAGTATCACCTATTTGTATACGGATAGCCTGAAACGATTGGTACCCCGTACCGATACTTTGAATGTGCTGGCGAAGTTGACATACGACAAGCAGCAGAAGCAGAAGCAGGAAGCGAAGGAAAAGGAACAGAAAGAGCGTGAGAAGAAAAAGAAGAAGTTGAAGGAAGGTGAGGTGGAAGAGCCCGAGCCGACGGAATTCCTGGCTGTAGATGTGTATGCCCCTTCTGCAATCGATGTATATGATTATCTTACTCTGTCGTTTACGGAGCCGGTGGCAAGCATAGATACCACCGCTTTCCATCTGAAACTGAAAGTGGACTCGTTGTGGCAGGATATCCCGTTCGACTTTATGCGCGACTCTTTGGACTTGAAGCGTTATAATCTGTTTGCCGAATGGGCACCCGGCGAAAGCTATACATTTGAAGTGGATTCTGCTGCCATACGCGGGTTGTACGGGTTGTTCTCCGACAAGATAAAGAAGGACTTCAAGGCCAAGAAGCTGGAAGAGTACGGGCAGATATTCTTTAATGTGCATGGAGCGGACTCTCTGGCTTTTGTGGAACTACTGGACGGTCAGGACAAAGTGCTGCGCACGGTGCCGGTGGTGGATGGGAAAGCCGATTTCTATTTCCTCAATCCGGGCAAATATGGAGCGCGGCTGATAAATGATACGAATGGGAATGGCGTCTGGGATACGGGAAACTATGCCGAGAAGCGCCAGCCTGAAATGGTTTACTATTATCCGATGGTTCTGGAGCTTAAAGCGAACTTTGATTTGACCCAGGAATGGGATATTAAGGCCAAGTCCCTGGATAGGCAGAAGCCGGACGAACTAAAAAAACAAAAACCAGATGAAGACAAGAAAAAGCAAAACAGGAACAAAAATAACCGCAGTGGCAATAGCAGCCGCAACAGTGGTAGAGGCCATAGCTATTAGGCGGAAGCAATTGTTCATTCTATTAATGGTGGGAGCGGTCTGTTTGGGAACCTCCCAGTCTGTTCAGGCCCAATGTACTGCAAAGAATGAAGCTTTCCAGTCGGGCGAGCATGTCATGTACGATTTATATTTCAATTGGAAGTTCATTTGGAAGAAGGTGGGTCTGGCAAGCCTCACTACCAATGCCACGACTTACCATTCCGAGCCTGCATTTCGCTTTAACTTGCTTTGTGTAGGCAGTAAAAAGACCGATTTTTTCTTCAAGATGCGTGATACGTTGACTTGTTATGTCAGCGATAGGTTGGAGCCGCTCTACTTCCGTAAAGCGGCGGAGGAGGGAAGCCGCCATACGGTGGACGAGGCTTGGTTCTCCTACTCGGACGGACTGGCGAATGTAAAGCAGAGACGCACCTGGCACAATCCCGTGCGTGAGGCTCAGGAGATGGAATACAGTGATAGTCGCTGTATCTTCGATATGTTGAGCATTTTGGCGCAGGCGCGCTCTTATGACCCTAAAGACTACAAGGTAGGGCAGAAGATACTCTTTCCCATGGCCACAGGACGCAGGGTGGAAGAGCAGACGTTGATTTACCGCGGCAAGGAGGAGGTCAAGGCGAATAACGACACCGTTTACCGCTGCTTGGTATTCTCTTTCGTAGAGTACAAGAAAGGTAAGGAGAAGGAGGTCATCACCTTCTTCGTATCCGATGATAAGAACCACCTTCCCATTCGCTTGGACATGTATTTGAATTTCGGTTCGGCCAAGGCATTCTTCAAGAGTGTCCGGGGCAACCGCTATCCGATGACGTCTGTGGTAAGGAAAAAGTGATGTTATCCCCTTTTCTAAATACACTGGATTCGAAAGTGGCAATCAGTTTTCCCTCCTGGTTGGTGACGTCGATCTGGTAATATCCGGTGGTGCGGCCGATGTAGCGTTCGCGTGCTTCGGCATACAGTACATCGCCCGGTCCGCTGCTGCGCAGGAAGGTGATATTGGACGAAAGAGAGAAGGCCAATGTTCCGTGGGAGTTGGCTGCTGCTGCCAGTGCCAGGTCGGCAAGGGTGAAGATGGCACCCCCTTGCGTACGGCCTCCCGCATTGAGATGCTCTGCCGTGATAACCAGGCGTGCCTTGCTGTATCCTTCCTTTATTTCTATCAGTTCTACACCTGCATTCGTGGCGAAGCGGTCGTTCTTAAAAAACTCTTGTGCGGTCATGGGGAGTAATGATTAATGTTTAGTGATTAATGATTAATGGGTGGAAAATATGTGCTTCCGGACGCAAAAGTAACGATTTTAGCCATTAATTGAATTATTTAGGCGGGTCAAATCTGTACACTTGCTCTACTTTTGCAGCAGGAAAAATCATAAACTCTTAATAAATAAATCCCTTATTATGAAAACAGTCCTCACTACATTGGGAATCTCCCTCCTTGTATTGGCAGGTTGCGCAGGGCAAAAGCAGGCTGAAAGCAACTTTATCCAAGAAAACATTGATAATGCTGTGGCTCAGGAGACAATTCAGACAGACATTATCGAAAAATCCGGTAAAATCCTTAATCCCCGTACCATTGATAAGGATGGGAACATTGTCTATGTACCTATCGACGATTGGTGTTCCGGCTTCTTCCCCGGTAATATCTGGCATATGTACGAGTTGACCGGTGACCAGAAGTGGCTGCCGCTGGCAGAGAAGTATACCGAGGATTTGGATTCGGTACAATACCTTACCTGGCACCATGATGTGGGCTTTATGATTGGCAGCAGCTACCTGAACGGATACCGTTTTGCGGGTAAGGAGGAGTACAAGCCGGTCATCATACAGACAGCCAAATCATTGTCTACCCGTTTCCGCCCTGCAGCAGGCGTACTTCAGTCATGGGATGCAGACAAGGGGTGGCAGGCTGAACGTGGCTGGAAATGTCCCGTTATCATTGATAATATGATGAACCTCGAACTGCTGTTCGAAGCTTCCAAGCTGTCCGGCGACTCCACTTTCTATAACATAGCCCGGAAGCACGCCGATACGACTATGGCTAACCATTTCCGTGAGGACAACAGCTGCTATCATGTGGTGGATTATGACCCCGAAACCGGTGAAGTCCGTAAGAGACAGACTGCACAAGGCTATGCCGACGAGTCTGCTTGGGCACGTGGACAAGCGTGGGCCTTGTACGGCTATACCATGTGCTATCGCTATACACACGATGCCAAATACCTGGAACAGGCTGAAAAGGTCTACAACTTTATCTTCAACAACAAGAATCTTCCGGAAGACTTGGTTCCCTACTGGGATTTCGATGCTCCCAATATCCCGAATGAACCTCGCGATGCTTCGGCAGCTGCCTGCACGGCGTCCGCCCTTTACGAGCTGAGTACTTATCTGCCGGATAAGGGATACAAGGAAACCGCCGACCGGATTATGGAAAGCCTCGCTTCTCCTTCCTACCGTGCCAAGGTGGGTACCAACGGCAACTTCATCCTGATGCACTCTGTGGGCAGTATTCCTCACGGTGCGGAGATTGATGTACCGCTGAATTATGCCGACTATTACTTCCTGGAAGGATTGATGCGTAAAAGAGACTTGGAAAAATGAAAACTCAATTAAATATTTTGTTAGGTGGTTTAGGTTTGTTCGCCTTGCAGGGCTGTAAAGCCCCGCAGGCGGAACAATCCGTCCAGCCGAATGTCATTTACGTTTTTCCCGACCAATACCGTAACCAGGCGATGGAGTTCTGGGGCCAGGAAGGTTTTCGCGAGAAAGTGAACTTTCGGAATGACCCGGTGCATACCCCACGCTTGAATGATTTTGCCCGGGAGTCGGTGGTATTGACATCTGCCATGAGCAACTGCCCGTTGAGCAGTCCCCACCGTGGTTCTCTGTTGACGGGAATGTATCCTAATAAGAGTGGTATTCCATTGAATTGCAATTCGAGCCGTCCCATCAGCTCCCTGCGTGAGGATGCTGTGTGTGTGAGTGATGTTTTCTGCAATGCCGGATATGACTGTGCCTACTTTGGCAAACTGCATGCCGACTTTCCTACCCCCAACGACCCCGAACGTCCCGGACAGTATGTGGAAGACCGTGTACCTGCATGGGATGCCTATACGCCGAAAGAACGTCGTCATGGGTTCAATTACTGGTATTCTTACGGTACCTTTGACGAACACAAGAATCCGCATTACTGGGATACGGAAGGCCGTCGCCACGACCCGCGCGAGTGGTCACCGTTACACGAATCGGGCAAGGTGGTGTCTTATCTGAAGAACGAGGGGAATGTACGCGACCCGAAGAAACCTTTCTTCATTATGGTAGGCATGAATCCTCCCCATAGTCCGTACCGTTCTTTGGACGACTGTATGGAGGAAGATTTCAATCTCTATAAAAACCAGCCTCTGGACAGCTTGCTCGTCCGTCCGAATGCCGACTCCAAGATGCTCAAGGCAGAGAGTGCACGCTACTACTTTGCTTCTGTGACGGGTGTCGACCGTGCTTTCGGTCAGATACTCGATGCCTTGAAGGAACTCGGACTGGACAAGAATACCATTGTCGTGTTTGCCTCCGACCATGGAGAGACCATGTGCAGCCAGCATACGGAAGACCCGAAGAATTCCCCGTACTCCGAGTCCATGAACGTTCCTTTCCTGGTGCGTTTTCCCGATAAGATTAAGCCCCGCGTGGACGACTTGATGCTTTCCTCGCCGGACATCATGCCTACCTTGTTGGGTCTTGCCGGTCTTGCCGACTCCATTCCGGCCGAGGTGCAGGGACGCAACTATGCACCGCTTTTCTTCGATGAAAAGGCGGATATTGTACGTCCCACCGGCGCTCTCTACATCCAGAACCTGGACGGTGAGAAGGATGCGGAAGGTATGGTCCGTTCCTACTTCCCTTCGTCGCGCGGCTTTAAATCGGCGCGCTACACGCTGGCGCTCTACATTGACCGCGAAAACCATAAGCTGGTCAAAAGTTTGTTGTTTGACGATGAAAAGGACCCGTATCAGATGAATAACCTTTCTTTGGAAGAAAACCAAGAAGTCGTAAAAGACCTTTGCGCAGAGATGGGCAAAGTGTTGAAAGAGATTGATGATCCTTGGTATAAGGAAGGTATCTTGAAGGATATGATACCTTATTGATTGGAAATGGGTTATAGATAATCCTCCATAAATTGCTTGAACGTTTTTTGCGACCCGCTTCGACTGATAGTGAACTATTTGTCGGAGCGGGTTGTTTGATTCAGAGTGGAATAAATTACCAATACGTATTAAGTAAATGATGGAGATGAAGTATAGACTATGGGCTTGTTTGTTGTTTTTGCCGATGGTCCTTTGGGCGTCCGGGCGTCCGAAAGTGGCTGTCGTACTCAGTGGGGGTGGCGCCAAAGGGACGGCGCATATCGGTGCTCTGAAAGTAATTGAAGAAGCGGGTATCCCTATAGATTATGTGGTGGGCACTAGTATGGGGGCCATTGTGGGCGGTTTGTATTCTATCGGATATACCCCGCAGCAATTGGACAGTATGGTGAATGCCCAGAACTGGAAATTCTTGCTCTCGGATGCCCCCAATCCTAAGGATGTGTTGCTGGATGACCGGTTGAAGTCGGAGCGCTATGTACTCTCCATTCCGTTTTCTTTGAAATCTGCCGCTGTTTCGGATGCGGGTATCATAAAAGGGAAGAACCTGGCACGTTTGTTCTCCACATTGACAGAAGGTTACCAGGATTCTGTGGATTTTAGCCGTCTTCCTATTCCGTTTGCCTGCGTGTCGGAAAATCTGGTGAATGGCAGCGAAGTAGTGTTCCATGAGGGAATACTGGCCACTTCCATGCGTTCCAGCATGTCCATTCCCGGTGTGTTTGCTCCGGTAGACCTGGATGGAATGGTGTTGGTGGACGGTGGAATGGTGAATAACTATCCGGTAGATGTGGCGCTTGCCATGGGGGCCGACTACATTATCGGGGTGGATGTGCAGAGTCCGCTGCTTAAGGCTTCCGAGCTGAAATCGGTGAAAGACATCTTCGGGCAAATCATTAATCTGCAAGGAGAGAAGAAATACCGTGAGAATCTGCGTAATACCGACGTGTTGATAAAGGTGGATGTCACCGGCTATTCGGCTGCAAGTTTCACCAAAGAGGCCATCGACACTTTGATGGTGCGGGGAGAGCGTGCTGCCATGGACAGTTGGGACGGACTGCTTGCCCTGAAACGGAAGCTGGGACTTGCAGAAGATTATCAGCCTCGCCGCCCGGGACCTTTCCGCTTGCCCGGCGCGGCTGTTGATAGGGAGATTCCCGTTGATTCCCAAATAGCCGCCCCTGCTGTACGGGAGAACAAGCTGAATGTCGGTTTTCGTTTTGATACGGAAGAACTGGCGGCGTTGCAGGCAAATACGGACTTCTATTTCGGCCGGCAGCGGGAGTCGCTGGCCAGCCTCACCGCCCGTCTGGGCAAGCGTACACTGGCACGACTCGGATATAGTTATCAGTGGGACGGTGGATGGCAGGCAGGACTTGCCTATCAGTTCGACTATAAAGATATGAATATTTATAATGAAGGCAAACTGACGCTGGATTTGACTTTTACACATCAGCTGGTCCGTATGGGGGCGGCGAAGGACTGGAACAATATCCAGGTCAGTTTGGGCATTGACTTTGATTACTACCACTATCATGATTTGCTGTCGCTCGACCCGTTGGCTTCGGCACTGTTTGAGAATTCGTCCTTATTCAGTTACTTTGCCGGACTTGTGTTCAACAACTTGAATGAGAGGAGCGCCCCTACAAAAGGCATGTCGTGGGCGGTATCCTACCATCTCTATACGGATAACCTCTTCCAGTATAAAGACAACAATCCTATTTCTGTTTTCGATGCCCGTTGGCAGGGATGTTTCTCTCCGTCGAGTAAGCTCACTGTCACTCCTTCGTTTTATGGACGCGTATTGTCCGGAAGCGATAATTATCCTTTTGCCATCATCAATATGGTGGGGGGGACCATACCGGGGCGCTATATGCCACAGCAGATACCGTTTACGGGCATCAACCGTGCGGAACTGTCACAAGCCGCATTGCTGGTTGCAGGGCTGAACCTCAGACAGCGTATCTTGAAAAACCAGTATATATCAGTGATGGGCAGTTATGGGCGAAACTCCGGGAAGTTTCATCAGATTCTTGACTCTTCCGAATCGGTTGATATGGCAGGGGTAGGCATCGGCTATATGTACAAGAGTTTTCTGGGACCAGTGGAGATACAATTGAATTGGTCCAACCAGACGAAGAAAGTAGGGTGGTATGCCGGGTTCGGATTCGTATTCTAACAGGGATGTATCAAAATACACAATCACCATAGGATTATACAGATTTTATTTTTCAGTTAAAAGAACAGAAGAACAAGAGAGAGAAATATGTTCTTTTGTTCTTCTGTCTAAAACTTACCCCAATCTGTATGATTCTGTGGTGAGTTATGATACCTTCGTTATTTATTCAGCTTCCATTCGCTTCCGTCCTTACCGTCCTTAATCTCGAAACCGAGCGCGGTGAGTTCATTGCGGATTTTGTCGGATGTAGCCCAATCTTTGTTGGCTTTTGCCTTTGAACGCTCTTCCAATAGCATGTCCACTACTTTGCCGAAGGCAGCTTCACGCTCTTCGTTGGAGGCGTTGTCTTCTTGTAATCCTAAGATGTCGAAGCAGAAGAGGTGGAAGGTTTCCTTCAATTCTTTCAGGTCTTCGGCTGTGATGGAATCGTTTCCAGCCAGGATATTGTTTACCATCTTGGCGCCGTCGAAGAGGTGGGCGATGACAATCGGTGAGTTCAAGTCATCATTCATGGCTGTATAACACTTTTCACGCAAGTCTTTTACCCCCTCTATGCCGGTGGTTTGTGTTGCCGGAGTGATGCGTTCAAGACCTTTCACAGCTTCTGTCAGCCGTTCCAATCCTTTTTCGGCTGCTTGTAATGCTTCGTTACTGAAGTCCACTGTACTGCGGTAATGTGCCTGAAGGATGAAGAAACGGATGGTCATGGGGCTGTAGGCTTGGGTCAGTAACTTGTGGGTACCGTGGAAGAACTCATCCAAGTTAATGAAGTTGCCGTATGATTTTCCCATCTTCTGTCCATTAATGGTAATCATGTTGTTGTGCATCCAGTAGTGAACCATGTCATCGCCTTGTGAAGCTACCGATTGTGCGATTTCACATTCGTGGTGAGGGAAAATCAAGTCCATTCCTCCTCCGTGAATATCGAAGTGTTCGCCTAGGTATTTGCGTCCCATAGCGGTACATTCGGCGTGCCATCCGGGGAAACCGTCGCTCCACGGAGAAGGCCAGCGCATGATATGTTCCGGCTGCGCACATTTCCAAAGGGCGAAGTCGATCGGATTATGTTTTTTAACAGATGCTGGCAAGGTTGTAGAGAAAAACAAACACTATTGGTGGGATTGTAAATT
>OGWV01001761.1_pt1 | contig 13497 bp, 10 predicted proteins | sample 1576081 | NCBI WGS metagenome assembly OGWV01 (sample SAMEA3541541, study PRJEB24748) | human gut metagenome | biome: human gut; feature: human-associated habitat; material: faeces | place: China | collected 2012 | reverse complement strand
GTCGTTGGGGACGTTCTTGTTTGACTAGTCGTTTAAGAACGTCCCCAACGACTACTTGCGCTAGAGCATAAGTTATACAATTAGTCAAGTTATGTCTGTTTAAACAAAATAGCGGCACGCAGGCGCATTGGGATTAACCTAAAAGCGGCGTTAATGAACAGAGTGTCTGTATATATCTGTGAAAGTAATTGGGAAATCACGTTTTAGTAGACAATGAGCTGTAAATCAGCAACGTAATCAATTTGTAACAAACTTAGACGTTTAAACAAATAATGCAACCGTTTGCGAATTTAGCTATAAATCCACAAGGCGAACAGGTATACTCCTTTATTGTCGTGTAGGAAATACGTAGACAAAAAGGAGGTTATGTGATGGTAAGTATTGTTCTTGCTAGCCATGGGGACTTGGCAGCTGGAATCAAGCAGACGGGCTCGATGGTCTTTGGCGATCAGCCGTCTGTAGCCGTGGTCTCGCTCGAGCCGAGCATGGGCCCCGACGACTTCCGTGCCAAGGTCGAGGAAGCAGTCGCTTCCTTCGAGGACCAGGAGCAGGTGCTCTTCCTCGTTGATCTGTGGGGCGGCACGCCGTTCAACCAGATCAGCGGGCTCATCGAGGGCCACGATTCCTGGGCTATCGTCACCGGTGTCAACCTGCCTATGCTCATCGAGGCATATTCGCAGCGCTTTGACGCAAAGAACACTGCACATGCGATCGCAAAACATCTCGTGACTGAGGCTAAGGCCGGCGTGCGCGTCAAGCCCGAGTCTCTGGAGCCCGAGGAGAAGAAGCCGGCTGCGGCCGCCGCTGCTCCTGCGGGTGCCATTCCTCCGGGAACGGTGATCGGCGACGGGCACATCAAGATCGCCCACGTCCGTATCGACACGCGCCTGCTGCATGGTCAGGTGGCCACCACGTGGACCAAGCAGATCAACCCCAACCGCATCATCGTGGTCTCCGACGGCGTTGCTCACGACGAGCTCCGCAAGACCATGATCGAGCAGGCTGCCCCTCCGGGAGTCCACGCCAACGTCGTGCCTATCAAGAAGATGGCCGAGGTCGTCAAGGACACGCGCTTTGGTGACACCAAGGCCATGCTGCTCTTCGAGAACCCGCAGGATCTGCTCAAGGCCATCGAGGCCGGCGTCGACATCAAGGAAGCCAACATCGGTTCCATGGCTCACTCCAAGGGCAAGGTCGTCGTCACCAACGCCGTCGCCATGGGCGATGACGACGTTAAGACTCTCGAGGCTCTCAAGGCCAAGGGCGTCAAGTTCGAGGTTCGCAAGGTTCCTTCGGATTCCTCCGAGGATCTCGACGCCATGTTGAAGAAAGCTAAGGCCGAACTGGCCGCTCAAGCATAGTAAAGGAGGGTCCGATACATGTCTGCAATCACTATTCTGCTTGTTGCGATTGTCGCGTTGCTTGCCGGTATGGAAGGCATTCTGGATGAGTTCCAGTTCCATCAGCCGCTCGTGGCATGCACGCTTATCGGTCTCGTAACCGGTCACCTTCAGGAGGGCATCCTCCTGGGCGGTTCGCTCCAGATGATGGCCCTTGGCTGGGCTAACGTCGGCGCCGCCGTCGCGCCTGACGCCGCTCTGGCCTCGGTCGCTTCTTCGATCATCATGGTGCTCGCCCTCAACGGCGGCGCCACCGATTCGGCCAAGGCTGTTACCGCCGCCATCGCCGTCGCCGTTCCGCTGTCGGTCGCTGGCCTGTTCCTGACCATGATCTGCCGTACCCTGGCAACCGCTATCGCTCACGCCATGGACGGTTGCGCCGAGAAAGGCGACTTCGCCGGCATCGAGCGCTGGCAGTACGCTGCTATCCTCATGCAGGGCCTTCGTATCGCCATCCCGGCAGTGCTTCTGTGCATCATCCCGGCTGAGGCTGTTACCAACGCGCTTAACGCTATGCCCGACTGGCTGTCCGGCGGCATGGCTGTCGGCGGCGGCATGGTCGCTTCCGTCGGTTACGCCATGGTCATCAACATGATGGCCACCAAGGAGACCTGGCCGTTCTTCATCCTCGGCTTTGTCCTTGCTGCCATCCCTCAGCTCACGCTGATCGCCCTTGGCCTCATCGGCATCTCCCTTGCCCTCATCTACCTTGGCCTTAAGGATCTGGCCAAGCAGGGTGGCGGCATGGGCGGTGGCTCCGGCGACCCGCTCGGCGACATTCTGAACGATTACGAGTAGGAGGGGAGTGATACATATGGCAGAGAACAAGATTCAGCTCACCAAGGCTGACCGCAAGAAGGTTTGCTTCCGTCATCAGTTCCTTCAGGGCTCGTGGAACTACGAGCGTATGCAGAACGGCGGCTGGTGCTTCGCAATGATCCCTGCGATCAAGAAGCTCTACACCAGCAAGGATGACCAGATTGCCGCTCTTAAGCGCCACCTGGAGTTCTATAACACCCACCCTTATGTTTCCGCCCCCGTCATTGGCGTTACCCTCGCTCTCGAGGAGGAGCGCGCCAACGGTGCTCCGATTGACGACGTCGCCATTCAGGGCGTCAAGGTCGGTATGATGGGCCCGCTCGCCGGCGTCGGCGACCCCGCCTTCTGGTTCACCCTTCGCCCGATTCTGGGCGCTCTGGGCGCTTCCTTGGCCCTGTCCGGCAGCATTGCCGGTCCGCTGCTGTTCTTCTTCGCGTGGAACATCATCCGTTACGCCTTCCTGTGGTACACGCAGGAGTTTGGCTACAAGGTCGGCTCCTCCATCGCCAAGGACCTCTCCGGCGGTCTGATGGGCAAGGTCACCGAGGGCGCTTCCATCCTGGGTATGTTCATCATCGGCGCCCTGGTCGAGCGCTGGGTGTCCATCTCCTTCACCCCGGTCGTCTCCAAGGTCACGCAGTCTGCTGGCGCCTTTATCGACTGGGCTAATCTGCCCTCCGGTTCCGAGGGCGTCAAGGAAGCACTGACGATGTATAACTCCATCGGTGCTAACGCCCTTGATCAGGTGAAGGTCACCACGCTTCAGGCTAACCTCGATCAGCTCATCCCCGGCCTTGCCGCCGTGTGCCTGACCCTGCTGGTCTGCAAGCTCCTCAAGAAGAAGGTCAGCCCGATCGTCATCATCCTGGCTCTCTTCGCCATCGGCATCATCGGTCGCGTCTGCGGCTTCATGTAAGCACGTTTCGGCTTAAGACCGAGAATTGCTAGGCAAGGGCTTTTGAGCCATTGAAACGGACCGCACCCGGTGGGTACACTGGATGCGGTCCGATTGTTTTATTTGGAGGGCGAGGCGCGCATGGCGCAATCTCAGAACAGCACGGTCGATCTGGCAACGCCGGCAACCTGCCTGATGGGGCTTACCAGTCACGGTAACGTAATGGTGGGCAATAAGGCGTTTGAGTACTATAACGAGCGCAATCCCGAGGATTTTATTCAGATCCCGTGGGATGAGGTCGACTATATTGCCGCTGAGGTTTTGCGCGGCACCAAGAAGATTACGCGTTTTGCTATCTTCACCAAGGACAACGGTCACTTTACGTTTTCGACGCGCGATGACAAAGAGACGCTTCGTGCGGTCCGCAAGTACGTTGACGAGGATAAGCTCGTGCGTTCGCCTGACTTTATCGATGTGACGGCCAAGGGCGCCAAGAGCATCCCCTCCGTTATCAAAAACCTCTTCCACAAAGGCAACTAGTCATTAAAGAGCGCCCCCTCAAAGTGGGACGCAGTCTCCCATGTGGCTCGATCGGGAAAGTGCATCCCAGTTCGAGCGTCGATTCCGGGATGTAGTTTCCGGAACGGGGTCGTTTGGGAAACCGTGTCCCGTTTCGAGCCGAAATTCTGGGTCACAGTTTCCCAGCGAGGTCTCATGGGGAAAGTCTGACCCAGAATTTGCCTGGATAGTGGGACGCACTTTCCGGAGGGCTGTTCCACCGCAACTTCGAAGAGTGGGTATACGCTGCATTACAGCGGCGTAAATCTGCTACACTAATACGACATGCCTCCGTAGCTCAGGGGATAGAGCACCGCTCTCCTAAAGCGGGTGTCGACGGTTCGAATCCGCCCGGGGGCACCAGAGATTTGTCGAGCCCGGTACCACCACGGTGCCGGGCTCTTCTGGTTCATGCCATGTCAAAAACGAAGCGCCCGCTTGCTGGGGGAGCAAGCGGGCGCCTGTGAGCGAATATGTTTGCGGCGAGAGCCGTAATGAGCGGTTGGGTTGCGACTAGTTGGTCGTACCGGAATCGTCGCCCGTGCTCGTGCCTGAACCCGAACCCGAGCCAGAAAGTGCAACCGTCAGCGTAATCGTGCTGTCGGTAGACTGCTTGCCGGTGGGGGAGACGCCCGTAACGGTGGCGTTTTCGTTGCCGCTCACGGGGTTACCGTTCTGATCGCAGAATGCGATGTTGTAGAACCCGGCGTTGTTGAGCGCGGTAACGGCGGCGGAGATGCTCTTGCCGTACAGGTTGCCCGGAACGCTGGCTTTGCCGGACTTCTTGGCAATGACGACGGTAATCGTGGCGCCAGGCTTCTGCTTGCCGCTGGGGTTCCAGCTAATCACGGTGCCCTCGGTAACCGAGTCGTTCTCCTGGTAGCTCACGTCGACGCCAAAGCCTGCCATATCGAGGGCGTTGCGCGCCTGGGCCTCGGTCATGTCGGTCAGGTCGGGGACGGACGTGGTATCCGGGCCGCTCGAGACCTTGTACGAGATGGTCGTGCCCTTCTCGACTTCCTTACCGGCTTCGGTGCCCTGCTCAAAGACCTGGCCCTCATCGGCCTCGTTGGCCTCCTCGGAGGCGTTGCCCTTCAGGCCAACGCTTGCCAGCGCGGCTTCTGCCTGGTCCTTGGTCAGGCCGACAAGCTGGGGAACCTCAACCTTCTCGGAGGGCTTGGGGCCCTTGGAGATTACCAGGTTCACCTTAGTGCCCTTGGCCTTCTTGGTGTTGCCGTTGGGCGTCTGCTCGGCGACCTTGCCCTCGTCGACATCGTCGTTGTAGCTTTGGTCGATGGTGCCGACCTCGAGGCCGGCTTCCTTGATCAGTTCGACGGCAGTCTGCTGGTCCTTGCCCAGTACATCGGGAACGGTGACCTGCTCGCCGCCAAAGAGTCCTGTGGCAAAGGCCACCACGATGCCGATGACGGCAACGGCTGCCACCACGGCGGCGATGATCTTGTTCTTGTTGGATTTGGGCTTTTCGACCTCGTAGGAGCCGGTGGAACCCGAAACCGAGCTACGGGCGGTATTCTGGCCGCTCACGCCCGAGACGGGACGCACCATGGCGCGCGTCTGATCGGAAAGCTCGCGAGTCTTGGTGGCGCCCAGCTCGCCGGGGGCACCGATGATGCGCGTGGGCTCCGAGATGTTGACGGCACGGCCCGACAGGTAGCTGTTGAGCACCTGACGAAGCTCGTCGGCGGTCTGGAAGCGGTTTGCCGGGTCCTTCTCCATGCACTTGAGGATGATGCGCTCAAGGTCGGCGTCGACACCGGAGTTGATCTGGCTCGGTGGAATAGGCAGCTCGTTGACCTGCTTGAGTGCGACCGAGATAGCGTCGTCGCCGTCAAAGGGAACGCGGCCGGTGGCGCACTCATACATCACGACGCCCAGCGAGTAGATATCCGAGGTGGGGCCGAGATCCTGACCGCGGGTCTGCTCGGGGCTGACGTAGTGGGCGGTTCCCAGCACGTTGTTGTCTTGCGTGAGGTGGCTGTTCTTGGCGCGCGCGATGCCAAAGTCCATCACCTTGATGTTGCCGTCGGGCAGCACCATGATGTTCTGCGGCTTAATGTCGCGGTGGATGATCTCGTGCTTGTGGGCGACCGAAAGCGCGGAGCTGATCTGCGAGCCGATCTGGGCGACCTTCTTGGGGTCGAGGGCGCCGTGGCTCTTGATGCCGCTCTTAAGGTCGGTACCGCGCAGGTACTCCATGACGATGTAATAGGTGTCGCCGTCCTTGCCCCAATCGTAGACGCCCACGATATAGGGGGAGGAGAGACCGGCTGCTGCCTGGGCCTCCTGCTTAAAGCGTGCGGCGAAGGTTGCGTCGCCAGCATACTGCGGCAGCATGATCTTGACGGCTACCGTGCGGTCGAGGACCTGGTCCTGTGCACGGTAGACGGTCGCCATGCCGCCTGTTCCCACCTTATCCTTGAGGAGGTATCTTCCCCCGAGGACCCTCTGTTCCATTCCTGCTCCTAACATAACTATTCGCTCAACGATGTGTGTAGTACCTACGATGTGGCCGCTGGGGCCGTGTGGCGCGTTGCCGCTAACTCTTCGGCCGCGGCGCGCCTCGGGTGTCCGATTCAATCATGGGCATCACGCTCCCTGTGCGGCGAGCGCCGCGGTCAGGACGATGCCGGCAATCTTGGCCGCCTTGACGTCGTGTTTGTCGTAATCCTCCAAGGCCACCGAGATGGCGACCGTGGGTGAATCGTAAGGTGCAAAGCCAACGAACATCGAGTTGACGTTGGTGCCGCCGATCTCGGCCGAGCCGGTCTTGCCGGCGACCTTGACGCCGGGGACCTGGGCATCGGTGCCGGTGCCAGACTGGACGACGGCAAGCATGGCCTGCTTGACCTGGTCGGCCGTGGCGGAGCTGACGGCCTGACCCAGCGAGCGGGACTGCGTGGTCTTGACCACAGTTCCGTCCGGGGCGAGCACCTGGGCTACAAAGTACGGGTCCATGACCACGCCACTGTTGGCGATGGCGGCGGCAATCACGGCGTTTTGCATGACGGTGGTCTGCGGGCCGGGCGTGTGGTCCATGCCGACAGGCTGGCCGGCGCCGGCCCAGGCGGTTTCCCACTCGGTCATGAGCGACGGATCGGCCATGATGGAGGCCATGGAGGTCAGGTCCTGGCCGAGCTTTTGGCCGTAGCCAAAGGCGTTGGCAAACTGCACGAGCGTGTTTGCGCCAACTTCGTTTGCCACCTGGCCAAAGACGACGTTGGAGGACACGGCAAAGGCCTGCTGCAGGCTGATGGTGCCGTAGCTCTCGTTGGCATAGTTGGTGACCGGTGCGTTGCCGATGTCCATGGAGCCGGGCGCCTGGTAGGTGCTGGTAAGGCTGGCGGTACCGGTCTCGAGTGCCGCGGAAAGCGTAACGACCTTAAACGTTGAGCCCGGCGTGTACAGCGCGTCCATGGCGCGATTGTACATGGAGCCGTCCTCGCCGCCGCCCGTCTGCAGCAGGGCATCGATGTTGGTGTTGTCGTAGGTGGGCGAGCTGGCACATGCGAGCACCGCGCCGGTACGCGGGTCGATGACCACTACAGCGCCCTTAAAGCCCTTGAGTGCCTGCTCGGCCGCCGTCTGGATGCGCGAGTCGATGGTGAGCTTGGCGGTGTTGCCCGGCTGGGTCTGGCCCGCGAGCGACGCGATGGCGTTGTTCCAGCTGGAGTAGTCCTTAGAACCGGTGAGCGTGTCGTTCATGACGCTCTCGATGGCGGTGGTGCCATACTGCTGGCTCACGTAGCCAACCACGTGCGCTGCCAGGTTACCGTTGGGGTAGGAGCGTACGTAGGTGCCGTCCTCCTGCTGCAGCGACTCGGCCAGCGTCACGCCGTCGGACGTGATGATGGAGCCGCGCTGGATGTACTTGGAGCGGGCGATGGTGTGGTTGTTGGTCGGCATGTCCTGATAGTCCTTGGCCTTAATGACCTGGACATAGGTGAGGTTGCCGATAAGGATGGCGAACAGCGCCGTAAAGGCGAGCACCGCACGGGTTAGACGGTTGGCGAGCGCAACGCGGCCGAGCACACCGGATTCAGGCGTGTCGAGCAGGCGACGGCGCATGCGCGAGCCGACGGAATGGCTGCCGCTGCCGTAGGAAGACGAGGTGGCAAAGCGCGTGCCCGTCGGGGCGGCGGCAGATGCGACCTGATCATCGGTGATGGCGGCCATGGTGCCGGTGCCGGTAAGCTCGGCCTCGCGTCCGGTCGCCTCGTCACCGGCGCGCAGCAGGAGCGCGACGATGATAAAGCTTGCCAGCAGCGAGGAGCCGCCCTGGCTCATAAAGGGCAGGGTGACGCCGGTCAGCGGGATCAGGCGGGTTACGCCGCCAACGATCAAGAAGGCCTGGAAGCTGATGGCGGCCGTAAGGCCCGTGGCGCTAAAGGCAGCGAGGTCGGATTTAGCGCGGGCAGCTGTGGTCAGGCCGCGAACGGCAAAGAGCATAAACAGGATGAGCACGGCGCCGCCGCCCAAGAGGCCCATCTCCTCGCCGATAGCCGAGAAGATAAAGTCGGACTCGACGACAGGGATGTTGTTGGCCATGCCGTTGCCGATGCCAACGCCGACCAGACCGCCATCGGCAAGCGAGAAGAGCGACTGGACGATCTGGTAGCCCTGGCCCTGGGCGTCCTTAAACGGATCGACCCAAACCTGGAAACGCACCTGAACGTGAGACAGGAACTTGTAGGCGCCCACGGCTCCGACGGCTAAGAGCGCAAGGCCGATAACGACATACGAAAAGCGCCCCGTGGCAACGTAGAGCATCAGCAAGAAGATGGTGTAGAACAGCACGGCAGAACCCAGGTCGCGTTCGAAGACGACGACGAGCAGGCACACACCCCACACGGCAAACAACGGCAGCAGCAGTCGCAGGCGAGGGATCTTAAAGCCCAAGATCTTGCGGTTGGAGATGGAGAGCAGCTCGCGGTTCTCGGCCAGGTACCCGGCCAGGAACAGCACGATAAAGACTTTGGCGAACTCGCCGGGCTGGATGGTAAAGCCCGCGATGCGAATCCACAGCTTGGAGCCCGAGATCGTGGTGCCGATAAAGATAGGCAGCATCAGCAGAATGATGCCGATAATGCCAAAGGTGTACTTGTAGCGCATGACTACGTCGAGGTTCTTAACCAACGCGAGCGTTCCCACCATCAGGGCCACCGAGACAAACAGGATGATGAGCTGTGAGATGGCGAGAGCGGGGGCGAGGCGTGTCACGAACGTGATGCCGATGCCCGAAAGTATAAATACGATGGGTAGGATGGCGGGGTCGGCGCCGGGCGCCAAGATGCGCACGGCGATATGTGCCGCGGCGAAGGCGGCAAAGAGGCCGATCGGCACCGCGAGCGTCTCAAAGGAGATGGCGGCGCCCGCGGTGAGCACGTACATCGCATACAGCAGGATGACGGGGAACGCCGAGGCGATGAGCAAGAGCAGCTCGGTGTTGCGGCGACTCATAAGCGGCACTCCCTTTCTAGTTCTTTTCGGAGGCTTCGGCCTCGGCGGACTGTTCGGCGGTTTTCTCGGAATCTGATTCGGAGGTCGATCCCTGATTGGTGTTGTCGCGAATCGTTTGCGCGTCGATCACCTGGCGGGTCTGCTCCTCGTCGATTTGGTGGCGGTACTTGGATATCGTGTCCTGCGCATCGTCGACACTTGTTTGCGGAATGCCCGCCTTGAGGCGGTTTTGCGTGTCTTCGGGCAGGTCGGACAGCTTAATACTGGTTTCGCTTTCGAGCCAGTGAAGCTTGAGTCCGAGCGGCTTGCCGGGCAGGCCGCGCCAGACGGCGACATTGCCCTGGTAGGTACCCAGGTAGTACGAGCCGGTGACACCCGTGTAGGCCCAGATGCCAGCTGCCAGCACAAAGACGAGGGCCAGGATGGCGGCGATAGTAATGTTGCGGCGACGCACGCGTTGCGCCTCGCGCATAACGCCATCGTCAACCAGGTCAACGACTACTACGGTCACGTTGTCGTGGCCGCCGGCGGCAAGCGCCGCGTCCACTAGGTTGTCGACGCAGATTTGCGCGGTTGAGGACTGCGTGGCGATGTTCTCGATATCGCTATCGGGAATCATGCTCGAAAGGCCGTCGGAGCACAGGATCAGGCGGTCGCCTTCCTCGATATGCAGAGTGAAGTGGTCGGCATACATGGCGGGGTCCGAGCCCAGCGCACGGGTGATGACCGAGCGGTTGGGGTGGACGCGAGCCTCGTCTGCCGTAATCTCGCCGGCGTCCACGAGCTCCTCCACGTAGGAGTGGTCGCGGGTCACGCGGATGAGCGTGCCCTCGTGGAGCAGGTAGGCGCGAGAGTCACCCACGTGGGCGATGGCGAGCGTGTCGTTTTCGATATAGGCGCAAGTGGCTGTGCAGCCCATGCCGGGCTTGCCCAGGCCGTTCAGGGCCGCCTCGATTACGGCGGCGTTGGCTGCCTCGACGGCTGCGGCCAGGCGTGCTGCGTCGGCGGACTGCGGGGCCGTCTTGGCAATAGTCTCGACGGCGATGGAAGAGGCTACCTCGCCGGCGGCGTGACCGCCCATGCCGTCGCATACGCAAAAGAGCGGCGACTGCACCAGGTAGGAATCCTCATTGTGCGGGCGTACGCAGCCAACGTCAGAGCGGGCGCCCCACATGAGTTGCGTGGTGGTGCCGGCATCATAGGTCGAGTCGGTCTCGATGCGCTCCTCGGTCAGGGGCTCAAAGCTCATGGTCGAGCCGGGGTCTTTGAGCTTGGCCTCAACGGCGGCAACGTCGATCTCGGCTGTGTCACCGGGAGAGACGTTGCCGGTCTCGGCGTTTGATTCGGAATCGCCGGTGTCCGGGGAGCCGGGCTCTTCGGACGCGCAGGCGGTCGACTCGTCGTCTTGCGGGCTGGCGTCTATAGGCTCGGGCGTCGCAAAGTGCGACGGCGCGGGTGTGCTTTGCGACTGGGCGGCGGGCTCGGCCACGGCATCGGACTCGCTTGCGGGCGCAGGCTGCGGGGCCTTGGGTGCAGGGCCGTCCTCGGGGGATGGCCCCGCCTCGGGCGCCGGCGTAGACGCGGGCGCAACCTCGGATGCCGGGGCTATGGGAAACGCCGGCGCGGCGGGTTCGGGTGCCGCAAACACCGCAGCGCTCTCGTTGATTGCCGCGGCGACGGGCTCTGCAAAGTGAGCCGGCGCCGGGGTTGCTTCGGGCGCTGTGGGCTGTTCCGCAGCATGTGCGCCGATGGGCGCCGCTACGGCATCCTCTTCGCCCTCGTTATCGGCGAGATCCGAAATATCATGCGTTACATGCGAAAGAGGCAGGGAGAACACGGTGTCCTCGGGCTCCACGGGTGTGGAGTCCGCCGGAGCGGCGTGGGCCGGTGCAGCTACGGCGGCAGCCGGTGCCTCGGTCATGGTTGCGGACTTGTTCTCCTCGTCGATCATCGACGGTTCACCTTCATGACCACGTCGCCAATCTGGACTTCGTCGCCCTCGCGCAGCGTTGCGGGCTCCACAAGCTGGCGGCCGTTGACGAGCGTGCCGTTAAGCGAGTTGAGGTCCTCGATGATGAGCGCCGGGCCCTGCAGCGAAAAGCGCGCATGCGAGGCCGAGACGAACGGTTCGTTGATGCAGATGTCCGAAGATGGCGAGCGACCGACGATGACGGGGCCGAGCATGTCTACGTGGATGCCACGGATGCCGCGCGGGCCCTTGTCCACATCGATCGTCCAGATAGCCGAGTCGCGGCGCTGTCCGCGCACAAGTCCCACGCCGGTCTTCATGACGGCGAACAGGAAGATATAGAGCAGGGCGACCAGGACGATGCGGCCTGCAAAAAGGACGATATCGATGTTCATAAGCGACTATCCCCTAAATTCAAAGGTGCTCAGGCCAAACGTCAGCAGATCGCCGTTGCGCAGCGGGCAGCGCGTAATGCGGCGGTTGTTGACGAGCGTGCCGTTGGTGGAATTGAGGTCCTCGATCGACCAATCCGAGCCCGTAAAGGTGAGCTGGGCGTGGCGGCGCGACACGTTGGGGTCGCGCAGGGCAATATCGGAAACCGAGCGCTCGCGACCGATAGTCACCTGTGCGGAGGTGATGCTATGGCTCTCGCCGCTCACGACGTCGACGAGCTGGGCGAGCGGGCGCTGCGGGGCGCGAGTGCTCGCCATGTTGGAGGCGATGCCGGCTGCGGCGCCTAGGCCCACGGCGGCACCGGTCGCGGCGGCTCCGCCCATGCCGGCAAGCGCGTCGCGCGAGACGGTCTGCGGCACCGGGATGGGTGCTGCGGCGTATATGCGGCTGACGGCCCAGAAGAACGCCCTGCTGAAAAGCTACGATATTACGCCAAACGGCAATATGCTGCTGGACACCTACGACGAGCAGCTGGCCGAGTACGGCGCGCTCATCATGGAGCACCGCTGCAAGTTTCTGGCGGCGGCGGCTCCCATCGCCGCGCAGAATTATAGGGACATCTCCCACGGTGCCGAGGTGCTGGCGCTGAACTACCAGATGTGCACCGCGGCCCCCACCGCCGCGGCGCTGACCGAAAAGATGCGGGCCATGCGCAGTGCCGAGCTGCGCGCCGGGTTCTGCCTGGCCGGGCCGCACCGCGAGGATCTGGAAATTTTGCTGGACGGCCAGCCCGCCCGGGTGTTTGGCAGTCAGGGCCAGCAGCGCAGCTGCGTGCTGGCAATGAAGCTGGCTGAGGCTACAGTGGTCGGTGATTTGTTCGGTGAACACCCGGTTTTGCTGCTGGACGACGTTTTGAGCGAGCTGGACGACGAGCGCCAGACCTACCTTTTGACCCGCATGGGCGAGCACCAGACGATTGTGACCACCTGCGACACCGCCGCTTTTGCGCGTACCAATGGAAAAATTGTGATGGTGAAGGGCGGAGTGGTCGAAGAAGCGTAGGGGACGGACAGGGAGGTTCAGGATTTGTACTTTCACGCAGGCCAGGACTTTGTCCTGAATACCCGGGATGTGATCGGGGTGTTTGATCTGGACACAGCCGGGGCGTCGCGGCGGACGGAGGAATACTTCCGCCACGTCGAGAGCGAGGGCGCCGTCGTGGACCTCTGCGCCCCGGGCACGCTGCCCAAGAGCTTTCTTGTCACCGATTTCCCCGACGAGACCATTTATATCAGTCAGTTATCGCCCGCCGCGCTGAAAAAAAGAGCGGAGAGGCTGGAATTTTAAGAGTTACAGCTGCTGTTTATCTTGCTTTGTAGGGAGGGGTCTTGACCCCTCCGCAGACAGGCAGCCGCGTAAACACGGAGGGGTCAAGACCCCTCCCTACAGAACATCCGAAAACGGGATGTATAGAGATACCCACCCACAACAGGAGGCTATCATTTCATGGCAGAAGAAATCATCACCGAAACCAACCGCGAGACGGCTACCGACCATGCCTACGGCGGTGCGCAGATCCAGGTCCTGGAGGGTCTGGAGGCTGTGCGCAAGCGCCCCGGCATGTATATCGGCTCCACCGGGCCTTCCGGCCTGCATCATCTGGTCTATGAGATCGTCGATAACGCTATCGACGAGGCACTGGCCGGATACTGCACCCATATTGAAGTGACCATCAAGCCCGGCAACATCATTGAGGTCTCGGACAACGGACGCGGCATCCCTGTGGACATCCAGCCCAAGCTGGGCATCCCGGCTGTGACCGTCGTCTACACCGTGCTGCACGCCGGCGGCAAGTTCGGCGGCGAGGACTCCGGCTATAAAGTGGCCGGCGGTCTGCACGGCGTCGGCGCGTCCGTCGTCAACGCCCTGTCCGAGTGGCTGACCGTCCGCGTGCGCCGCGACGGGGCCGAGTATGAGCAGAGCTT
>OGWV01001760.1_pt1 | contig 13500 bp, 10 predicted proteins | sample 1576081 | NCBI WGS metagenome assembly OGWV01 (sample SAMEA3541541, study PRJEB24748) | human gut metagenome | biome: human gut; feature: human-associated habitat; material: faeces | place: China | collected 2012 | reverse complement strand
TCAAAACAGAAGCAGAGCGTTGCGGACAGTTCTATGTAAACGAGAGATGGTTAGGCGGTATGCTGACTAACTTCAAGACTATCCAGAGCAGAATTGCAAGATTAAAAGAAATTGAGACCATGGCTGAGGACGGTACATTTGATGTTCTGCCTAAGAAGGAAGTTATCGAATTAAAGAAAGAATGGGACAAGTTAGAGAAGAACTTAGGCGGTATCAAGGAAATGAAGAAACTGCCAGACGTAATTTTCGTAGTTGATCCAAAGAAAGAAAGAATTTGTGTACAGGAAGCACACACCCTGGGCATTCCGTTAATCGGTATTGCAGATACCAACTGCGATCCTGAAGAGCTGGATTATGTAATTCCTGGTAACGATGATGCGATCAGAGCAGTTAAGTTAATCGTTTCCAAGATGGCTGATGCTGTAATTGAAGCAAATCAGGGCGAGGCAGTTGCAGATATGGAAGCAGCTGGCGAAATCGAAGCAGATGAGACTGTAGAGGCTTAATTTGAAATGACAGATGCTTCGCCCGATTAGAAAATACGGGTGGAGCATCTTTTTCACTATAATCAGAGATGGAGGAAAAAATCATGGCAGCAATTACAGCAGCAATGGTAAAAGAATTAAGAGAATTAACAGGCGCTGGTGTTATGGCTTGTAAGAAAGCTTTAGTAGAAACAGATGGAGATCAGGAAGCAGCTATCGAAATCTTAAGAAAAAAAGGCGAAGCTACAGCAGTTAAGAAATCAGGAAGAATTGCAGCAGAAGGTGTTGTATTTACAGCAGTAAAAGACGGCAAGGCAGCAATCGTTGAAGTTAACTCAGAAACAGACTTCGTTGCTAAGAACGAAAAATTCCAGACATTCGTATCAAACGTTGCAAATCAGATTCTTGATTCTGATGCAGCAGACATGGACGCATTTATGGCTGAACCATGGGCACTTGATACAACAAAGACAGTTAAAGACGAATTAGTTTCACAGATCGCAGTAATCGGTGAAAACATGAATATCAGAAGATTCAAGAAGATTGAATCAGACGGAGTTCTTGCTTCATACATCCACGCTGGTGGAAAGATTGGTGTATTAGTTGACGCTGATGCTCCAGCAAACGATACAGTTGTAGCAGCAATTAAGACAGTAGCTATGCAGATTGCAGCTATGAGCCCTCAGTACGTTAGCAGAGAAGACATCTCAGATGAAGAACTTGCTAAGATGAGAGAAATCACAATTGACAGTGCTTTAAATGATGTATCATCACTTCCAAAGCCAATCCAGAAGGATATCTTCGCTGAAGCATTTGCTTCAGATGCATTAAATGCTGAAGACAAGGCTGTATTAGAAGAAAAGCAGAATGACAAGTATTTATTCAACTTCCTTTCAAAAGAAGCAATTGCTGCATTAGCTGCAATTGCAATGAGCAAGAAGGAAGCAATTATGGCTAACAAGATTTTCAACGGCTTAGTTGAAGGTCGTATTTCAAAGCAGTTAAAAGAAGTATGTCTTCTTGATCAGACATACGTTATGGCTGCAGACGGAAAGCAGACAGTAAAAGCATACTTAGCAGAAGTTTCAAAAGAAGTTGGTGCTCCAGTTGCACTTAAGAGCTTCATCAGATTTGAAACAGGCGAAGGTATTGAAAAGAAAGAAGAAGACTTCGCTGCAGAAGTTGCAAAACAGATGAAATAAATCATAAGTTATCATAACTTGATATTTTATCAAAACAATCTATGATTCATAGGGTGTGAACCCACAAGATAGAGGATAAAGACCCTCAAACATACTATATTTTGTATGTTTGAGGGTCTTTTTTGCGTTGACAAACCTTTCAAACAATACTAAGTCAGGTAAGCATAAATTATCGCAAATTATCGTACTTTATCGTTAAATTTTGGTTGATTTTGGTTTGACTTTGGTAATTTTTGGTTGAACCAAATTTGATGCAAAGTTTGCCTGTTTCTTTAGTTGAACAATATAGTGGTATTAAAGTAACAATAAATAAGTCGATATGAGTAAAACAATTTCACAAAATTAAAATTAACATTATCTTTCAAATCAAAATTTTAATTAATAGGAGGAAGGAACAAATGTGTAAAATAATTGCAATAGCAAATCAGAAGGGTGGAGTAGGAAAAACAACTACAACAGTTAATTTAGGAATAGGACTTGCAAGAAAGGGGAAAAGAGTTCTTTTAATTGATGCGGACCCACAGGGAAGCATGACAGTAAGTCTTGGAATTGATGAACCTGACAAAATTGAGTATTCGTTGGCGAATGCGTTAATGGATGTTGTAAACGAGGAAGAGATTGATAATAAAAAGGTAATTAAAAAACATCAGGAAAATATTGATTTCATTCCGGCAAATATTGAATTGGCAGGTTTAGAGGTTTCAATGGTTAATGTAATGAGCAGGGAATTGGTAATGAAGGAGTTTATATCAGGTATAAAGGAAAATTATGATTACATTCTAATTGATTGTATGCCAAGTCTTGGAATGATAACAATTAATGCTTTAGTGTGCGCTAATTCAGTGCTTATTCCTGTACAGGCATCTTACTTGCCGGTAAAAGGTTTACAGCAGTTAATAAAAACAATAACCAGGGTAAGAAGACAGATTAATCCGGAACTTAGGATAGAAGGAATGGTAATGACAATGGTTGATATGCGTTCTAATTATACAAAGGACATATTGGAGGCATTGGAAAATACCTATGGTGAAACTATTGGGATATTTAAAAGCAGAATTCCAATGTCAGTAAGAGCAGCAGAAACAAGTGCTGAGGGAAAGAGCATTTATCTTCATGACCCTAGAGGAAAAGTTGCAGGAAGCTACGAAAAATTAACAGAGGAGGTGCTTGGACGTGAGTAAAGTAAGAGAAAAGATAAAATTAACAAGTTATGATGAATTGTTAAAGGTAGATGTGGCAGATGGATTAAAGGAAATTGAAATAGACAAATTACATGATTTTAGAAATCATCCATTTAAGGTAACAGATGATGAAAAGATGGATGAATTAACAGAGTCCATAAAGGAAAGAGGAGTGCTTCTTCCTATATTAGTTAGAAAAACAGATGATGAAGAGTACGAAATAATATCAGGACATAGACGAACGCATGCGGCAAGACTTGCAGGACTTGGAAGTGTTCCGGTTATTATAAGAGAGTTAAGCGATGATGATGCAACAATAGTAATGGTGGATTCAAACATTCAAAGAGAAGAAATATTTCCAAGTGAAAGAGCATTTGCATTTCAAATGAAGCTTGAAGCAATACACCATAAAGGCATAAAGGGAGCAGAAAGCAGAGAGGTTGTAGGTGAGACAAATGGTTTGTCGGGCAGACAGGTATCACGATACATTAAACTGACACAATTGCTACCGGAGTTGCTTGAAATGGTTGATGAAAAAAAGATTGCCATAAAGCTTGCTGTTGAAATCGCCGAGCTGTCTGAAAAAGAACAGCAGGAAATATTGGATTATTATAATCTAGGGTACAAGGTTAGCATAGAACAGATTAAATCAATTAAAAATAAGGAAAAGACAACAGAGGTTATAGAGCAGACAGAAGAAAAAAGTAGGGAAAGTACAAAGGTTACAATTTCAGGAAGTAAGCTTAATAAATACTTCCCTGAAAATTATACAAAAGCGGAAATGGAGAACATAATTTACCAGTTATTGGAGAAATGGAAGAGTGATGGTTATGACATTTGATTATTATTACGGAGCTCAGGCAGAGCAGTTTAATTTCATAAGAATTCCAAAATCAATGATAGTGGATCCAATGTTTGCAGATTTATCAGTCAATGCAAAGCTCCTTTATGGAGTTTTGCTTGATAGAATGAATCTTTCAATGAAGAACAGATGGTTTGATTCAGAGAACAGAGTGTACATAATTTATCAGATTACTGAAATTATGGAAGATTTTAATTTCAGTAAAAAAACAGCTGTAAGATACTTAAATGAGCTTGAGGATTTTGGATTGGTTGAAAAGAAAAGAAGAGGGTTGGGACTACCAAGCCTCTTATATGTAAAGAATTTTGTTGTGTTCCAGGACCATTCGGAGCCTGATGAAACAGATTTTGATGATGTAGAGGAAGATGATAATTTGAATGAAAATATGGAAACTTCAAGAGGTATACAGGGGGAAACTTCCAGAGGTGTAAGAACTTACACTTCAAGAAGTGCAGATATGGAAACTTCTAAAGGTGTAGAACAGGAAACCTTAAGAGGTGCAGGAACTTACACTTCAGGAAGTGTAGATGTGGAAACTTCTAAAGGTGTACGACAGGTTACGTCAAGAGGTGTAAAAAGTACACTTCAAGAAGTAACCGAAAAGGACCCACTTATTAGTAAGACTAATAATAGTAATACTAATATGAATAATACTGATTTAAGTAATACTAAAACGAATAATACTAAAGAGAGTAATATTATCTTATCTAATCCAGTTGTGAAACAAGCAATTGATAAGATGGGAAGAGAAGAAGAATCAGATTTTGATAAGTACAAAAAATTGGTAAAAGAAAACATAGATTATGATGTTTTGATAGACAGGCATTACATAGAAAAATCAATAATAGACGGAATGGTAAATTTGATTGTTGAAACCATGATTAGTGAAAATGATTACATTGTAATATCAAGCACAAAGTTTCCAAAGGAGACTGTAAAATCAAGATTTTCGAAACTGGATATAAGTCATATTGAATATGTGCTTGAATGTATGAATCATAACACAACAAAAATTAAAAACATTAAGAAATATTTGTTGGCAGCACTTTATAATGCACCAACAACAATAGACAGTTACTATAAGGCAAGAGTGCAACACGATATGCCGGAACTTGCAAACTAGAAAGTGCGACACCGGGTCCCAATGTAAAAATAGAAGGAGTTTGGTTGAAAGTGTCGAAATTCAACCATCTTAGAATTTGAAATAAAAGATTAGTATGATAAAATGTGTTTATCGATTCTCAATGAGATAACTACAGAATTGAAATCGATAAATATTTGTTATAAATGGTAAAACAATTCGACAGAAGGGTTGGAACAATGATTAAGAAAATTAAATATGCGATTATAGTAATGTTGATTATCGCCAATGTGATGAGTTCAAGTAGTGTTAATGCTGCAGAAATAGCCAGGGTGAATAATGTAAGGACAAGAGAAGTTACCAAGACTTTCAAGAGCATTAAGGATGCAAGTCTTGCAACAACCAAGTTAAAGTACATATCAGGTTACAAGATAAGTTGGAAAAAGCAAAAGAAAGTTACAGGTTACAATGTTTATGTTTACTATCCGGTAACAAAAAACTGGAAGAAAATAAAAACAACAAAGAAAAATTACTTTACATTAACTAATTGTTTTCAGGGTGAGAAGGTTAAGATAAGGATAAGGGCATACAAGAAAATTAATGGAAACAATGTGTATGGACAATTTTCAAAAGTGAAAAATGTTAAAATAAAGAATGAACTTCATCCAAGAACAAAGTGGGGCAAAGTTAAAAAGCCTTTTACAGACAGAGTAGCATCTGAAAATGCATTTGAACTTCAAAACAAGTACAGAAAATCTGCAGGAGCAGAGAAAATTGAATGGTCAGAGAATGTATATAATGTATGTTTGGAGAGAGCAAAGCAAATCAGCAAGAATTACAGCCATGATGGATGGTATGAAACAGCAATGAAAGTTTTCTCAAAAACATATAAGATTGATGATGAGTTTATTTGGATTGAGGAAGGAGATTCTGAATATGGCATAAATTATGTTTCTAGTGAAAACATCCTTGAAGGAGCTTTTTCATACAAGGAAGCGATGAAACAATGGAAAGGGAGCAGTGCTCATTACAAAAATCTAATATCAAAGAGTCATGTTAAGGGAGCTATAGCATGCTATAGAGCAAGTGGAGGTTATTATTGGGTTGCATTGTTTGTAGATGCAGACATAGATAAACTTCTGGAAGAAAAATGTAAAAAATGAATAAATGACAAATAACGCCTTATTAAATCATTAGTGATTTGATAAGGCATTTTTTTGTCTTTTTCAAGAAAGGAAAGAGGTATAAGATGTTAATAAGATGAAAAAAATGGTAGCAGGATTGTTGGCTGCAGTAATGATTACAACAAATGTTTGCCCAATGGTTTCAGTAAGTGCTGCAAGTGGAGTTGCCAGCTTGGAATCACTGGGAAAATTAGGAACAGTGAACATAGGTTCAAAAAGTGAGAGTGGAACATGGCTTCAAACTCAGGTAGATTCAAAACCTGTTTTTTGTATGGATTTGGGAAAGGCATGCCATACAGGATATACTTACAAATCTGAATCAAAAACAATTAGTAGCGACGATTCCAGTACAAAGAATAAGTTAGAAGCCAAGATTGGATATTGGTATGATCAAGTGAAAAAAGGTAGCAATAAGGCTTGGGTTTATGCACAGTGTCTTATTTGGAGTGTTGAAGAGGGATACACAAGTGAAAGCAATTTAAAAAGTGTAATTAATCAGGTTAAAAAAAATACAGGATATTATAAAGATGATTCGTTATATTCAGATATTTTTGAAGTAGGTAAAAAAGTAGAATGTGATATTTATATCTGGAAATATTCAGGTTCCACGGATGATAGTGAAGTTCAAAAGTTGTTGCAAATCAAATCAACTGATCAGGAATATGAGTATACAGCTACAAATGGGAAAAGATATTACAGACAAAGAATAACACTTGAAAAAATTGATGAAGATGGAACTGTTATTCCAAAAGTAACTTTTAGATTTACGGCTAAAAACATAAAGGAATTATATTCTTATCAGTACAATGGTTGGGGAGATTCAGTGAAAGAAGATGCTGATGAGGATGCAACAAAGTTTAGTCAGGATGTAATGACAGATTCAAACGGGAAAATTGTATTTAGATTTACATATATATTGAATTCAAAAAAATATTATTATGTTTCTGATGATGAATTATCAAAGATGAGTTCATCTGACAAAAAGCAAATGAAAGACCTATTAGATGATAAAGGATATAATTATGCATCTGATTTATCTAAAGCTGGTGCTGAAAAATTAAAAGAAGCAGATCTTGATGACCAGATGGATGATATCAGTAACAAGTATGTTATTGAGGAAGTAAATTCAGGAAATGACAATATATTAACTTCTTTTGTGGTAGATAAGGGAAATAATAAGATAACAGATGCAACTAATAATAAAGTGACAGTGACACTGACTAAGGCTGATTCCTGGACCAGAAACAGTGATGGCAAGTGGCCTGAAACAGCAGAAGAATCATACAGCAATTACAAGCTTGCGTACAAGCCTGTTCTTAAGGACAAGTACAAGAAGGTAAAATTAACTGCCGTAAAGATTGATGAAGAAACAGGCAAGGTTGCCCAGGGTGATGCCACACTTGGAGGTGCAGTGTATGGTGTATATTCAGATGCAGCCTGTACAAAGCTTATTAAGACATATACAACAGACAAGAACTACCAGTTTGAAACAGACTACATGAGATGTGGAAAGACTTATTACTTAAAGGAAATCACACCACCAAGGGGATATCTTAAGAATGACAAGGTATATGACATTGTGGCTGACGGTGCCAAATTCACTGCAGAATACAATTCAGTTGAAAAACAGGTTTCAGAAAAGCCAATCAAGGGTGATGTGGCAATCATCAAGGGCATGGGTAACGGAACTGCAGGCATTGTACCATTTGAAAAGAGTTCACAGTTTCAGATTTATCTTGCAAGTGCAGGCTCTTATGACAGGGCAAAAGTCACTGAAAGAGACATTTTAACAACAGACTTAAACGGCTATGCCAAGTCAAAGCAGTTACCATATGGTACATATGTGGTTCATCAGACCGTTGGAGCAGACAATACTGAAAAATGTCCTGACTTTTATGTGAATGTAACTGAAAACGGTAAGACTTATCAGTACTTATTAAATAATCCTGAATTTACGGCATACTTAAAAATCATGAAGAAGGATTCAAAGACACATCAGACAATATTAAAGAAAGGCACAACATATCAGATTTACAAGGTGGAGGAAGATGGAAATGAGACACTTGTAACACAGAAGTACAGCAATGGCAACAAAATGGTGGTCGTTGACAGATTTGTAACAGATGAAACAGGAGAAATCATTACTTACGAAAAGATTAAGGCAGGAACATACAAGGTGTATGAAATAGAGGGACCGGAAGGTTACAAGGTAAACAAGAGTCCTGTAACAGTTGAAATAAACAGCAATTCATACAAGACAATGAAAGATGAGCTTGGAAATGAATATCTTTATGCAGAGTTCGAGTATTACAATGATGTGACTTACGGAATGTTCACATTGGACAAAACAGGACCTGAATTATGTGGAAGAAATGATGAAAGTGGTACAGAAGAAAATAAAACAAACGATAATACATCAGGCAAGACTGACACAGTTTCAAACAAGGTGAAAACAACTGGGATTAATGTAAATCCATTTGATTATGATGATGTAAAGCTTAACGGTGTTGTGTTTGAGCTTACTGCAAAAAAGGACATCATGTCACAGGACAATCAGGGAATAGTGCTTTTTAAGAAGGATTCAGTTGTGGCAACAATTACAACAGGTGAAAAGACTGAGTTTACAAATGACTGTAATGGTATTTGTAACTATACTGTAAATGCTGATGGCACAATGACATTAAACATACCACTAGGTGAATACACATTAAGGGAAGTAAAGACAAAGTACGGTTATGTTCTTCCAAAACAGGCATCATGGGACTTAAGCTTTAAGTGGAATAATAAGGATGATGAATATGTACTTGATGTTTCTGAAAATTCCAACAAAGGAAAACTTGATGTTTACAATGACATTGTAAAGACTGACATCACACTTCAAAAGCAGGATTCAAGAACAGGAGAACCTGTTGCAGGTGCAGTGTTTGGATTCTATTCAAGAGACAACATTTATGACCGAAAGGGAAACGTGATTGTAAATGCAGGCGAAAAAATTGCTACAGTCACAACAGATGAGAATGGTGTGGCAAAGATACCGTTTAATGTGCCGGTAATGGATGAAGGTTATGGCAAAGTTAATGAGCAGGGAAAACTTATTAATGAGGCACTAAATTCAGGTAATTACTATTTTCTTGAGGAGAGTGTAAGCGACAGCTATTATCCTGACAGGGAAATGCATGATGTTCACCTTGAATACAAGAATCAGGAAACAGCAACGGTTACGGCAAAGGTAATGGTTAAGGAAGATCAGACTGAAGCAGTAATCAGCAAGAGAATGATTGCATCATCAGTGGAAATCAAGGACTGTCATTTAAGGATAAATGATGATAAGGGCAATGAAATCATAAGCTGGGTTTCAGGTGACATTTCATCAGTTAAGTTAAATGAAAATCTTAAGAAAATGGGATATTCCAACGTTCATATCGAAAAAGACAACGATTATGCATTAAAAATCAATGGACTTCTTAAAGATAAGGAATACACATTAACTGAAACAAGACCTGCAGATGGATTTGTAACTGCAGATGCCATTACATTCAAGCTTGTTGAAAGTGGTAGCAATAATTGTAGGACAAAGGTTTATGTTAAGAGTGGAGACAGCTTTAAGGAAAATATTGATAATCAGGTGGTAATGTATGATGACACGACAAAGGTTGAATTTTCAAAGAAGGATATTACAAACGGAAGGGAACTTTCAGGATGTCACATGCAGGTAACTGACAAGGACACAGGAGTTGTAATGGATGAATGGGTTTCAACGGAAGAAAGCCACGTGATTGAAGGAAAGTATGCTGTAGGCAAGACATATGTTTTAACTGAAAAACAGCCAAGAGACGGTTATGCAACTGCAGAAAGTGTTGAATTTACAGTGGCAGATGACGGAAGGGTTCAGAAGGTAAGCATGACGGATGACACAATAAAGGTTCAGTTTAACAAGACTGGGTCAGACACAAGGAAGCAGCTTAGCGGTGCAAAGTACAAGGTGTATGACAGCAAGGGCAGAATGGTTTATGAATTTACAACCGGCAAGAATGCTGAACTCATTGAAGGAATTCTAAAGGCAGGAGAAACATATACCTTTAAGGAAGTAAGCTCACCAAAGCATTACAAGGTTGCAAAGGATAAGAAAATCAGGATAAGGGACACAGGAAAACTTCAGAAACTTACAGTGGTTGACGAAAGAATACCGGAAGTACCTGACACACCACAGACAGGAATAAAGGGAAAGACTACGGGAATGATGATTTCACTTATCTCATTATTAATGGCACTTGGATGTTTTGCATGCGTGAGAGCAAAGGATAAATCAAAATACAATTTCAAACAGGAGAAGAAGGAAAATGAAGAGAATGATTAAAATATCTCTGATACTTCTATTGGTAGGGATGGCTGTGATTGCAGCTGTCCCTTTTTTAAAGGAAAAAGAAGCGGAGAGGAAAAGTGAGAATGGATTTAAGGAAATACAGGAAAGTGTTACTGAGAAAAAAGACAAAACAATGAATGTGACAAAACTAAAGGGAGAAAACAAGGACTGCATTGGATACTTGGAAGTATCAGGGACAACAATAGGTTATCCTATAATGCAGACAAGGGATAATCCGGACTATTACTTAAATCATGACTTTAATAAGAATTATAGCTTTTATGGAACACCATACTTAAGTGCTTACTGTGACTTAAAGAAATCTGATAATCTGATTATTTATGGTCATAACATAAACGGTGGGAAAATGTTTGGAGCATTGGAGCAGTATAAGGATAAGAAGTTTTTTGACATACATAAAAAAATATATTTTACAACGGACAGAAGAAGAGAATATGAAGTGTTTGCTGTTATGAGTGTGAACGTAAAGAAATTTAAATATTGGAAGTTTGTAATGGCAAGGAATGAGAAAGATTACAATGAATTTGTGGAAAAGGTGTTGAAGCATAGCTTGTGGAGTACAGGAAAAAAGTCTAAGTATGGGGAGCAGATGCTGATGTTGTCTACCTGCGATAATGGGAAAGAAGATGACTGGAGAATTGTGGTGGTGGGGAAGGAAATATGATACAATAAAATAGGAAATTAATTTGAATAAAAAAAGGAATTATTCAGTTGAATTAAAAAATAGGGGAACATATGATTAATTTATTAAAAAAAATAATATTAAAAAATGTGAATAGTAGTAAAAACACAAATGTTCTGCAGACATTAGGAGATTTGGCACAAACGGGTCATTCGTTTTACAGGTTTTCGCAATCGGTTAGTGGACGAAGCATAGAGAGCAATTTTGCTGAATACATACCAGGAAAAATAACAGAAGCTAAAGATAATGAAAAATATCTTTCGTTTGTTACAGAGGAAACGATTGCCATGTGTTTTATGTATGGTGATATAATAACAAAACTTAATTTTAATCTTGGTGATGAGAGATTTCAAAAAATAGCAAACGTGCCAGTAAATTACGTAGGAGGAGTGCTTGAAGAATATGAGAGTAAATATCTTCTTGTAGAACAGAATTACTATTTAAGTGATATAAACACAATGGAAATGCTATTTGGGTTAGTAAAAGATAGAAATCAGCTAGATGTTTTGTTTAATATGAATTATTTAGGACAAGGAACATTCTTGGATAAATTAAATAAATATGGATTTACGGAGTCTGTAAAATTACTAAAATATTTGCAAGAAGAATATGAGAAAGAAAAAAATATCTCACCTGAAGATATAAGAATTAAGGTAAGAGAGTATAAGAAAAGTTTTTGCAAGACAGAGAATTAGTGATATTCATTGAAAGTTGTTATATAGTAAGTAAATATTTTTCAATAAAAGGAGCGGTGATTTTGGCAAAAAGAAGTAAGAAACAAATTGAAAATGATAGAAAAAACTTAAAGAACTTAATTCAAAATATGAATTCAGTTGAGCAAATTATGGAGTGGAAAAATCATCCATACAAAACTGACAATGAAGTATTTACTGTAGAGGCGTATAATTGTGAGAAAACAAAAAAACTTAATTGGGAAAAAACAGATGTGCTATATTCTTTTTTAGGGATATATGTAATTGGTTTAATTGCATATTATCCAGATGAATTTAATAGAGATGGAGTTGTTATTAAAGATTTAAAAAATAGAAATATTTATAATTTGAAAATCATAAATGAGATTGTATCAAAAAAACAAAAACTCTGCAAAGAAAAAAAGTTAGAAAAGAAAGAAGTTCTTGATATCAATCCACAATTGAACAAATTTATTGAAGTATATTTCAGTATTGGGAATGTTATTCCAGTTTGGCCAGGAGCAAACGTAGATAGAGGATGCTCATATATGTATGATATTCCAGAATTATATTATACAAAGAATGAAGTATGGTTTCGAATTTTAAAAGAAATCTACAAGAATGCTTATTTGGATGATGTATTATCTCCCAATTTAGTATTCGAGAATAATAATGAAATAAATTATAATCCTTCATTTTGGAATTTTTCATCAACAGAAGAATTCCTAGATGCTATAGTAAATGATAAATACTCCAGAGAAATTCGTATAGGGTTATATTCTAAATGGCTTAATAGAATTGTTGGAGTAATTAATAAAAGAAACAAATTGATTGAAAAACAATTAAAAAAATGTAATTAAAAACTGTTTGCTTCGACAGCTATTAATAGATTATATTTTTTCAAAAAAATTATAAAATTTGTTTTACTAATTAAAAGAAAGTAATATTTTTATGGAGAAAAAATATGGATAAAGCTATTATATATATTCATGGAAAAGGTGGAAGTTCAAAAGAAGCTAAGCATTACATTACTATTTTCAAAGATTGTGACGTAATAGGCTTTGATTACATGTCAAAGAATCCATGGGAAGCAAAGAAGGAATTTCCAGAATTTTTTGATAAAATTTATCATAAATACAAGTCAGTAGAGATAATTGCTAGTAGTATAGGTGCATTTTTTGCAATGAATTCGTTAGCAGATAAAAGAATTGCTAAAGCATATTTTATTTCGCCAATTGTAGATATGGAAAAGCTTATTTCAGATATGATGATGTGGGGAAATATAACTGAAAAGGATCTTTGTAATCAAAAAGAGATTAAAACAGATTTTGGTGAAACTCTTTCATGGGAATACCTTTGTTATGTAAAAGAGAATCCTATTAAATGGAAAATTCCTACACATATTTTATATGGTGGTAAAGATAATCTTACATCTTATGAAACAATTTCAGGTTTTGCCAATAAAATTAATGCTACACTTACTATAATGCAAGATGGTGAACATTGGTTTCACACAGAAAAGCAAATGAAGTTTCTTGATGAATGGATCAGTCAATACATAGATTTATAATGTTTCAGGTTGGGACCCCGGGTCCCAACCTTTTCTTTGCCCCGCTATTCAAAAAATTTCAACCAATATATGGTGTTTTCTTCTAATTTCGATCCACGTCAGAATTCGACATTCAAACACCTCAATAGTAAAATATAACCATAGAGTTTGAAAGGAACAAACCTTCAAATCTTTAAA
>OGWV01001758.1_pt1 | contig 13502 bp, 10 predicted proteins | sample 1576081 | NCBI WGS metagenome assembly OGWV01 (sample SAMEA3541541, study PRJEB24748) | human gut metagenome | biome: human gut; feature: human-associated habitat; material: faeces | place: China | collected 2012 | reverse complement strand
AAATCCAATTTCAGCATCGAATGAATTTGCAACACTTAAGATTCTTGCTGTACAAGTGTCTTGTCCGGTCCATGAAAGCGTACGATTCAAGTCACTTACTTCATTTAGTCCAATCTCAAATCCACTGTCGTATGAGAATTTTTCAACATAAAAGGCGATTGGATGAGGTCCATCTGCTGTATAAGCATCAACTACCTCATTTAATAAATCCAAACCGCCATCTTCTGCATAAATATTAATACTGTGCTCTTTTCTGTCGTTTTCAACTTCGATGATTGTATAGAACCCATTTTCTCCATTATCGTCGTAAACAAGCACATAGTTTCCCGATTCACAATATTGAGCTGTTTTAACTGCATCTTCTTCATCATACAAAATATCGACTGAAAAAGTAGCAACACCAGACTCAACATCTTCTGCTTTTAAATCATTTTGAAATTTCAACAAAACTTATTTCTCATCATGAACATAACATAAAACAATCAATTCCTAAACTTATACAATTATTAGAAGAAGGAAATGATATTGCTTTAGTAAGTGATGCCGGTTATCCTGCTATTTCTGATCCTGGATATGAATTAGTTAAAGAAGCAATAGAACATGAAATAAATGTTGTTCCTATTTCAGGATGTAATGCTTGTTTAGATGCTTTAGTTGTTTCAGGAATTGCACCACAACCATTTATGTTTTATGGCTTTTTAGATCATTTAGATAAGAAAAAGAAAAAAGAATTAATTGATTTAAAAAAATATAAAGAAACAGTCGTTTTTTATGAATCACCACATCGAATTAAAAAAACGCTTTCTTTGATGTTAGATATCTTAGGTGATAGAAACATTGCTTTATGTAGAGAAATCACAAAAAAGCATGAAGAAATTATTAGAGGACAAATTTCTGAAGTTCTTTCTATTGTAGATGAACTTAAAGGGGAAATGGTTGTTGTTGTAGAGGGTTCTAATGAAATACAAGAAGAGATTGTATTTACAACAACAATCAAAGAAGATGTAGATATGTATATTGAAAAAGGAATGTCTACAAAAGATGCTATTAAGGAAGTAGCAAAACAAAGAGGGTTAAATAAAAATAGTATTTATCAAGAATACCATTCAAAATAATGGTATTTTTTGTTTCACGTAAACATATTAATAAATATTAAAATATGATATAGTAAGGATAGTGGAGGGCAGGAATATGAATAGAAGAAGAAATTATCATGAAAGAGAATCAAAAGTACCTATCTTTATTGCAGGTGCGGTTGTAATTGTAATTATAATAGGTTTATTTGTGTTATTGTTTAATGGTGAAAGAAAATATAAGGAATATAATTCTTATGATGAGAACACCAAACAATACGGTAACGTAGAACATTATGAAAAAGAAAATGATCACTTTTATGTATCATTTTATTATCCAAAGGTAAAAGAAAAGAACTTAAATAAAATTATAAAAGAATCAAATAATAATTATTTAAAATCACAAAGAAAGAAAAAAAACCAAAAAGATATACTATATTTAGATTACTCTTGTAAGAAAATCTATAAACAATATATTGTGGTCAAATTAGATTATAAAAGGGTAAGCGAAAATAAAAAGAAAACAGATCAATTAAAATACATAATGACATATGATTGTAAAACAAATCAATTGCTTACCTTAAAAGATTGTTTTCATGGCAAATATGGTGATTTATTAAATTCTATGGGAATAGGTGAATTTAACAAAGATTCTACATCGATAGAAGTTGGTAAAAAATCATTTACTTATTACAGTGATCAAAAATTGAAAAATAAAATTGTTGTTAATTATGAACAAAATAAAGACTATATTAAATTAGCAAATAAAAATATTCCATCAAATGCACCATTAGATATAAAAGCACCAAAATTAATGAAAGTGGATCCTAAAAAGAAAATGGTTGCAATTACATTAGATGACGGACCACATAAAACCTTAACAGAAAGAGCAATGACTGCTTTTGAAAAGTATAATGGAAGAGCAACATTCTTTGAATTAGGAAGAAATATGGAAATTTATCCAAATATTGTAAAAGAAGTTTATGAAAGAGGACATGAACTTGCAAGTCATACATACAGTCATGCACAACTTACAAAATTGGATCCTGCAACACTTGATGCTGAAATTAGTAGAACGCAAGAAGCATGTTTTAAAGGTTCAGGAACTGAACCAACATTGATAAGACCTCCTTATGGAGCTAAAAATGATAATGTAAAAAATGCTTTTCATTCTTATGGCTTGAACATGATATTATGGGATGGAGATACTGAAGACTGGAGATATAGTAAGAAACCAGATGGTGCACAAACAGTATGTAATAACATTATTGCTGATGCAAAAGCAAAAAGTGGTGATGGTAATATTATTTTAATTCATGATATTCACGAAAACTCGATAGCTGGTTTGGAAATGGCTCTGGATCAATTAAGTAAAGAAGGTTATCAATTTGTGACTGTATCTGATTTAATAAAATATAAAGGTCATAGTGAATATAGATAGTATAGTTTCGGCTATACTATTTTTGTTTCACGTGAAACATTTTCTTTTTCTTGAAACACATTGACAATAGATTAAGGGTTTGATAAAGTTATTAAGGATACAAAAATACGAAGATTGGAAGATGTTAAAGGAAGATATTTAGAGAGCTGATGGATGGTGAAAATCAGTATATTGAACTTTAAGGGATGGTCCAGGAGTAGTTATTTCGAATAGTTAGAAATAATCGTTAACTGCGTTAAAGTTTTGAGTGACACAGCAATGTGTAAAAAAGGTGGTACCGCGATTATTCGTCCTTTTATAGGGCGTTTTTTTATTTTGTAAAGGAGATTAAAAGATGAAAAACGAAAAAGATTATTATCTTACAACTGCAATTACTTATACATCAGGTAAACCTCATATTGGTAATACTTATGAAATTATTTTAGCTGATGCAATTGCTCGTTTTAAAAGACAAGAAGGGTACAATGTTCGATTCCAAACAGGAACAGATGAACATGGACAAAAAATTGAAATTAAAGCTAAAGAAGCAGGAATTGAACCAAAGCAATATGTAGATCAAGTTGCAGGTGTAGTTAAAAATATTTGGGATATGATGGATACATCTTATGACCGATTCATGAGAACGACAGATGAATACCATGAAAAACAAGTACAAAAAATCTTTAAAAAATTATATGACAAAGGTGATATTTATTTAGGTCATTATGAAGGTAAATATTGTACAGCATGCGAATCATTCTTTACTGAATCACAATTAGTTGATGGTAAATGTCCTGATTGTGGGGGAGATGTACATGATGCCAAAGAAGAAGCATACTTCTTTAAATTATCTAAATATCAAGATCGTTTAATTAAACATATCGAAGATCATCCAGAATTTATTCAACCAGTTTCAAGAAAAAATGAAATGATGAATAACTTCTTAAAACCAGGATTACAAGATTTATGCGTTTCTAGAACATCATTTAAATGGTCTATTCCAGTTGATTTTGATCCTAAACATGTTGTTTATGTATGGATTGATGCCTTAACAAACTATATTACAGGACTTGGATATGATGCAGATGGAAATCATGGTGAATTATATAAAAAATACTGGCCTGCTGATTTACATTTAATTGGTAAAGATATCGTTAGATTTCATACAATTTATTGGCCAATTATGTTAATGGCATTAGATATTCCATTACCTAAACAAGTATTTGGACATCCATGGTTATTACAAGGTGAAAGTAAAATGTCCAAATCAAAAGGAAATGTTATCTATGCAGATGATTTAGTAGATATCTTTGGTGTTGATGCAGTAAGATATTTCGTATTACATGAAATTCCATATGATAATGATGGAAGTATTACATGGGATTTATTAGTAGAAAGAATTAATAGTGATCTTGCCAATGTTTTAGGAAACTTAGTTAATAGAACAATTGCAATGTCTAATAAATACTTTGGTGGTATTGTAGAAAACAAAAATGTATGTGAAGATGTAGATCAAGAATTAAAAGATTTAGCTCTTGCAATGCCAGGTAAAGCTATCGCTAAAATGGATGAATTGAAAGCATCAAATGCTTTAGATGAAATCTTTAACTTATTAAGAAGAACAAATAAATATATTGATGAAACAATGCCATGGGTATTAGCTAAAGATGAAACTAAAAAAGATCGTTTAGCTACAGTATTATATAACTTAATTGAATCAATTCGTTTCTCTGCTGTTATGTTATATCCATATATGCCTTCAACAGCTACAAAAATATTAGATCAAATCAATACAGATCAACGTGATTTTGAAAGTTTAAAAGAATTTGGTAAATATGCAAGTGGTACAAAAGTTGTTGAAAAACCAGAAATGTTATTTGCTAGATTAGATCCAAAAGAAATTGCTAAAAAAGTAGAAGTTATTGAAGCAAAACAAAAAGCATCAATTAAGGCAGTTAAAGAAAAACAAGAAACAGAAGCTAAACAAGAAATTACAATTGATGATTTCTCTAAAATTGAATTAAAAGTTGGAGAAGTTATTAAATGTGAAAAACATCCAAATGCTAATAAGTTATTAGTAAGTCAAATTGATGTAGGTGAAGAAACACCAAGACAAATTGTTAGTGGTATTGCTGATGTTTATTCACCAGAAGAATTTACTGGTAAAAAAGTTATTGTTGTAACAAACTTAAAACCAGCTAAATTAAGAGGCGCAGAATCACAAGGGATGGTTCTTGCCGGTGGAGATAAAAAAGTATTAGGTGTTGTAGATGCAGGAGAATTACCAGTAGGTACAACAATCAGATAATCTAAAATCGCATGATTTCATGCGATTTTTTCTATTTCATCTATATTTTTTTTAACATCTATAATATAATAACCAAGTACAAAGTAAAATTGAATAATATTTATAGGTTTTAAATATTATATATTTAAATTAAAAAGGAATCAGGTGAAATACCTGAACGGTCCCGCCGCCGTAATGTGGAGAATAAGCATCAAAGTCACTGGGAAACTGGGAAGACGCTTAAACAATGAAACAGAGTCGGAATACTTGCCTATATCTAAGGATACACTTTACGGAGTATAAAGTAGTTCTTCTAGATGAACTAGGACAACTATGCCTAGTTTTTATTTAGAAGTTATTTAATTTGAAAGGGGAAAGAATATGAAAATGAAAAAAATTGTATGCAGTCTTATGATTTCAGTATTATGTTTTATGACTGCTATTTCTGGTGTATCGGCAGCTTCTTATGATACATCAAAAATTAATGATGTTTATTCTAAAGTTGTTGAATATTATAAAAATAACAATACTTTAAATAATGCAGATAAAATTCTTGCTGTAGAATCTTTAGGGTTAGAAGCAGAAAGTAATCAATTTGATATTTCTTCAGTAGATTTTAGTAAAACATCACTTTCTAAAAAAATTGTAACAGAAGTTTTATTAGGAATTGATCCTACAAAAGACAAAGAAACATTAGAAAGCCAAATTGATGAAAATGGTAATGTTGAAGGTAGCTGGGGAGCTTCTTCAGATATTTGGACATTATATGCTTTATATGCTACATCATCAGAAAAAACAAAATTACTTGCTGATAAGTTAAATACAGATTTAGCATCATCTAGTGTTTGTGGTTATGAATGGGGTGGAGTTTACTATGCTGACTATGATACTACAGGATGGGTTATCGAAGGTTTAGCAGTTGTTAATAAAGAAAAATATGCCACTACTATTAATAAAGCAATTGATTATATTAAAAATAATACAACAATGACAACAACAGGATGGGTTACTGCTGATAATGTAGATACTCAATCACAAGTATTAGAAGGAATGTTCGCCTATGATACAAATAGTTTATTAAATGATAGCTATACTATTCATCCAATAGATTGTCTTTTAAATAAACAATTAAGCGATGGGTCATTCCCAAGTGGTTATAATGCAGAATATACAACTGCAGAAGTAGCTAAAACATTAGGTACATATAAAAATGGTTCAGTTTTTGAAAAAGCAAAAAAAGCTTATGATAAAATGATGAATCCAGAACAACCTGATAACACAAAACCAGCACAACCAACAGATACAAAAAAAGATAGCCAATCTACAAATAAAGTTGAAACAACAAATCAAAAAACAACTTCAGTAAAAACTGGAGATGAAACTAATGTTGTTATCTTTGTTTCATTATCAATGGTGTCTGGTGGATTATTCTTAGTATTAAGAAAAGAATATGAAAGAGTTCATTAATAAAATAAAAAATATGGATAAAACAAAAAGAATTGTAATATTATTTATTACAATTTCTTTTGTTTTTATTGGTAGTTTTTCTATTTATAATGGTGTTACTGGAAATTATAAGACCAATCAAGTATCACAAGTAGATACTACAAAAAATAAGAAAGAAAAAAATACTAAGGAAACTAAAAAAGAAGAGAAACAAGAGACTACTGATCAAACACAAGAAACAGAGCCTACACAAAGTGACAGTCAATCATCAACACAATCAACAGATGAAACAAAAACAAATGATGAAAGTAAATCAAATAGTAAATCATCATCTACAACTCAAAGCAATGGTAAAAGTAGTAGTGTAGCTCATTCTCAAAGTTCTACAAATCAATCTCAATCAAATAGTGGACAAACAAGTAATAATCAGTTAAATAATTCATTAACCAATAGTTCATCGAATCAACAACCAACTAATGAAAAAATTACAATAAATATTCAAGTAATTGGAATGGGAAATACAATGATGGCTGGTACTTTAAATGTTGCCGGGTGTGCGGCGGCGAGGCGTCCCCCAAATCCGTCACTCCTCGCATCTATGCAGTACCACTCCCGATAACGGCAGCAAATCCATCTCCAGTATGCCCGCCGGTGCCTCGATTTCTTTCTCCTCCGAAGAAAATCCCACCGCATCCGTCGCAAACACCTGCGTCAGCTTCACCACCGAACTCCGGTTAATCCCGGTAAGCCACACCGGAATCTCCACATGCACCCTCTCATTCCGGTTATTAATCACCACAATTACCTGCTCCTCCTGATTAAACCGTCCATAAGAAAGCACATTATAATCATGGCACAAAAATTTCAGCGATCCCATCGCCAGCACCGGAAATCTCCGATGCACCGCAATCATTTCTTTATAGAATCGGATCAGCTCCTGATCCTCCTGTCCCCAGGGATACGTCCTCCGGTTATCCGGATCCGTAAACCCGACCTGGCCGGCCTCATCCCCATAATACAGCGTCGGCGCCCCCGGCCACGTCATCTGAATCACAACCGCCTCGCGCAGCACCGCCTTATTCGTATTCTCCGCAGCCGCATACGGCCCAACATTCGCCACACGCCCCACACGATGATTCGTTCTCGTGAGGAACCGCGAATGATCATGATTATCCAGCTCATTCATCGCCGTATACAGCGAAGGCGCATAAAACGCCGGCATATGATACGTCATCGCCCCGATAAAACTCTCACTGTTTCCGAGAAGCCCCTGGTTAAACTCATCACTGTGCTTCTCCATACCCGTGAGGAACCAGGAAACCGGCTCCATAAACGCATCATAGTTCATCACTGTATCCCACTCATCGCCCTGCAGCCAGCTCATCGCATCGCCGTAGTGCTCCGCCAGAATAATCGCCTCCGGATTCGCCTCCTTCACAACGCGCCGGAACTCCTTCCAGAACTTGTGGTTAAACTCCGGGCTGTGTCCTAAGTCAGCGGCCACATCCAGCCGCCAGCCGTCCGCATTAAACGGCGGAGAAACCCACTTCGCGCCGATGCGCATAATATCCTCCATCAGCTTCTCCGAACCCTCGTAGTTCAGCTTCGGCAGCGTATCATGGCCCCACCAGCCGTCATAAAACTCATTGTACGGCCAGCTATGCTCATTATAAAACTTAAAAAACGTGTGATACGGACTGTCCTGCGCCACATACGCGCCCGGCTCATAGCCCTTTCCGGCCTCATAAATCCGCTCGCGGTCCAGCCACTTGTTAAACGAACCACAGTGGTTGAAAACGCCGTCCAGAATCACCTTCATGCCGCGCTTGTGCGCCTCCTCCACCAGGTGGATAAACAGTTCATTGCTCGCCTCCAGGTTCGCCTTGTTCGTCACACGGTCAATATACCGCGTTGCCCGCGTATTGTCCTTGTCGCCCGGCCAGAGCAGATCGCCTTCGTCGGAGACAATCTTTCCGAAATGCGGATCAATATAGTCATAATCCTGAATATCATACTTATGGTTCGACGGCGAAACAAACACCGGATTCAGATAAATGACCTGCACACCGAGATCCTGCAGATAATCCATCTTGTCAATGACGCCCTGCAGATCGCCGCCGTAGAAATTGCGGACATCCATCTGCTCCGGGAAGCGGTTCCAGTCATCCACCTTGTTGACCTGCTCACCGATATAGCTGTACTCTCCCGTCAGCACATCGTTGGACGGATCTCCGTTGCAGAAGCGGTCCACAAAAATCTGATACATGACAGCGCCCTTCGCCCAGTCCGGCGTATGGAAGCCCGGGATAATGCCGAAAGAGTACATCTCCTGCAGCTCTCTTGTGACACCGAGCTTGTTGTAATAACAGACCACGCGGCCTGCCTGAATCTCAAAAAAATAGCGGATCGGCTCATTTCCGACCGGAATCTCGATCTCGTAATAATCAAAACCGTTCCGGACCAAACCGACCTGCATCTGTGCACGGGTGGAACCGCTGATGAAATAAACCGCATCTACATTATTTTTCAGGGTACGGAACCGGATCTTCACCGTGTCGCCCGGGTTCGGCTCAAACGGAATCTGATACTGCGGGGATTCATCGCTGTAGAGCGCATGCTTGTTGAACATCGCCCGCATCTGTGACATATACTGCTGCATTCTTGTTTTATCCATGAACTAACGCCTCTGTCTTTCTCAATCATTCATTCCTTATATTTTACCCCACACCGCCATGTAATACAACCTTTTTCTGAACACATGTAACGATTGTGTTTATTGGATTTTTATACAGTAAAAGAGCCAGCGGGGTACGCTGGCTCTTTTGGAGAAGGTATTTCTCTTATGGGGTGTAGCAAAAACTATATAATGTATTGGGGGGTTTTTACAGTTATTATAGTACCATACGTCCCTCAAAAAGTCTGCACAAATCGCGTTTTTTTTTCATTTGATTCTTATTCAAAATAACGATGAATTTTTCCGGCGTTTCGGATTTTCTGTTTTAATTTGCACAAACGCCCGTAAAATCGCAGAAAAAAACCTGCAAAAAATTTTTTTTGTTTTCTGCAGGTTTTCTATTGCAAATAAAAAGATATCAGATTTCTCCAGAAACTTCCGGTGCTGTTCCTGTCATCTGTGCTTCCTGCTCAAAAATGGCTTCGAATTCAGCACGGCTCAGCTTCTCTTTTTCCATCAGCTGCTTTGCACACTCATGCAGCACATAGGAATGCTCCAGAATAATCTGTTTCGCCTGATCGTGGCATTTCTCGATCATCTGGCGGACTTCCTCGTCGATGGCTGCGGCTACATTCTCGCTGTAGCTCTTCGTATGGCCCCAGTCGCGGCCGATGAAGACCTCATCCGAGTCGGAATCGTAAGCGACAAGACCAAGGTTCTCAGACATACCGTACTTCGTAATCATGGAACGGGCGGTTGCCGTCGCCTGTTTGATATCCTGGGACGCACCCGTTGTGATATCGTCGAAGATCAGCTCCTCTGCCACACGGCCGCCGAGGCATACGGTGATGTACTGCATCATTTTGCCTCTCGTCTGGAACATATCATCGTTCTCCGGCTGCGGCATCGTGTAGCCCGCTGCGCCAGGACCTGTCGGGATAATGGAGATCGTGTAAACCGCCTCCATATCCGGCAACATATGGAACAGGATCGCATGGCCTGTCTCATGGTATGCGGTGATCCGTTTTTCTTTATCCGAAATGACTTTACTGCGCTTCTCCGCACCGATGCCCACTTTGATGAAAGCAGACTTGATATCGGACTGGCGCACAAATCTTCTGCGGTCCTTTGCCGCCATAATCGCTGCCTCGTTCAGCAGGTTCTCCAGCTCTGCGCCGGTGAAGCCTGCGGTCGTCTGCGCGATCTGTTTCAGATCCACATCCTCGGCCAGCGGTTTGTTCTTTGCATGGACTTTCAGGATTTCCTCACGGCCCATGACATCCGGCGGTCCTACAACCACGCGGCGGTCAAAACGGCCCGGACGGAGAATCGCCGGATCCAGGATATCGACACGGTTCGTCGCTGCCATCACGATGATGCCCTCATTGACGCCGAAACCATCCATCTCAACGAGAAGCTGGTTTAAGGTCTGCTCTCTCTCATCGTGGCCGCCGCCCATGCCGGTGCCTCTTCGTCTTGCCACGGCGTCGATCTCATCGATGAAGATGATGCACGGCGCATGTTTTTTTCCTTCCTCAAACAAGTCGCGGACACGGGAAGCGCCGACGCCGACGAACATTTCCACGAAATCCGATCCGGAAATGCTGAAGAACGGCACGCCTGCCTCTCCTGCAACAGCTTTCGCCAGAAGGGTTTTACCGGTTCCAGGAGGGCCCACAAGAAGAACTCCTTTCGGGATTCTCGCACCGACCTGTGTATATTTCTCCGGTGCTTTCAGGAAATCGACCACCTCAACAAGGTCTTCTTTTTCCTCTTTTAAGCCCGCAACATCGCGGAACAGGACTTTTTTGTCTTTGTCGGTGGACATATGGGCGTTGCTTTTTCCAAAATTCATCATTTTGTTTCCGCCGCCTCCACCGCCGCCCATGGAGCGGTTCATCATCGACATGCCGAAAAGAAGGATCATACCGAGCAGCAGGGCCGGCAGGACAGACGTCATGAAAATGCTGTCTCTCTGGACATTCTGCACGGTGTACGTTACATCAGCATCCTCCAGAAGGCTGATAGCTGCGTTTACGTCGGTCACATTGACCGTATAACTGTCACCGCCCTGCTCCCGTACCACGACGGAGCCGGTCGGCACTTCTTTGTTCTGGACAATCTGCGCGGATGTCACTTTGCCGTCTTTTACGGCGGTTTCAAATTTCTGCTGACTTGGACTGCTGCCTGCGCTGATTTTTCCGGTGATATAGAACATGGCAAGCACGATAATCACCATAAACGCCGCATAGAGTCCAAATCCACTGCGCTGTCTGTTCATATTTTCTTTTTACTCCTCGTCTTCGTGAAACTCCACTACTCCGATGTATGGAAGATTCCGATATTTCTGTGCGTAATCCAGACCGTAGCCTACGACGAACTCGTCCGGGATATTAAAGCAGGTATAATCTACTTTGACATCGCGCACTCTGCGCTCCGGCTTGTCGAGCAGAGTACACAGGTGTACGGATTTCGGATTTCTCTTTTTCAGGATGTCGATCAGATAGTAAAGCGTTCTTCCGGAATCGATGATATCCTCCACGATCAGAACGTCTTTTCCTTCCAGCGGCTGATCCAGGTCTTTTACAATACGGACAACTCCGCTGGACTTGGTGTCATCGCCGTAACTTGATACGGACATAAAGTCAAGGCTTACCGGCACTGTGATGCGTTTTGCCAGCTCGCACATAAAGAATACGCCGCCTTTTAAAACGCAGATCAGGTGCACTTCCTTTCCTGCGTAATCGCGGTTGATCTGGTCTGCTACTTCTTTAATTCGTCTGTCTACTTCTTCTTCGCTTAATAATACTCTAATTGTCTCTTTCATCTGTTTTCCTCCTTACCAACGCCAATCTGTATCTGCAGAACTGCTTTCGTGTCTTCCCCGACACGGCCGCTCTCTCCTCTGCGATACCCCACGACCCACCAGATCTCCGGTCCGTCGGCGAGCAGCAGAATGGAATCCCGCTCCTCTTTCGGTATCTTGGCATCAATCATATAATCTTTTAGTTTCTTTTTCCCGCCTTTTGCGGTTACTCTCAGATAATCTCCGCTTCTTCTCGTGCGGAGGACAAGACCGTCTTTTATTTTATCACAGTCAAAGCATTTCGTATACTTTTTTTCTTCAATTCTTTCGGGAAAAACCGATGTTTTTTTCACAATCGTGACTGGATTTTCTGCAAATGCGAGACTTTTTTCCTCTTCCCACCCGGCCGGAACCGGAATTGGAACTTCTTCGCCGCTTTTCCTTTTCCGTTCTTCTTTTAAATGCACTCCCTGCTTTTCCAGGCGGAGCGTCTCGTATCCGCGCACGGCGGTGATTCCATACGGCAGGCAGACACTTTTTCCGACCTGCTTTTCAAAAAGTTCCCGCACAGATTCCAGATGCTCCCTGGTAAGATCCTTCCGTTTTCCCGCCAGCTGTTCCAGAACGCGCCGGATCACGTAGCGCTGCAGAAGAGGCGCTTCGCTGCTCACCGTATCACGCAGCACAACCACATTTTTCTCTGCGGATGCATACCGCTCCATCAGCTGATCCGTCTGCTGCTCCAGATATTCCTCCGTTTCCAGCAGGTCCAGCGATGTCTGTGCCATATGCGCGGCGGCACGCGGATTGACCTCTTCGGTCAGATACGGCAGCACATGGTGGCGGATTCCGTTCCTCGTGTAAGCATCCTCTGCATTCGTGCTGTCCTCACACCAGGAACACTTCCGGCTTTCCAGTTCCTGCCGGATCTCTTTTCGTCCGACGCAGAGAAGCGGACGGATCACATTCCCCCGCACGGGGCGTAAGGAGGCAAGTCCGGCCAGCGACGTTCCCCGTGCCAGGTGATGCAGCATCGTCTCCGCAACGTCATCCTGGTGATGGGCGAGCGCAATTTTCACTGCCCTCTGCTCCTTTGCGCACGCTGCAAAAACTTCCTGCCGCGCCGCGCGTCCCGCCTCCTCCGTCGAGAGATGCTTTTCTTTTGCGATCTTCTCCACGGGACAGGAATAGAGATAGAACGGAACATCATATTCCCGGCACAGATTTTCTGCAAATGCCGCATCCCGCCCGGCTTCCGCGCCGCGCAGATTATGGTTGACGTGGACAGCCAGCAGCGAAAAGCCAAGCGGCTCCTGCAGTTCCCGCAGCAGATGAAACAGGCAGACGGAATCCGCGCCGCCGGAAAGGCCGAGCAGCACGCGTTCGCCTGCCGTTACCATATGATACTGTTCCATAAAGGCTCTTACTTTCTCTCGCATCCTTCGTTTTTACTCCTATTTTTTCCAGATTCTGGCGACCAGAACCGTCATATCATCCCGTGCGCGGCAGCCGCCGAGGCGCAGCACGCGTTCCAAAAGCTCCCGGGCAAATTCCCGCGGCTCGCTGTTTTTCACTTCGAGAAGAAGCTGCTTCATCTGCTCCGTCCTGTCCCCGGGCAGCGCGTCCAGCACTCCGTCCGTCATCATCACAAGGTAATCACCGTCGTACAGCTTTTTCGTTGTGGTATCAAAATCCGTCTGGGAAACGAGACCTGCGGCAAGACTGGTCGACTCCACAACCTCCACCCACGTATCCCGCCTAAGGAACGTCGGCGATGCACCTCCTTTCAAAAAGCT
>OGWV01001757.1_pt1 | contig 13508 bp, 8 predicted proteins | sample 1576081 | NCBI WGS metagenome assembly OGWV01 (sample SAMEA3541541, study PRJEB24748) | human gut metagenome | biome: human gut; feature: human-associated habitat; material: faeces | place: China | collected 2012 | reverse complement strand
GGCTTACACCTACTTTTGTTCACCCCACGGTGTCTACTTTCCGGGGGTCGGGCCCCATGGACGCGTCATTGGCGACGCATCACCATCACCGCCAACGGCAACACACACCAAATACCAGCCGACAAAAACCTAAGCTAGCGTGGATGCGTAAGGGCATTGTCCTGCCCGGTCACTTCCCTTACGTACCGCTGCGCCATCCCGGCGCTCCTCTGCGCCGCCACTACCCCACATGTCGCCTCCTCACACACCAACAAGCGTCCGATTCTGCAGAATCGGACAAGCAGCGGCGTCGCGCAAACCACACGTTGATCAGCGAGCCGACCACCACCAGCGCGACACCGATCCAGAATGGCATGCCCAACGTCACGCCCAATAGGAGCGTGCTGGAAGCAGTGGAGAACAGCGGCGTCGCATACGAACCGATCGCAAGCGTTTCCATACTGCCATGTAGCATGCCATACCCCCAGCACGCGTAGCCGCCAGCAATCGACGCGGCACATGCGAGCAGCGCAATATAGCCGCCGATGCCAGGCGCTACAGCTGGCAAACCGTCGCCCGAAACGAAATGGATAATCCACAGCACAACAGCAACGCAACAGAAGAAAATCGTCGTACCATCGTAACCATCGGACATCGATGGCGTCACGGTCGCGTAAATCGCCCAAATAAAGGCGCCTGCGAACGCGAGCGCGTACGGCAATGGATTGCTGGCGATATTGGCAACCGCTTCCTGCACGTCAAGGTTTTCACCGCCGACCGCCATTGCCACGCCGACGGTGGCTACGATTGCACCCGGCAGCGCTTCGGAGACCGAGCCGCGTTTGTGCGACACGGCGGCGGTCATCAGTACCAGCAGCGTCGGCCACAAATAATTGACGAGGCTGACTTCCACAGATTGCGCGTTCGTTGTGGCCAGACCGATCGACAGCGAGATCGACGTCTCGTATGCGATGAACATGAGTCCGCCTGCGACGAGGTACTTGCGTGGCGCTTGGCTAATCGGTTTCGGCCGTCGCACGATGAGCAGGAGCATGCCGCCGACAGTGTAGATGAGCGCCGAGCCGAGCGTGGCGCCGAACGATTCGGAAACGAGTCGCACGAGGCCGGCCATGAAGCCCCACAGGACGATTGCGAACAGGCCGATGAGTGTCGCCGCGTGTGATATGGCATGACCAAATAGGGGGGGTACTGGGGCGTTCGCCTGCGGATTCGGCGGGAAGTTTCTGATCCGTATTCACGGATTCCAGCCTACCTGCCGCCCACCCCGCGTGTCCGATTCTGCAGAAACGGACAATTGAACACCGGTTTTGGCACCTTGTGCGTCCGATTCACCAGAAACGGACGCACAAACATTCGGATTCGTATCCCTCACGTCCGATTCACCAGAATCGGACATTCCTGCGACCTGCGATGCCGCAAACCCGATTACCCCCGGAACCGCGCCAACAGCAGCGTCGGCCACCCCAACCGACGCGGCCACACCATCCGTATCAGCAGCCAAGTCCACGCGTCCCGCACCCCCACAGCCCGCCGACGCGCGCACGTCGCCCATGACCAAATCATCCAACGTCACGCCGAACATGTCGCAAAGCATCAGCAGCTTATCCATTTCGGGGTATGCCTTCTCGGACTCCCATTTCGAAATTGCCTGCCGGGAAACGCCCAGCAGCATTGCCAGCTGTTCCTGCGTCATGTTGCGCGAACCGCGCAGATACTGCAGATTCTCTTTGAAACTCATGTCCGCCCTTTCGTCGAGTTTCCATATCGCCTCGACTTGCGATTATTGGCGATTGCCAAGCAACAGCTTGTCATAAACGTCTCGTTCCACGCCACCATCTTTCGGTTGCATTGCGACTCGCAACCGAATTTTGCGACGCAACCGACAGTTGCGCGGCGCGAAGTTGACTTCACGGGTCTTTTACGGCAATAGAAAAACCCTTGGAATTCCAACGATTCCAAGGGTTTCGAATGGAGCGGATGACGGGAGTCGAACCCGCCTTTAAAGCTTGGGAAGCTTTCGTTCTACCGATGAACTACATCCGCAAGGTTGTGCCTTTTGGGCACGAAACTTCAGTTTAGCACGCAACGGATGCGTATGCGGACACAGACCGACATGCGATACCAATTTTCCGCAATATCACGGATGACTCAACCACGCGGCCGCTGCGAATAGTCGCGAGAATATCTGCCAGCCGAGTCGCCCGAATCATGCGCGGATCCATACTGCGTTCCAAATTGCGGCCCACCGGCACCAGCCATCGCAGAACGTCCGCCTTGCCGAATATCCGCCGCCACAACGCCGCTCGTGGCATAGCCACCGGCCAAATATCCGGACTGCACGCCCTGCTGACGCATCTCCTGCCCCATCTGCATCAACCGGGCAATACGATCCTCAGTCGCCGGATGCGTGGAAAACAAGCGAGAAAAACCTTCCGCAGAAAACGGATTCGCAATCATCATCGCAGCAACCGACTGCGTACCGGCAGTCTTCTGCATCGGCATCGTCTCAGCGCCGTTCGAGATCTTATTCAATGCGGACGCGAGCGCCTCCGGATCTTCCGTAAGCATGGAACCATCTTCGTCGGCATCATATTCTCGTGTACGCGAAATCGCCATCTGAATAAGCGAAGCGGCAATCGGCGCAAGAATCGCGCTCAACAGCACGCCCAGCAATCCAAGACCGTTAGAAGATGAACCATTGCGATCGTCACGCGAATTGCCGCCGCCGAAATACATGAGCGAATAGCCGAGATACGAAATGACCGTCGCCATTGCGGAAGCGATCGCGGACGTCAGAATGTCATGATTGTACACGTGCATGAGCTCGTGCCCGAGTACGCCGCGAATCTCGCGTTCGTTCAGCATCTGCAGAATGCCCTGCGTGCAGCAGACCGCCGCATGACGTTCATTGCGTCCCGTTGCGAACGCATTGGGACTCATGGTTGGGGCGATATAGATACGCGGCATCGGCTTGCCCGCCTTCGCCGACAGTTCGCGCACGATTTTGTACAGTACCGGCGCTTCCTGCTCGCTGACTTCCTGCGCATGCATGGATGCAATCGCAAGTTTGTCGGAAAACCAGTAGGATGCGAACGTTGAGCCAAGTCCGATGAGAATGTAGATACCAAGCGTACGCTGGCCGCCACCGGTCGCCCACCAAATGAGCATGATGACGCCCCACATCAACGCGAATAACAGCGTTGTCTTCAAGCCATTGCAATGGCCATGCACCCGCAATTTGCCGTTCATGGTCACTAGCGTAGAAACGGAGCCTGAGTTTTTGCTGGATATGTGCTGGAGGCTGGACTGCGGAAAGGACTAGGGGGCAGTTGCGGAAGTTCGCATGCTCAGCTTCTCCCCGGATATCCGATTCTGCAGAAACGGACATCCGATGCATGCCAAGAGGCCTTTGGGTGACCGAATCGGGAGAATCGGACAAGTAGCAAGTCCTTCGTCCACATCACATGTCCAATTCACCAGAAACAGACATACAGAACATGTTTCGGACACTCCAGATGTCCGATTCACCAGAAACAGACAAGCACAGGATAAAAAATGCGTCTTGGGTGACCGATTCTCCAGAATCGGACATCCAAGACGCATGAAAGAAACCTGGGACCTATCAGATCAGATCCCAAACACCCACCTTAAGCGTGAGCCAGGGCGCGCATCTGCTCCGGATCGATGACCTTCTTGTGCTCACGGCCTTCCTTCGCACCCTCGGCACGTTCGAACGCATCGATCTTCTTCCAACCGGCGAAGTCGATCGGCTTGACACCGCGCGATTCCAGCAGCCGGTCGATGGACTCCGGATCACGATCAGCGGCCACACGGCCGCCTTCAGCAGCCTTCGACAAATCCTCCAGCATATTGGTCACGATCAGCAGTGCGTCGGACTTGGTGGAGCCGATCAGGCCAACCGGACCACGCTTCGCCCAACCGGTCGCATACAGACGCTCGCGCACTTCATCCGTGGCTTCAGCGGCCGTAGTGATACGACCGTCACCGTTCGCGTTCGCCAAGTGCGCATGACGCTCGTCGTACGCAATGCCCGGCGCGGTGGCCGGTTTGTAGCCGATCGCATGGTACACAGCCTGCACCGGATACTCTTCGAATTCGCCGGTACGGCTCATCTTGCCGTCCGCCGATGTCTCGGTCTTTTCCACACGGATGCCAACGACCTTGCCGTCCTCACCCAACACTTCGACCGGAGCGGAATTGAAGTGCACGTAATATTTGCGGTCAGCCGGATTACCCTCATAATCCACGTCACCGTCATCTTCCATGTCTTCCGCCATCTCACGAATCGTGAACAGCTCTTCGACCATCTGACGAGTCAGCTTGTCTTTGCCGGCCTCTTCAATCGTGTCTTCATCCAAATCGAAATCGTCTTCGTTGATGATCAGCTGCACTCCCGGCAGCTTCTCCATCTCACGCAATTCCTGCACGGAGAACTTGGCCTGCGCCACACCGCGACGGATGAACAAGTGAAGCACACGCGCCTTGTTGGACTTGATGCCCTCATATACGTTGTCCGGAATGTCGGTGCGCTCCTTCAGATCATCGGCATTGCGCATGAGCTCGCGAGCCACGTCCATGGCCACGTTGCCGCCGCCGATCACGGCGACTTCCTCAGCTTCAAGCGGCCATTCGCGAGCGCCGGTCGGATAACCGTCGTACCATTCCACGAACTTGGCTGCGCCGTACACGCCGTCCAGATCGGCGCCCGGCAGTCCGAGCGGCTTGTCTTCGACGGCACCGGTGGCGAACAGCACGGCATCGTAACGTTCGAGCAGTTCGTCGAGCGTCACGTCCTTGCCGAATTCCACGTCGCAGTACAGGTGGATGTCCGGATTGTCGAGCGTCTTTTCGAGTGCCGACGCGATGAATTTGATGGACGGATGATCGGGGGCCACGCCGTAGCGCACCAGACCGAACGGCACCGGCAGCTTTTCGAACAGGTCGATTCGGGCGGCAGTGCCGAGGCCGAGCTCCTCGCCGAGCTTCTTCAACTGGCGCAGGAAAATGTCAGAGGAGTAGACGCCTGCAGGGCCGGCGCCGATTACAGCAATACGAAGTTCATGAGTTTCAGTCACGCGCTCTAGCCTAATGCATTCCCTGCATTTGCGACAGGGGCGCTCATGTACTTTCTTACGACTTCTTCGCCTTGTGCGCACTGGCGTTGGTGTTTGCGCTGAATCCAGATGAATCCAACGTGTGGCTGCATTAATCGTACGCGATGAGCGCGGCAGATGCACGTACAATCGCAAGTAGTCGCAGAATCGCGGGATGTAGGAATCCGAAATATCGGAATTCGTCCATCCCGCAATCGCAAGCAAGTACTTATTAAGTACCAGGCAATCGTAAGAAGGTGGCAATGCGCATTCACATCACATATACCGGCGGCACTATCGGCATGATTGACTCGCCGAACGGCCTGATTCCGGGCGCCGACACTCGCGGATGGCTGTTCCGTCTGCTGGAGGACGCGCACATGGACGCGAGCCTGTTCACGTTCACCGAACTTGATCCTCTTATCGACTCGTCGAATGCGACTCCCGACAATTGGCAGACGATGGTCGACGATTTGCGTGCGCACCGCGATGATGCCGACGCGTTCGTGGTGTTGCATGGCACCGATACGATGAGCTATTCGAGCGCCGCGCTTGCGTATGCGTTGGCTGATTTTGGCAAGCCGGTGATTTTCACGGGTTCACAGCATCCGCTTGGCAAGATCGAGTCGGACGCCACTGCGAATGTCACGGGCGCGCTGAATGCCGCGATGAGCGGACGATTCCACGGTGTGGGACTGTTTTTTGGACATCACCTGTTTGCGGGCAATCGTGTGAGCAAGTCGTCGAGCTGGGCATTTGAAGGTTTTTCGGCGCCTTCCGTCGGCCCGCTGGCACGCACTGGCACGCCATGGCATTGGTATGCGGGCGATTCCGCTGCGGTTGGCTGCGGTTGGACGTCGCCTCAGCCTTACTCTCGCCATGATGTTGCGGTGATCGATATGGCACCCGGCATTTCCGCGGCACGGTTGGAAGCGATGCTTACGCCGCGGCCGGAAGCGGTTTTGTTGCGTGCGTACGGCGTCGGCAATGTGCCAAGCGACGAGCCTGGACTGACTGACGTGATTGCCGACGTGCTGCATGATGGCGTTCCCGTTGTGATTGCATCGCAGTGCCAGCAGGCGGAAGTACTGCTCGGCCATTACGAGACGGGTGATGCGATCGCACGCGCCGGCGCAATTGGATCTGGCGATATGACGCTGGAAGCCACGTATGCGAAAATCATGTTCCTGCTGTCTCAAGGCGTGACCGGAGCCGACTTCGGCAAGTGGATGCACACATCGATCGCTGGAGAAATCTCCCCGAGCTCGCTGTAAACAATCCCAAAACTTCCGAATCTGCCTTATACATGCCTTATGTATGGCAGATTCCGAAGTTCGTCCGGAGCTATCTGCGTTATATATGGCAGAGCTGTTTTGAGAAACCGGACTTAGAGGGTGTATTCTCGCCCCCTAAGTCCGGTTTTCTCATATGGACCTGCCAGATATAAGCGAAATACTTGCTGACAGACCTCCAAATCTGCCATATATAGGCGAGATACGGGGTTTCGAGGCGCAATCAGGCTGATTCGCCACGGTCGAAAAGCACGGTGAGCGCCCACAGAATGCTGACAACATCAATCGCTTCCTGCATGAACGCGCCGACAACCACGGGAATCAGATTGAACGCGGCCGCAATCATGCCGATAATCGCAAGGCCGAGGCCGATCAGCACCGCCTGCAACATCACCTTTTTCGTGCGGCGCGCGATGGCGATGGCCCGCGGAACGGACGCAATGTCGTCATTCATGATGACCACTTGCGCAGATTCGGAAGCCGCGGTGGACGTGCCGTCGGTCATGGCCATGCCGATATCGGCAACCGCAAGTACGGGGGCGTCGTTGACGCCGTCACCGACCATCATGGTGATTTGACGATTCTTGGATTCGCCGGTTACGCGTTGCTTGATGCGATTCCACAACGACAGCTTCTGGTGCTTGGATTCAGTGGCGCTCTTGACGGCGGCAACCTTGTCTTCAGGGAACAGTTCGGACTGCACGTCGTCGATACCGACTTCGTTTGCGATGATGCGGGCGGACGCAGCCTTGTCGCCGGTAAGCATGGACAGTTCCTTGACACCCAACTCGTGCAGGCGAGCCAAAGAACGCTTCGCATTCTCGCGAGGTACGTCACGAAGTACGATGCGGGCGGCAAGACGGCCGTCAATCGCCACGTATGCAGCCATTTCGTCAGGAGCGAGCGGGGCAAACAGCGAGTTTGCGGTTTCAGGCTTGCGAGCGGCGGATTGGGTTGCAACGGACGCGGAAGTAGAGGGCGCGGCTGCAGGCTGCGCATCGTCAGGCACCCCGTTCCTCACTCCCATAGTGTCCGATTCTGGAGAATCGGACACGTAATACGTCGCATCCGGCATATGCAGCACCGGCGTGAATCCGGATTCGTCAGCCGTCACGTATGCGAACCGCCCCACGCGCACCTGATGCCCGTTCACTTCGCCGGATATACCCTTGCCGGACTCCTCTACAATGTTCTTCACCACCGGATAGTCGCGCCCGTGCCCCGGCAAATCGCGCTCGACGCACAGCCTCTGCCCCGCCGCATACCGCGCATACAAATCATCCATAGCCTTGCGTCCGGCCGCCGCGATGCCTTTCGACAGAATGTGCACCGAATAGCCTTCCACCACGCTGGCCATCATGAGAATATGGTCCTCATTGAACGGCGAACTCGTCTCAAACGGCTTCTCTACACGTACGACCTGCGGCTGCTTGACGGTGAGCGTGCCGGTTTTGTCGAAGAAAATATGCGATACGCGACCTAGATTTTCCAGCACATCCTGCGCTTTGATCAGGATTCCCGCTTTGGCAAGTCGCCCGGTTCCAGCCACATATGCGACCGGCGCGGCAATCAACAGCGGACACGGCGTAGCAAGCACCAATACTTGCGCAAATCGCAGCGGCAATCCGGAAATCGCCCATGCAATCCCGGCAATCGCAAGCGAAAGCACGGTAAACGGCACTGCAAGCATATCCGCGGTCTTCACGACAGCGGGGCGCGACTCTTGCGCCGACGAGACCAGCTCCAGGATCTTCTGGTATTGCGAATCGTGCGCAAGTTGCGTGGCGCGCATGGTCAATGTTGTGGAGCCATTGACCGCACCGGACATCACGCGAGCGCCCGCATATACTTCGCGGGGAACGGGCTCGCCGTTGATGTTGCTTAGGTCCAACGTGGCCACGCCCGACAGCAGCTCACCGTCGACCGGCACCGTTTCGCCGGGCAACACCAGGATCACGTCGCCGAGCTGTACCTGATCAACGGGGACCGTTTCGAAACGCTCTCCAGCCGCATCATACGTCTGCGAAGCACCTTTTGTGTCCGTTTCTGGAGATTCAGACGCAAAAGCACGCTTTTCACCGTCTTGGTTGTCCGTTTCTCCAGAATCGGACACTCTGACAGTACGAAATCCGTCGGCGGTCACGTCGGCCGTATGCTCGCTGCCCGACGCGTGCACATGCCCCCGCATGCCGGGCAGCACGACCACGTGCGCGGTTCGCGGTGCCGCGTCGATCAGCGCGGTCAGGTTGCTTTCGGCCTTTGACTGCGCGAATTCCTCGATCGCCTCGCCGGACGAGATCATCAGCACCACGGCCCATGCGGCCCAATATTCCTGCACTGCGACCGTCGACGCAATCGCGACGACCGCCAGCAGATCGACGCCAACATGCCCGTGCCGCAGATCGTCGATCATGCCGCGTACCGTCACCACAATCGTGTACGCAACCAACGCGATCACAATCCACTGCCCAACGCCCGGATTGAACGCACTCAACCCGTCAACGCCGACTTGCGAAATCCACGAATCCCACGCAGCCTCGCCCCACGGCTTCCACTCCCCCAGCAATGCCAACGGAATCGCGGACAGAATGGTAATCGGCAGTAACGGAACCTGTTTGCACAGTCGCCAGCAAATATCGATGATTCTACGCATGAGAATCTCCTTACGCTCGTATCGGACGCCTTGTTAACCCATCGGCGCCTCGCCCGCGCGAGCCATCGATACACGGCGTAAAAAGATATTTTCAGCATAGCAAATATTTGCGATTTTTGTGCCGCAATACAGCAATAAGGGCTGTGCGATTGCTCACACAGCCCTTATTGCATGCTTCTTTTGGCTTGCTTTTTGTTGATTTTCGCGGTTTTCGTTGTACTTGCGATTTCGTGGTGCCAGCCGCGTCTTCGCCGTCAGCCTATCGGGTGGCTTCCGTCCGTTCGCATGTCGCGAAACGTTTTAGCCAGCCCAACAGTCTTGACTTGCGCACCGCAACAACTTGCGTCCGTCAATTCACGCACCGCAACAACATCTCGCTTTACCACAGGCCGAACGGGTCGAACAGGCCGCCACCGTCACCGTAGCCGTTGCTGCCGTTGCCGTCGCTCTGTCCATTTCCGTTGCCGTTGCCGTCATTACCGTAACCGTTGCCATTGCCGTTCTGGCTCTGGCCATCATTGCCGTTGTTCCGCTGGTTCTGGCTGTTGGAGGAGTTCGTTTGGGATTCCTCCTGGTCGAGTGTCACGTCAAGCTCCATGGTGTTGCCGTCGCGCACGACCGTCAATGTCACCTTGTCGTTCATGGCGGAGGCGCGCACGTAGCCGAGCAGCGAATAGTTGTTGTTCACCGCCTTGCCGTTGAACGCCACGATGGAGTCGCCGGCCTTCACTCCGGCCTTGGCCGCCGGGCTGTTGTCGACCACGGACTGCACCTGCGTGCAACCGCGGGTCACGCCGTCCGCCTCGACCGTGGAGCTCTTGATGGTGACGCCGAGCGCCACATGCTGCACGGTGCCGTTGTCGATGATCTCGTTAGCCACACGCTTTACCAGGTTCGACGGAATGGCGAAGCCGATGCCGATGGATCCGGCGGTGCCGGAGGACGTTGTGGTGGATGCGATGGATGAGTTGATGCCAATCACCTGGCCGGCCGCATTGAAGGTCGGACCGCCGGAATTACCTGGGTTGACGGCCGCGTCAATCTGCACGGCGTTGGTGACGATGTCGTTGTTGTTGTCATCGGACACGGTCACCGGGCGGTTGAGCGCGGAAACGATGCCGACGGTTGCGGTGTCATCGTAGCCGAGCGGATTGCCGATGGCCATCACGGATTCACCCACGGCAAGATTGTCGGAATCGGCAAATTCCGCGGCTTTCAGATTGCTCGGCGGATTGTCGAGTTTGATTACGGCCAGATCGGTGGTGGTGTCGGTGCCGACGATTTGCGCTGAGTAGATGGTGCCGTTGGCGAGCGTCACTTGAATCTGCTTCGCGCCGGAAATCACATGGTTGTTGGTGACGATGTAGCCTTTGTCGCTGATGATTGCACCGGAGCCTTTGGCGCTGCCGTCGCTGGTTGCCACATCAATGGACACCACAGAATCGGACACTTCCTTCGCCACCGCGCTCCAGTCCGCGGCCTCGCCGGATTTGGCTTTCGCCGAACCGGATCCGGACGTGTTGGACTTCACGCTGGTCAGTGAGCTGGAGGTGGGTACGGTCACCCATCCATTGGTGATTGCCGCGTAGCCGACGCCGAGGCACAATGCCGCGGAGACGAGGGCCGCCACCACGCCGGTCATCACATGCCCGGTCACGCCGGAAGCGGACTTCGGCTTGGTTGCTGCGCCATTCTGCTGCGGGGCACCGAACGGATTACCGTTATTCGGATTCCCAAACGGGTTGCCGTTATTGGGAGTATTCGGCGCTGCTGGCGGCACGTTGGCTCCGCCTTGCGCAGCGGGCTTCATAAATGGATTGCCGTTATTCGATTGCGCGTTCTGCTGATCGTTCTGCTGATTTCCGCCCATATACGGATTTCCGAAGAAAGGATTGCGACGCTGCTGCGGCTGCTGTCCGGAAGCCTGCCCGTAGGCGCCATATTGTGGCTGCGGAGGCATGTTCGGCGCGCCATTCGCGTCTGCCGGCGGCGTCGGTACCGGTCCGTATGCACCATATTCCGGTGCCGGACGGTACTGCTGGGTCGGCGCATCCTGCGCGGAACCGCCAACTACCGTGCGTTCGCCCGCTGCGGAGGCATAATCCGGCGCATCATCCGCCGTAGCCGCGGACCCCGTCGAAGCATCACCGTTCGCAACGGGCATGGCAGCCGTCGGCTGCTCCTCGGTACCACTCTGCAGGTCGATCGGCTCGGTGGCCGGCTCGGCGGCATACGGCTCGCCCGTATAAGCTTGCGTCTGTTCCGCATCAACCGGCGACGTCGGCGCGGTCTGCTGCTCGTCATTCTGCGGCTGCACGGCGTTCTGGTCGTTCTCTTCAGCCATTTTCGCTCCTTATTCGTCTCGCGGCATTTCACAAATCAGCAATCGTGCCGCTCGAACTGCTATCTATGAGTAAAGATACTCGCTCTGGAAGTTTCCTGAATGTTTGTTGAAAGTAGCAGCCAAATACGTTCAACATCACCATTGAATCTGAAAATCGCACCAAAATGCGATCGGCACCTTCATCGCACTTTCCACATCTTCCTTGTTTTCATTTCACCGATCGCATTCTTTGCAGCACTTTCAAGAATCGCTGCTATCGCATAAAATATTCCGCATGACAAGCCTTACCGAATCATCTATCGACACAGCGCAAGACACGCAAAACGCGGCAACCGCAGTGTCCGAAAATCTCATCGAACATCCGCGTGGAGCGGAACCAGGCAAGCCGGGCCGCCGCGACGCCTTCTATTTCGAACAGAAAAACCGCCTTCCCGACGCGGCGGACGGTAAGGGGCGAGGCGGCGCACGATATGGTCGCACCGGCATCATTCACACCCCCCACGGCGATATTCACACTCCAGCGTTCGTGCCCGTGGCCACGCAGGCCGCGATGAAAGCCGTTCTGCCCGAAACCATGAAGGACCTCGGCGCGCAATGCCTGCTGTCCAACGCGTTTCACCTGTATGAACGCCCCGGCGAGCAAGTGCTCGACGAAGCCGGCGGCCTTGCCAAATTCATGAACTGGAACGGTCCGACCTTCACCGATTCCGGCGGTTTCCAAGTGCTTTCGCTCGGCGCAGGCTTCAAGAAAACCCTCGCCATGGACGTGACCGGCATGAAATCAGACGACGTGATCGCCGAAGGCAAGGAGCGTCTCGCGTTCGTGGACGAGGACGGTGTAACGTTCAAATCGCCGCTCAACGGCTCACTGCACCGTTTTTCCGCCGAAATTTCAATGGGAATCCAGCATAAGATCGGCGCCGACATCATGTTCGCGTTCGACGAGCTGACCACACTGATGAACACGCGCGGCTACCAGGAGCGTTCCGTGGAACGCACCTACCGTTGGGCGCAGCGTTGCGTTGCCGAGCATAAGAGACTTACCGAAGAGCGCGTCGGCAAGCCGTATCAGGCGCTGTATGGCGTGGTACAGGGCGCGAATTATGAGGATTTGCGCAGGCATGCGGCCGAACAGATCGCTTCGTTGGATTTCGACGGCGTCGGTATTGGAGGTGCGATTGAAAAGCGCATTATCGGCGACACTTGCGCCTGGATTTGCGATGCGATGCCGGAAAGCCGGCCACGTCACGTGCTCGGCATCGCTGCAGTCGACGACATTTTCGCATGTGTCGAGAATGGTGGAGACACGTTCGATTGCGTCGCACCGGCGCGTTGCGGCCGAAATGGCGCGATTTTCACGCGCGGCGGACGTTACAACATCAAGCGCGCGCAATTCAAGCATGATTTTGGCCCACTTGAAGAGGGCTGCGATTGCTACACATGCACGCATTATTCGCGTGCTTACGTGGATCATGCGTTGCGTGCCCGCGAATTCAACGGTTTCACATTGGCCACGATCCACAACGAGCATTTCTTCGTGAAGCTGCTGGACGACATTCGCGCGTCGATTGACGGCGGATATTTCGACGAATTCCGCGACGAAGCCTTGGCCCGCTTCTACGCCAACGGTTCCCGCGGATGATGCATGTCACTTGGGCCTTCCGCCCAAACGAATGCTGAGCCATATTTCCGCATTCCAAGGCGCCGACGAACAAACCCGTCGGCGCCTTTTCATGTGTGTCGCGCATGTCATGCGTACACCTAGCCGTCTCACCTCATCCACCACCCAATGTGTCCGTTTCTCCAGAATCGGACAACCACACCACATGTTTCATACCCTACATGTCCGATTCTGGAGAAACGGACAACCACAATGCTTATCTCACGTTCTACTTGTCCGATTCTGGAGAAACGGACAAGTAAGCAACCTAAAAACACTCGCTGGATGTCCGAAACGCCAGAATCGGGCACACAGAGCGTCGCGCCGCTTGAATTTTCCTACGGAAAATGGCGGAATTTAAGGATGGCTCCGTCGTACGGAAGCCCACAGGGCTTCCTCCCTCCTCGCGTCGCGCCGCTTGAATTTTCCTACGGAAAATGGCGGC
>OGWV01001753.1_pt1 | contig 13536 bp, 14 predicted proteins | sample 1576081 | NCBI WGS metagenome assembly OGWV01 (sample SAMEA3541541, study PRJEB24748) | human gut metagenome | biome: human gut; feature: human-associated habitat; material: faeces | place: China | collected 2012 | reverse complement strand
CGGATACGCAGCTGTATTTGCAGGTGCAACGAACACACTGCTTGCGCCGGTGTTGATCGGACTTGAAGTATTTGGAGCAAATGATATGGTGCCGTTTCTGATCGTATGCATTTTTGCTTATCTGGTGAACGGGGATAAATCTATTTATGGAGCGCAGGAAGTGAGAAAGTAATTTTGGCCAGTATTGCTTTCATTGTTTCAGGTAAGGTTTTATGATAGAATATCAGGTATCACAAGCTTGGTGCCTGCGCTAAAACTTGTGATACCTGAAAACAGACAAGAATAACGCTTAAAATAAATGTGTTTAAGGGAATATATTTTGTAATAAGACAATAAGGAAGTGAGGCTAACCATGAGAAAGAAAGAACTTGCCAAAGAAGTGATCGAGCGTCTGAAAAAAGAATACCCGGATGCCGGATGCAGTCTCGAATATGACCAGGCGTGGAAACTTCTGGTCAGTGTCCGCTTGGCGGCACAGTGTACCGATGCAAGGGTAAATATCGTTGTAGAAAAATTATATGAAAAATTTCCGGATGTGAAAGCACTTGCCGAAGCGCCGGTGGAAGAAATTGAAGAAATTGTAAGACCGTGCGGACTTGGAAAAAGCAAGGCACGGGATATCAGTGCATGTATGAAGATTTTATGGGAGCAGTACGGTGGAAATGTGCCGGAAGATTTTGATGCCCTTTTAAAACTTCCGGGTGTGGGAAGAAAGAGTGCGAACCTGATCATGGGAGATGTCTTTGGAAAACCTGCAATCGTAACTGACACACACTGTATCCGCCTTGCAAACCGTATTGGTCTTGTCGATGGAATCAAAGAACCCAAAAAAGTAGAGATGGCACTCTGGAAGATCATTCCGCCGGAGGAAGGGAATGATCTGTGTCACCGTTTTGTGTATCATGGACGTGAAGTATGCACGGCGCGGACAAAACCGTATTGTGACCGCTGTTGTCTGAACGATGTCTGTAAAAAGACGGGAGTGGAGTAAAAAATATTGGAAATTCCAGATTTTACCGGTTGGATGGCAGTATAAATTATGATATTCTTCTGCTTGTAACAATTATGTAATATATTTGAAATGGATAAGAAATATTTAAACTGTTACATAATGCAAAATTACAAATGGAGGAATATCATGAAGAAACAGACAATACTAGCATTTACAACGGCACTTGGAATTGCGATGAGCGTATCTGCACCGGTAGAGGCAGCGTCCGCTAACCGTGTGAACATCTCAGTTTATGAGAAGGACTGCACAACAAATCAGTGGAACTCTGTTGAGACAGGTTCTATCAATGATGTATTGAAAAAAATATGTGATCGTTTTCCGGCAATCGTTTTACCGGGAGACTGCATACCGGAAATTCCAGAAGACGACAAAGAAGAGCAGACACCGGATACATCAGAAAAACCTGATACGTCAGAGAAACCAGACACATCGGAAAAGCCGGGTACACCAGAAAAACCAGACACATCAGAAAAGCCGGAAGAAAGTCAGCCGGGCGGTACTGAATCAGGTGGGAACAGTACTACAGACAGTGAACAGCCGAAAGATGATGTAACGGAAAATTCCTATGCAAAACAGGTTTTAAAACTGGTCAACACAGAGCGGAAAAAGGCCGGCTTAACGGAACTTACATGGGATGATACAGTTGCGACTGCCGCAATGACACGTTCAAAAGAAATTGAAAAATCATTTTCCCATACCAGACCGGATGGAAGAAATTTTGGAACGGCGATCACAGATCTTGGTATCACTTATCGCGGAGCCGGGGAAAATATCGCATGGGGTCAGAAAACACCGGAAGCAGTTATGAATGCATGGATGAACAGTGAAGGGCACCGTGCGAATATCTTAAACCCGAACTTTAAGAAGCTTGGTGTCGGTTACCGTACAGATAGTCAGAGAACGCCGTACTGGACGCAGTTGTTTACTTATTAGAAAAGAATAAGAGTTATTTAGAGAATGGGCATATTGCAAATGAGAGTTTGCGTAATATGTCCATTTTTTTGCGGGAAACCACAGTTTTCCAGAAAAAGTCCTTGGTTTTCCGGGAAAAGTCCTTGGTTTTCCCTTATTCCCGTTTGACGGCAGTACTTCTGTACAGTATAATATAAATAGCACCCTTTTATGCGTACACACAGGAGGAATCAATGTTAACGATCAATGAATACCGCAAGGTAGAAAGTTTAGAAGAAGCGTATGAGCTGAATCAGAAAAAGAATAATAAGATCATCGCAGGCGGTGTCTGGATGAAGATCGGTGACCGGAGAATTGCGACGGCAATCGATCTGTCAGGGCTTGGGCTGGATCAGATCACCGAGACGGATACAGAGTTTGTCATCGGTGCCATGACAACACTGCGTGAGATAGAAAAACATGCGGGACTTGCCGCATATACAGACGGAGCCATCCGTGAAAGTGTCCGCCATATTGTCGGTGTACAGTTCCGCAACTGTGCAACCGTAGGTGGAAGTATTTTCGGACGTTTTGGTTTTTCCGATGTACTGACCGTATTTCTGGCAATGGATACCCAGGTAGAGCTGTATCATGCAGGTATGGTTTCCTTAAAAGAATTTATTGATATGCCATATGATAATGATATTTTAGTAGCTCTGCATGTGGCAAAAAAGCCGATCCGCATTGCCTATTTAAGCCAGCGCAATACGGCTACCGATTTTCCGGTGGTTGCCTGTGCAGTGTCTGAATATGATGGCAGTCTGCATGTGAGTATCGGAGCAAGACCGGTTCATGCCAGATTGGTAGAGCTGCCGCTCGGTTCCGGTGAACCGGATGGTTTTGGAAAGCAGCTTCCGGAAGGATTTGAAAAAGATGAGGCACTGGTAAAGGAACTTGCAACCTGGTGCGCAGATCAGTTTACTTATGGCAGCAACCGCAGAGCTGGAGCTGATTACAGAGAACATGTTGCTGGCGTGCTGATCCGCAGAGCAATCTGTTCTTTGGAAAAATAAAAGACAGGCATTGGTGTAAAAAGGTATGAAAGTCTTTGCTTATAAAAAGACAATATCAGAAATGGAGAACGAACAATAAGATGAAAATACATGTATGGCTGAATGAGCGTGAAATCACACGCGAGATAGCAGCAGATCTGCCGCTGTTAGAATTTGTCCGGTCAGAGGGCTGTTACAGTGTAAAAAGAGGATGTGAGACCTCAAATTGCGGTCTCTGTACCGTGTGGATTGACCACAAACCGGTGCTTTCCTGTTCCGTGTTAGCGGCAAGGGCAGACGGTACACATATCACAACCTTAGAGGGAGTGGAAGATCGTGCAAAAGAATTTGGCACTTATCTCGCAAAACAGGGCGGCGAGCAGTGCGGCTTCTGCAATCCGGGATTTATCATGAATGTACTTGCGATGGAGGATGAGTTGGAAAACCCGACGGAGGAGGATATGAAGGAATATCTTGCCGGAAATCTCTGCAGATGCAGCGGATATGAGAGCCAGCTTCGTGCAGTCAAAGAATACCTGAAGTTTAAAATGGAGGGAAAAGCATGAACAGCAGTACGAACTTAAGAAAACCGGGAAAATTTGTCAACGCTCCCGTAATGAAAAAAGATGCGATGGCGCTTGTGACCGGAAAACCGGTTTATATGGATGATGTGGCGCCAAAGGACTGTCTGGTCGTAAAAGTTCTGAGAAGTCCGCATGCGCATGCACTGATCAAGGAGATCCGCACAGACCTTGCAGAAAAAGTAGACGGTATTGTCTGTGTACTGACCTACAAAGATGTTCCAAAACGCCGCTTTACCATGGCAGGACAGACTTATCCGGAGCCGAGTCCGTATGACCGTTATATATTAGAAGATCGTGTCCGCTTTGTCGGCGATCCGGTTGCGATCGTTGCCGGAGAGACCGAAAAAGCAGTCGATATGGCATTAAAACGGATCAAAGTGACTTATGAGGTTTTAGATGCTGTATTAGATTTCCATACAGCAATGGATAATCCGGTTTTAGTACATCCGGAGGATGACTGGAAGTCACTCTGCCCGGTGGGTGCGGACAACAAAAGGAACCTCTGTGCGTCCGGTGTGGACGGAGAGGGTGATGTGGATGCCGTGATTGCGGACTGTGATATCGTATTAGACGAAACTTACCATGTCAAAGCCATGCAGCAGAGCATGATGGAAACTTTCCGTACCTGTACCTATCTGGATACCTATGGCCGTCTGATCGTGCTCAGTTCCACGCAGATCCCGTTCCATGTGCGGAGAATCGTTGCAAATGCACTCGATATTTCCAAGGCAAAAGTGCGTGTCATCAAACCGCGTATCGGTGGAGGTTTCGGTGCAAAACAGACTGTTGTCACGGAAGTATATCCGGCGATCGTAACATGGAAGACCGGAAAACCTGCAAAAATGATCTACACCAGGGAGGAATCCATGATCGCATCCTCACCGCGCCACGAGATGGAAGTCCGTGTACGTCTTGGCGCAATGTCGGATGGAACGATCCGTGCCATCGACCTGCACACACTTTCAAATACAGGGGCGTTTGGTGAACATGGTCCGACTACGGTGGGATTAAGCGGCCACAAATCCATCCCGATGTACCACACGGAGGCATTCCGTTTTCAGTATGAGGTAGTCTATACAAACCGGATGTCCGCAGGCGCTTACCGCGGTTACGGTGCCACACAGGGTATTTTTGCGGTGGAGTCCACAGTCAATAAATTGGCAGACAGACTTTCCATGGATCCGATCGTGCTTCGCCAGAAGAATATGATCCATGAGGGCGATGTGATGCCAGCTTATTATGGCGAGACCGCGAATAGCTGCCGCTTAGAGGAATGTCTGCTAAAGGCTTCTGATATGATCGGATGGAAAGAAAAAGGCATGCGCACTGTCATGCCGGATGGAAAGATCCGTGCACGCGGCGTTGCCATGGCAATGCAGGGATCTTCCATTTCCAACTGTGACGTCGGTTCTGTCACGGTAAAATTAAGTGATGAGGGAACTTATCATATCACGGTCGGCTGTACCGATATGGGAACAGGGTGCGATACGATCATTGCCCAGTTTGCGGCGGATGTGTTAGAGACACCGATCGATAATATTTCCGTGTACGGTGTTGATACAGATATTTCCCCATATGATTCCGGTTCTTATGCGTCCAGTACGACCTATCTGACCGGAATGGCAGCAGTGAAGGCGTGTGAACAGCTGCGTGAACGCATCATCGCGCTTGCAGCAGTACGCATGAACAAAGATGCCTCGGCACTCACTTTTGACGGAGAAAATGTCATCGATGAGTCGGACGGCGCAAAAATGAGTCTGTTTGATATTGCAACTGCATCCATGTGCAACAATGAGATCTCACTGGAAGTAACATACTCACACAGCTCTCCGGTATCACCGCCACCATTTATGGCGGCGTGTGCGGAGATCGAAGCAGACCCGGAAACAGGTGCTATCGAGTTATTGGATTACACCGCCTGTGTGGATTGTGGAACGGTTGTAAACACCAACCTTGCAAGGGTACAGACTGAGGGTGGTCTTTTACAGGGAATCGGTATGACACTGTATGAAGATATCTGGTACGATGAGAGAGGAAAGAATCTTTCTAACTCCTTCATGCAGTATAAAGTGCCAAGCCGTTTAGATACCGACCGCATCCGTGTGGAATTTGACAGCAGCTATGAGCCGACTGGTCCTTTCGGTGCAAAATCGATCGGTGAGATCGTCATCAACACGCCGGCTCCGGCAATCGCAGATGCAGTTTACAATGCGACCGGTGTCTGGATCAATGAACTGCCGATCACACCTGAGAAAATCCTGAAGGGAATGAAGGTGATCTGATACGATACAGATAAATCTGATCTATCTTGCTGCCGGATACGCAAGGCGGTTCGGCAGCAATAAACTGCTTACGGAATTTCATGGAAAACCGCTGTTCCTGCATGGTCTGACAGAATTAGTGCGCCTGCAGAATATGTGCAGTTATCCGTGTAAGATCATTGTTGTGACTGCATACGATGAAATTGAGCAGTTGTGTAAAGAATTGTCTGCAATCGATTGTATCGTCGTGCGCAATCAAGGTACGCAAAACGACGGAATTGCCTCAAGCATTCGAAAAGGTATAGAGACAGCTGTCACTTATCCCGTGACAGCAACGGGTGATTCTGTCTCCTATGATATGTTTTTTCAGGCAGACCAGCCGTATGTAAAAGCAGAATTACTCCTTGACTTTCTGGATGCATTTTTTCACAGCAAAAAAGGGATCGGAGCTTTAGCGTGTGACGGCAGTCTGCGCAGCCCCAATCTTTTTTCGGAAACTTATCGCGGGGAACTGCTTGCACTGACCGGGGAGTGCGGCGGTAAAATAGTGATCCGTTCCCACCCGGATGATGTTTTCTCTTATCCGGTTTTAATGCCGGAATTTTTTGCTGATATCGATACAAGGGAGGATTATGCACATGAGAATGTATGACCTGATTGAAAAGAAAAAACTTGGCATGGAACTGACCACAGATGAGATCCGTTTTATGATCGATGGTTTTACGGACGGTACGATTCCGGATTATCAGATGTCTGCCATGACGATGGCGATCTGTTTTCAGGGAATGAGTAAACGGGAAACGGTCGACCTGACACTTGCCATGCGTGACAGCGGGGATGTGCTCGATCTCTCTTCCATTCCGGGTGTGAAAGTAGATAAACACAGTACCGGCGGTGTGGGAGATAAGACATCGTTAGCGCTGACACCGATCATTGCTTCTCTTGGAGTTCCGGTTGCAAAGATGTCTGGAAGAGGACTTGGCCATACCGGAGGAACCATTGACAAACTTGAGAGCTTTCCGGGATTTACGACTGCGCTTCCGGAGGAAATCTTTTTTAAAAATGTCCGTGAGATCGGTATTGCACTGGCAGGGCAGACGGCCAATCTTGCCCCGGCAGATAAAAAGCTGTACGCACTGCGTGATGTCACGGCTACCGTCGATCAGATGTCACTGATTGCCAGCTCGATTATGAGCAAAAAATTAGCTTCCGGCAGTGATGCAATCGTGCTCGACGTCAAGACCGGAAACGGCGCATTTATGAAAAAATATGAGGACTCTGTCGCACTTGCAAAAGAGATGGTGTCGATCGGAACGATGGCAGGCAAAAAGACGGCGGCAGTCATCACGGATATGGACCAGCCGCTTGGAAATGCCGTTGGAAATGCCATCGAAGTGATCGAGGCGGTCGACACCTTAAAAGGAGAAGGCCCTTCGGATTTTAAAGAGGTAGTCTTTGCACTGGGGGCCCAGATGTTACTCTTTGCAGGACGTGCAGATTCATGCGAAGAGGCGGTAAAACTCATGCAGGATTCCATAGACAGTGGAGCTGCGCTTGATAAAATGGCTGAGTTTGTGAGAGCGCAGGGTGGGGATGCATCTTATGTATATGACACTTCAAAGTTCCCAAAAACAAAATATTCGGTCGAAGTAAAAGCAGCGTGCGGCGGATTCGTGCATCGCATTCTGGCGGAAAATATTGGCATTGCCTGTATGACACTTGGCGGTGGACGTGAAACGAAGGACAGTGTGATCGATCTTTCTGTTGGCATTTATTTAAAGAAGAAAAATGGAGATGCTGTAGATACCGGTGACACACTGGCAGTCATTTATGCAAATGATCGTGAAAAAATGGATGCGGCTGCCGAAAAAGTACTGCATGCTTATGAAATTGCTGCCGTGCCGAAAGAAATGCTGCCGGTCGTAAGAGAATATATTTACGAATAAAGAATAAGATCTTTTTTTCCTTCATACAATCATATATGAAGAAAAATCAGAAAGAAAAAATAATAAACAGCTTAGAACTGCCGAAGGATCTGATGCTCGGCGCAGCGATCGTGACTGCAACCGGAAGGCATGAGGTTCTGATTTCTAATTATAAAGGAATCCTGGAATATGAGGATTCCTTTATCAAAATACAGACAAAAAACTGCAGGATCCTGATTTCCGGCTCACATCTTGCAATCGACTATTACACGAATGAGGAAATGAAAATTACCGGGTTTTTAGACACGATCCAGTACGAAAATTAACAGATGCTGCTCTCGGTAATTAAGTATTTTAAAGGATACGTGTATGTCCGTTTAAGCGGTTATGCGCCGGAACGTTTCCTGAATTTATGCGGAAGCCATGATATTCTGATCTGGAATTTGAAATCTACGAAGGATGGATACGAATTCTGCATCAGTGTAGCAGGTTTTAAGCAGTTACGTCCGATCTTAAAAAAAACAAGAACACATATCCACATCCAAAAAAGATATGGCATGCCGTTTGAATTGTACCATTACCGCAAACGGAAAATGTTTGCCATGGGCATGCTGTTATTTGCAGGGCTGATCTATTACCTTTCCGGTTTTATCTGGAATATTGAAGTCAACGGCAATTCCTATCTGTCGGAGGAAGTCGTACTCTGCTTTCTTTCGAAAGAACATGCCTCTTTTGGCACAAAGAAAAAAAATATTGACTGTGCGGCTTTAGAGGAAACGTTAAGAAGCCGTTATCCCGAAGTGATCTGGACTTCCATCAAAATCTACGGCACCAAAATGACGGTTGATATCCAGGAAAATCTGCTCCCGGAAGAAAATTATGAGGAAAAGAAAGAGGAGACAGCGCACGATATCGTTGCTGCCGATGATGGCTTGATCACAGAAATGATCACAAGAAGTGGTACACCGGTAGTGACTGTAGGAACCCCGGTGAAAAAGGGAGATGTGTTAGTCAATGGATATGTTGAGATTCTAAATGATGACGGAGAGACGGCACAATATCTTTACCGCACTGCAGATGCGGATATCATTGCAAAAGTTACATATTCCTACCATGACGAGATACCGATGGAATATGTAAAAAAAGTGCCGACCGGCGCAGAAAAAATAACTTATCAGGTCAGAATTCTGGATTATCTGATCGAAAATCCTTTTTTTTCACCGGTGGAAGAACCATATGAAGTTGTGTCGGATGTGTCACAATTTCACTTTACAGATAATTTTTATCTTCCGGTTTATCTGGTCAGACAGACCTGTGTGGGCTATAAAAATGAGCAAAAGACGTACACAGAAAAGGAGGCAAAACGACTGGCTTCTGAGAATCTTAAGAAATATCTTGACGATTTGGAAGAAAAAGGTATTCAAATTACAGAAAAAAATGTTATTATAGAGAGAACGAAGAAAAAATATGTGGTGAAAGGAACGATTGGCACTTTAAAATCCATTGTTTCCTATCAGCCGACAAAAATCATCGAACAATCGAGCGAAGAGAGGCAACCGACGGATGAGTCTGACTGAACTATCATTAAATATACCGACTGATCATGTGGCCAATGTATTTGGTCAGTTTGATGCGTATATCAAAAAAATTGAACGCACCTTAAACGTCACTGTGGTTTTACGCGGTGAGAGTATGAAGCTCCTTGGAGAGGAACATAATTTAAAAAAAGCGGAACAGGTATTTTTACAGCTGATCGAATTATCAAAAAGAGGCAATATCATTACTGAGCAGAATGTCAATTATGCACTGGCACTTTCGGAGGAGGAAAAAGAATCCGCAATCGTGGAGATCGATAAGGACTGTATCTGCCATACGATCAACGGCAAGCCGGTCAAACCAAAGACACTTGGACAGAAAGCATATGTGGATGCGATACGCCAGAAAATGATCGTGTTTGGCATGGGTCCTGCAGGAACCGGTAAAACTTATCTTGCAATGGCAATGGCGATCACGGCGTTTAAGAATGAAGAAGTGGGAAGGATCATCCTGACACGTCCGGCAATCGAAGCCGGCGAGAAATTAGGATTTTTGCCGGGGGATTTACAGAGTAAGGTCGACCCGTATTTAAGACCGCTTTATGATGCATTATATCAGATCATGGGAGCAGAAAGCTTCCAGAAAAATATGGAAAAGGGGCTGATCGAGGTTGCACCGCTTGCATACATGCGCGGACGTACACTTGACAACGCGTTTATCATATTAGATGAGGCGCAGAACACTACACCGGCGCAGATGAAAATGTTCCTTACCCGTATCGGTTTTGGATCTAAGGCGGTGATTACCGGTGATGCAACCCAGAAGGATTTAGCACCTGGCACAGCATCCGGTCTTGATGTTGCCTTAAAAGTATTAAAAAAAGTGGATGAGATCGGCATCTGTGAACTGACCAGCAAAGATGTGGTCCGTCATCCGGTTGTACAGAAGATCGTGAAGGCTTATGAAGATTATGAAAACCGCAGTAAGAACGCATCAAAAAGAAAACAGGAGACTCGCCAGCGATGAATGACCGCTTTGTAATCAAAAGAGGATGGAATCAGGTCTGCATGTTTATCGTTACCATTGCAGCCATACTTTTACTGTGTGCAAAACAACAGATTTTACTGGATCAGATTTTAGGGATTGTCTGTGTTGCCATGATATGGTTTGTATTGTTTCTTTTCTTTATAGAACACGATCGTGCGGAAGGACTGATCAGCCATAACCGTGAAACAGATTTCAAAAAAGTATTATATAGTTATACGGCAGCAGCGGTGGTGGTTGTGTTTGCATCATACTTTCCTGAATTTGTAAAACCGCTGGTATTTGTACCGCTCATTATTGCAGCCTTTGTTTCCGAACGTCTTGCGCTTATCACCGGTATTTTCTGGGATTCCATGATATGTCTGGTTATGGGACTGCATTCACAGGAACTGATATTGTACTGTCTGTTGACAATCTTTGGTGTGATCCTTGCCGGGACGGCGGAGGAAGCCGCAAAACAGGAAAAAAAACTTATCTGGTATGAAGTGCTGTTGTTCTGCCTCTCCGTTTTACTTCCAGTCACCTTTTATTATCTGACCTATCAGGAGGTACATTTTGTGCTTTTATTATGGGGAATTGGAGAGGGTGCCATCAGTGTTTTGTGGCTGCAGTTTGGCTATCCGCATTTCTCACATTTGATGGAACAGGAAGTAAATGATATCCTGACGGATATTATAGATGATACTTATCCTCTTGTCCGTGAACTGTCAAATTTTTCGAAACAGGAATATCAGCATGCACGCAGAGTTTCAAGACTTGCAGCAAGCTGTGCGAGAGTTGCCGGGGCAGATGAAAAGACCTGCGCGGCGGCAGGATTTTATTACCGGATCGGGATCATGGAAGGTGAACCGCTCACAGAGAGCGGAATCCGCATTGCACAGGAACACTGTTTCCCGGAAGATGTCATCCGTATCATCAGTGAATATGATGGCGAAACAGCACCGCCTTCATCCATCGAGTCCGCGATCGTACATATGGTAAATGGCCTGGTCAAAAAGATAGAAGTTTTTGACAGTTATACAATGGCAAGCGAATGGAATCAGGATATGGTCATCTACCAGACACTAAACGAATATTCTGCAAGCGGAATTTATGATCAGTCCGGGCTCGGCATGAATATGTTTTTAAAGATCAGGGAATATCTTGTAAATGAAGAAACCTTCTTCTTTTAAAAAACGTATAAAATACAAAAGATATAAAAACTGCCTGTAAGGCACAGAAATGAGGAAATTTATGAGTCTTTTTATAGAAAAAGAAACAGATACTGATTTTTCATTTGATGAGGAGGCACTTGCAAAAGAAGTGACAGACTATGCAATCGAGCATGAGGGATTTCCGTTTGAAGCTGAAATCAATCTGACGCTCACGGACAATGATGGAATTCACGCCATCAATAAAGAATACCGTGACATTGATGCGCCGACGGACGTTTTGTCATTTCCAATGCTTTCTTATGAGAGCGCAGGAGATTTTTCGAAATTAGAAGATGATTACGATGACAATTTCAACCCGGACACAGGCGAAATAATGCTCGGTGATATCATTATCTCTGTTGACAAAGTAAAGGAACAGGCAAAAAGTTATGGGCACAGTGAAAAACGTGAATATGCATTTTTAATCCTTCACAGTATGCTTCATTTATTTGGATATGACCATATGACACCGGAGGAAGCTGCTATTATGGAGGGAAAACAAACTGAGATCTTAAACGAGATGAACATTTTAAGATAACGAGGATTAAGTCATATGGGCAAACAAAATAAAAAAAGCAGTACAAGTTTTCTTGTGCAGGGTTCTATTCTTGCTATCGCATCCATCGTCAGCCGTATTATCGGTCTGATCTACCGTATCCCGCTGACAAATATTATCGGGGATACCGGAAATGACTACTATGGAACTGCTTTCCAGATTTATAATATATTATTGATCATTTCATCCTACAGTCTGCCGCTCGCAGTATCAAAACTTGTATCTGCAAATTATTCACAGGGCAGAAGATATATACAGGATGAGTTAAAGATTTTATGTGTCTTGTATACAGCAGATATCGGAGGCATTTTAGTCTTGCATTTTGATGAAAAAGGGAATCTGCTGATGCATGTAACAGCACGGGAAAACGATCTGCTTTTTGATGAGATCGGAAGTGTGTTGAAGATTAAGCAGATACAGGCAGATAAAAGAGAGCTGTTAGAAGCATTGGAAATGTATTATCGTGCTATTTTTCTGCACGAGGATATAAGCGAACTATTAGAAGATTGAGAGGAAATGACATGTTATTAGCAGTAGATGTAGGGAATACCGATGTAACCTTTGGCGTGTTTAAGGAGGAGGAACTGATCACACGTTTTCGTTTTACCGTGAAAGTTCCGAGAACATCGGATGAGTATGGTGAATTATTATGCAATATTTTAGAGCAGAAAGGATTTTCACCGGATGATATTGATGAAGTGATCATTGCATCCGTCGTTCCTCAAATGATGTATTCCTTTACAAGCGGCATTATCAAATATCTTCATTGTCATCCGACAGTAGTTGGTGCAGGAACAAAGACAGGCATTCGTATCGATACGATCAATCCGAAAGAAATCGGACCGGATCGTATCGTAGATGCTGTCAGTGCATATGAGCAATATGGCGGTCCTGTGATCGTAGTTGACTTTGGTACGGCTACAACATATGATCTGGTTACCAAAGAAGGAGCTTTTCAGGGTGGTGTGATCAGTCCGGGTATCCGTATTTCAGCAAATGCTCTTTGGAAAAACACAGCCAATCTCCCTGAGATCGAGATTAAATGTCCGGCAAGCGCGATCGCAAAAGAGACGGTCAGTGCAATGCAGGCAGGTTTGTTCTTTGGAACACTTGGCCAGACGGAATATATTATCAATAAGATCAAAGAAGATGCCGGTTTAACCGATGTGAAGGTGATCGCAACCGGTGGCCTTGGTAAAGTTGTATCTGAAAACACGGATTCGATCGATGTATATGATGGAGATTTGACATTAAAAGGTTTGTTATATATTTACCAGAAGCAGAAAAACGGAACACATAAGTAAGAATGGAACAAGTATGAGAAATCTAACGATTGGAAATATTACATTAAAAGGAAATCTTATATTAGCACCGATGGCAGGAGTAACAGACCTGCCATTTCGTCTTCTTTGTAAGGAGCAGGGAGCAGACCTTGTTTATACAGAGATGATCAGTGCGAAAGGAATTTATTATAATAACAAA
>OGWV01001741.1_pt1 | contig 13583 bp, 15 predicted proteins | sample 1576081 | NCBI WGS metagenome assembly OGWV01 (sample SAMEA3541541, study PRJEB24748) | human gut metagenome | biome: human gut; feature: human-associated habitat; material: faeces | place: China | collected 2012 | reverse complement strand
GGAGTATTGATCGCCCAGCTGTTGCTGCATGCGATTACGCTCAGAACAAGGAGCGCATCTGCGATCTGTTCGAGAAGAACGGCGGTGCAAAGGGGGCCATGCGCCTGACGGTCATGTCCTTCGGGTTCAAGTTCGGCATCCCGCCGGAAGCAGTACCGTGTCTACAACATTCTGTGCCTTGTCGTAGATCTCAAAGGTTGCGCCCTGCAGGAGCGTGCCTGCGGGCAGACCATTGATGCTGTTGTAGTCCTTGGACTTCTTCGTAATCTGGATCTGACCGTACTGCGCGGTGTTCTCCCAGACGATTTCGGTGGTTTCACCACGCTTTACACGGAAGGTGCGCTCCTGTGTGTCGCGGATATATCCCGGTGCGGCCTGAATTTCTTCTGCGTAATATTTGCCCTCTTCCAGATCGTTTTCCAGCTCGATATATTGGCGCACGATACGGAGAAGTCGCCTTATGTCGATGGCTTGATGCAACTGTTCGGTTGTACGGTTGAACAGATTCGGGGTATAGCTTCGGAGCCGAGCCCCCGCCCTCGATCTCCACTGTGCCCGGATCCGCGGCGAGTGCCGTACTGGCCATTTCCGTCGCATCCTCGAGCCGCGTGCCCTCGAGGTCTGTCATCAGCACGTATCCGTCCTTGTTCAGGATGAGGTAGCGGTACGCCGTCGGCACGTCCTGCTGCCCGCAGACGCCGTCGCGTGCCAGGCCCTCCGCGACCTCGCGCGCATTGGCCGGCCCCCAGCTTGCCTCGTAGACGAAGCCCGCGTTGATCGCCACGGAGAGCACCATGAACGAGGCGAGCCACGCCGTGGCGACCGCCGCGAACGCGTAGGCGAAGTAGCGCGCGATGACGAAGGAGAGCGGCATGCCCCCGCGACCTCGCGCCCCGATCCTCAGAGCTGCCACTTGTACCCCATCCCCCAGACGGTCGCGATCGGATCGGCGCCGGCCTCGGAGAGTTTCCTCCGGGCGCGGCTGACCTGCATGGATATGGCCGCGTCGTCGGCGTCGCTCTCCCAGCCGAGCACCGCCTCGCGTATCTGCGCGCGGCTCATGACCTGCCCGGGGTGGCGGGCGAGATACTCGCAGATGGCGTACTCGGTGGGCGTGAGCGGCACGGCCTCGCCGCCCACGGAGAGGTCGCGCGCCCCGAGGTCGATCCGCACCTCCCCGAAGGAGAGGGCGTGCGAGCGCGGCCGACGCTCACGGCGTAGATGGGCCGCGACCTTGGCGCGCAGTTCCGCGGCCCCGAAGGGCTTGCGGACGTAGTCGTCGGCGCCCAGGCCGTAGGCGGTCACGGCATCCTCCTCGGCCACGCGCGCGGTCAGGAAGACGATGGGCCCGTCGAAGTCCGGGCGGATCTGCCGCACGAGCTCGAAGCCGTCGAGCCCCGGCATCATGACGTCGCAGAGCACGAGGTCGAAGCGCGAGAGGTCCATCCCCGGGACCGCCGTCGGGTCCGCCGCCCTGACGACCTCATGGCCGTCGCGGCCGAGGACGCGCGCGAGCGCGTCGAGGATCGCCCGTTCATCATCCACTGCCAGTATCCTCGCCATGTTGACCTCCTGAAACTCTCGTCGGAATTGTACTAGCGCCGCGCCCAGCGGTCTAGAGCCCTGCGCGCAGCCGCGGGAGCCTCGGCCGCGTCGCACGCACGGTGGCGCACGCCCGAGCCGCCGCGCGCCTCGATCTCGAGCCAGCCCTCGCCGTTCGACTCCCGCCCGAAGAAGATGAGCTGGAGCTCTCTGACATTGCCTCTGTCGTCCGCCGCGTCCACCAGGTAGACGTAGTTTGCCCCCGCCCCGGTGGCGTCGGCGAAGGAGCTCACGTGGCTGCCGGGCTCGGGCGCGGGCGCCCACATGGCGATCTCAGGGTTGGGCAGCACGCGGTCGGCGATCGAGCGCAGCGCCGACCCCCAGCCGGCGTCGAGCAGGGCATTCCCGCCCAGGACGAGCGCTGCGGAGAGGAGGACGAGCACAGCGGCGAGCGGCTTTCTACGCATCTACCCTCCCGTCTTCGAAGCGGCAGAACCAGGCGAGAAGGACGGCGTCGGCTGCCAGGGTGAGTACGAGGCCTGCGAGCGCAGTCGTGAGGAGAGGGCTCGCCGCACGCGCGGCGTCGATAAAGGCCTCCACCCCGAGCGACCCCAGGCGAGCGGGCCAGGCGAGCGGCACCCAGTTCAGGGGCGTCGCCAGGGCACCGGTAAGCTCGCCGGTCATGAGGCCGTGCGCAAGTCCGCCCACCGAGAAGAACGCGAGGAGCACCCCCGCAGCGCCGGCGCCGATGGCGGCGTTGCGGCCGAGGCGCAGGGCCACGCCGAGCCACAGCGCGTAGAGGGGCAGGCTGCCCAGCACGATGCCTGCCCACGCGGCCGCAAGCGGAGCGGTGCTCTACGCCACCGTGACGAAGGGATATAAGACAGGCGGCTTCAACACCTCCTTCGATCGCGAGGAAGACCGCACGTTCCGCCCTGAAACCAGTTGGAACTACGAGTTGGGAGCCAAGCACCCGTTTCTCGACAACCGCCTGAACGCCGAGTTCTGCTTTTTCTGGATCGACTGGAAGAACCAGCAGATTTACCAGATGCTCGCCACCCAGAACGGACAGTTCCTGCGCAACGCCGGGCACAGCGAGAGCAAAGGCGTCGAGGTCAGCCTGCAAGGAAATCCGGTCAACGGGCTGATGGTGCAGGTGAACTACGGCTTTACGCATGCCACTTTCAAAGATTACAAGGACGAACGGCGAGGCATCGACTACAGCGGCAATTTCCTGCCGATGGTCCCGCGCCACACCTTTGCCGTCGGAGCCGATTATACGATCCCGAACCCTTGCCGCCACATCGATCGCTTCACGATCAGCGCTAACTACACCGGGACAGGACGCATCCAATGGAAAGAAGACAACAAAGTTTCGCAACCTTACTACGGACTGTTGAATGCAAAAGTGTCTGCAACAAAAGAATTTATTACCTTTGCAATCTGGGCGAAAAATATGACCGGGGCAGACTATTCGGCTTTCTATTTCGAGACAGGCGGAAAGGGCCTGGCACAAAAAGGACGGCCGTTCACGATCGGAGGAAACGTACTGCTGAGTTTTTGAAATAACAAACTCCGACAAAACGGCCAAAATTTTTTTTTGGACACTTTGTCGGACGTCAAAACGTTCATTTTTTTCCCTCGACACTTTGTCGGACGCGAAGAGGCCAAAAAATATTTTTGAAGGCTTTGCCGGACGGCAAAACGTCCAATTTTATTTTTTGGACACTTTGCCGCCCGGAAATGGTCTCCAGGGAAATTCCGGCCTCATTGCCGGACGGAAAAATAAAAAAAACATTTGCATGATACAGAAAGACAAAACATACAACCTCGCGACCTTCTTCTGCCTCTACATTGCGCAGACGATCCCGATGAGTTTCTTTTCCACCGTTATCCCCGTCATGATGCGGCAGGAAAACTTTTCGCTCTCGGCCATCGGGCTTCTCCAGCTAATCAAGCTGCCCTGGATACTGAAATTCCTCTGGTCGCCGTTGGTAGACCGCCACGCCGTGACGACGGGCGATTATAAACGGTGGATTTTTTCTTCCGAACTGATTTACGCCGGCCTGATCTTTGCCGTTGCTTTCCTTGATTTCCATACGGATTTCTATACGATCGTCGCCTTGATCATCGTTTCCTTCGTCGCTTCCGCCACGCAGGATATCGCGACCGACGCGCTGGCGGTACTCGCTTTCAACCGGAAGGACAAAAGCCTCGCAAACAGTATGCAGTCGATGGGAAGTTTCGGAGGTTCGATGATCGGGGGCGGCGTCTTGCTCCTGCTCTTCAAACAGATCGGATGGAACGGGCTGTTGCCTTGCGTGGCGTTGTTTGTCATCGCCGCCCTTCTGCCGCTCTTTTTCAACAAAGGCATCCGCATCCAACCGAAGGACACGCATGAACGAGCCAAAAAGGCCGATGTGATCTATTTCTTCGCCCGCCGGAGCATCTGGAGACAGATCGGTTTCCTTTTCCTTTACTATTCAGGCCTGATCGGTACGCTCGCCATGTTGAAACCCTGGTTGGTCGACTTAGGCTACGACATGAAGGAAATCGGGGTGATGAGCGGAGTGGCGGGGACATTCGTCGGATTCCTCTCCTCGTTTGCCGGAGGGATGATCGTACGCCGGATCGGTCGTTTCAGGGCACGCATCCTGTTTGCGGTATTTGTCTTGATAGCGACACTCTATTTCCTCGGACTTTCGTACGTACATCCTACGACCGCCTTGCTCTACGGCGGGATCTTCCTGCTGTGGGGCAGCTACGGGATGGCGACGATCGTGGTCTATACGACCGCAATGGACTGTGTCCGCCCCGGACGCGAAGGGACGGATTTCACGATCCAGACGGTCATCACGCACCTCAGCGGCATGTTGATGGCCATCCTGAGTGGGAAAATTGCAGATCATACGGGCTATCACGGGCTCTTCTTCTTTGAGGCAAGCATCGCCCTGATATCCCTCATCTATATAATAACGGTTTTCAGAAAAGAGACAAATACGATATGAAACAGGAACTTTTAGAAAAGTACAATGTGCCGGTTCCCCGGTATACCAGTTATCCGCCCGCCAACTATTTCCATGACGGATTCACAAGCCGGGATTATGCGGATGCCATCCGTAAATCCAACCGCCAGCAGCCGGAATTTATTTCCTTCTATTTCCATATTCCTTTCTGCCTGCGCCTCTGTCATTATTGCGGATGCAATTCCTACGCCGCTCCGGAACCGGAAATCATAGACCGGTACGTGGCGGCACTGCACAAGGAGATCGACCTGGTGCTTCCTCTGCTCGACAAGAAACGCAAAATCTCGCAGATTCATTACGGCGGAGGAACTCCGACCTCTCTCCCTGCGCTCGAACTGGAAGAGTTGAACGCACATGTTTTAAATGAGTTCTACTCGATCGCAAAACCGGAGATAGCAATCGAATGCCACCCAGGCTGGATGAAAGGACGTGATTGGGCCAAACTGACAAAAATCGGATTCAACCGGTTCAGTATCGGCATACAGGATTTCAACGAACAAGTCCTGAGAACCGTGCACCGGAAAGCCCCTCTACTGCAACCGGAAGAGATCGTGGCAACCCTGCGTTCATGCGAAGTACGCATCAATATGGATTTTCTCTACGGCTTGCCCCACCAGACGGAAGCGAGCTTTTCCGAAACGATCGAAAGGGCCGTTTCCCTGAAACCGGACCGGCTCGTTACCTTCTCGTATGCGCATGTGCCCTGGGCTTTTCCCCGGCAGAAGGTATTGGCAAAAGCCGGATTGCCATCGGATGACGAAAAGAGCCGGATGTTCGAAGCGGCCCGCAAAATCCTTTGCGAAGCGGATTACCAACCGATCGGGCTGGACCATTTCGTCCGCAAAGACGACGAGTTGTACACAGCTTTGCAGAATGGGCAACTGCACCGTAATTTCCAGGGATATTGCACGCGCCGGACTACCGGCCAGGTCTATGCTTTCGGCGTGACCGGGATCAGCCAGCTCGGAACGGCATACGCCCAGAACACAAAAAATATCATGGAATATATCGAAAAGATAGAAGCCGGCGTCTTGCCTGTTGCCAAAGGATATCTCCTAAGCCGGGAGGAACAGGTCACACGGGAGGTAATCGAAATGCTGATGTGCAACTACCGGATCGACTGGAACGAATTGTCGGAACAACTTTCCGTCCCCGCCCGCTCCATCAAGCAGGCAACCGCCTACGACGAAACGCGCCTCCGTGAATTTGCGGATGACGGATTGATCGAGTTCGATAAAAACCAAATAAGGATGACACCCGAAGGCAGGCTTTTCGTCCGCAACGTAGCGGCTTCGCTCGACAAGCTGATGCTCGGAACTAATAAATCATTTTCTAAACCGGTCTGACAGAGATGGAACATCGATCGACAGATATTTTAATTATCGGAGCCGGACTGACCGGACTGACAACCGGCTTCTGGCTGACCCGCGCCGGGAAAAACATCCATATCCTCGAAAAGTCGGACCGCGTAGGAGGACAAATCCATACGTTCCGCGAAAAGGATTTCGTTTACGAAAGCGGCCCCAATACCGGCGTAGTCTCCTATCCCGAAGTCGCCGAGCTTTTCGCAGCCCTCTCTCCTGCCTGCAAGTTGGAAACTGCCCGCGAAGAATCCAAACGCCGCCTGATCTGGAAAGGAGACCGGTTCCGCGCTCTCCCGTCCGGACTGTTCAGTGCGATCACGACTCCCCTGTTCACACTCGGCGACAAATTCCGTATTCTCGGAGAGCCGTTACGAGCCAAAGGGAATAATCCGGACGAATCTGTCGGGGAATTGGCAGCCCGCCGCCTCGGACAGTCGTTCCTGCACTACGCGGTTGATCCGTTCCTCTCCGGTGTCTATGCCGGCGATCCGATGAAACTCGTCACCCGTTACGCTCTCCCGAAACTCTACAACCTGGAGCAGCAATACGGAGGCTTTATACGTGGCACTATCGCGAAAGCCAGGCAACCGAAAACGAGCCGCGACCGCCTTGCCACCAAAAAAGTCTTTTCCGCAACCGGAGGGCTGGATCGGTTGACCGGTGCGCTGGCCGATGCGATCGGTGCAGGACAGATCACACTTTCGGCCGCCAACGTCACCATCCGCCCTTATACGGACAACTGGATAGCCACCTATTCGACAGCCGAGGGCGAACAGACAATCATTGCCCGGCAGGTGGTCACCACCACCGGCGCTTATACATTGCCCGGCCTGCTGCCTTTCATCCCGGAAGAAAAGATGGATAGGATCAGTAACCTGCACTATGCTCCGGTCGTACAGGCCAGTGTCGGCTTCCGCAATACCGGTGGGTTGCGTTTCGATGCGTTCGGCGGGCTTGTTCCTTCCTGCGAGAAAAAAGACGTGCTCGGCATTCTCTTCCCATCCGCCTGCTTTGCCGGACGGGCGCCGGAAGGGGGAGTTCTTTTCTCCTTCTTCATCGGAGGTGTAAAACATGCCGGCCTGACCGACTGGCCGGATGAGGAACTAAAGGCGCTTATCAGACACGAGCTTCATGCTATGCTGAAATTCCCGGAAGAGACAGAACCGGACATGATCCGTATCTTCCGCCACAAACATGCGATTCCGCAATACGAACAAAGCAGCGGCGCCCGCTTCGAAACGATCGACGAACTGCAAGCCCGTTACCCAGGTCTCACACTGGCCGGAAACATCAAAGGCGGCATCGGCATGGCCGACCGCATCCGCCAGGCAACAGAAATTGCAAATCATTTAATAAACAAGTAAATGATGATTCACATTACGCAATATATAATATGGAAGATAAAATAGTTGAAATTGCCCGGTTTTATGAACCGGAAGAGGCACAGATACTCGAATCCCTCCTGAAATCGGAAGGAATCAAATGCTATCTGCGAAACGAATACACGAGCCAGGTCATGTACCCGGCTAACATGGGCGGTATTCGCGTCGAACTTCTCGAAAGCGAAGTCCCCCGCGCCATGGAGATAATGGAAGCAAACGGATACGAGTTCCCGAAAGAGGATGAAGAAGTCGAACAAATTCAAGCAGTTTCCGGATGGGCGCGTCATATTCCGTTTCTCCGCCGCCTCCCGCTCGAAAGACAAATCATCGTTTTTTTTATCCTTGTAGCCGTGTTTCTGGCTCTCGTCATTTACTTCGGTTCACTCGTTTCATCCAACTAAACAAATGTAAACAATGGCACGCAGAAAGATTACAAATAGTCAAGCGGTATGCATAACTCTTTTATGGGGCGTTCTTTGCTACATGCTGCTTGCATACAGCGAAAAGATAACATTCGACATCATCTTCGCCCTGGTAGCGTCAGCTATCATTGTGTTCGTCCCTATCTATAAGAGCAGAAGACGTAGAGACGAGTGACATTTAGTTACTTTTACCCAATTAAAATACCTAAATGATATTTTTAATGCATTTTTTCTTTCAAATATTTGTTTGTATAAAATATTAGCTTACCTTTGCGAGGTCGTTAAAAAACGGCTTTCGATTTACAAATTGATACAATAAATATAACATTCTAAATAAAATCAGTCTTATGAAGGCAAGTGAAGTTTTAGACAACTTAAAGAGAAGATTTCCGAATGAACCGGAATATCATCAGGCAGTTTCAGAAGTATTAGGAACAATCGAAGAGGCTTACAATGAACATCCCGAATTCGAAAAGAGCAATCTGATCGAACGTCTTTGTATCCCCGACCGTATTTTTTCCTTCCGTGTAACTTGGATGGATGACAAAGGTCAGATCCAAACCAACATGGGATACCGTATCCAGCATAACAATGCAATCGGCCCGTACAAAGGCGGTATCCGCTTCCATGCTTCTGTAAACCAGTCGATCCTTAAGTTCCTGGCTTTCGAACAGACTTTCAAAAACTCACTGACAACTCTGCCGATGGGTGGCGGCAAAGGTGGTTCCGACTTCAGCCCGCGTGGCAAATCAAACGCTGAAATCATGCGTTTCTGCCAGGCTTTCGTACTGGAATTATGGCGCCATATCGGCCCGGACACGGATGTTCCCGCAGGCGATATCGGCGTAGGCGGACGTGAAGTTGGCTATATGTATGGTATGTACAAAAAACTGGCTCAGGAAAATACGGGAACATTTACCGGCAAAGGACGCGAATTCGGCGGTTCATTGATCCGTCCCGAAGCAACCGGTTACGGCAATGTTTACTTCCTGCTGGAAATGCTGAAAACAAAGGGAATCGACATCAAAGGAAAGACCGTTTGTGTTTCCGGTTCAGGCAACGTAGCTCAATATACCGTAGAAAAACTGATCAGCCTCGGCGCTAAAGTGGTGACAATGTCCGACTCGGACGGTTACATCTACGATCCGGACGGCATCGACCGCGCTAAATTAGATTACATCATGGAACTGAAAAACCTGTATCGTGGCCGAATCCGTGAATATGCAGAACAATATGGTTGCAAATATGTAGCAGGCGCTCGCCCCTGGGGAGAAAAATGCGACATCGCCATGCCGAGTGCAACTCAAAACGAATTGACTGGCGACGATGCCAAGACTCTGCTTGATAACGGCTGTATCGCCGTATCGGAAGGAGCCAACATGCCTTCTACCCCCGAAGCAATCGACGCATTCCTGGAAGCAAAAATCCTGTATGCTCCGGGTAAGGCTGCCAATGCCGGCGGTGTATCCGTGTCCGGTCTGGAAATGACCCAGAACGCTCAGAAACTGAGCTGGAGCAGCGAAGAAGTAGACGAAAAGTTGAAAAGCATCATGCAGAATATCCACGAACAATGTGTAAAATACGGCAAGCAAGCCGACGGTTACACAAACTACGTAAAAGGCGCTAACGTTGCCGGCTTCATGAAAGTAGCCAAGGCGATGATGGCACAGGGCATTCTTTAACTTAAGAATTAAAAATCGAAAAATAGCTTGATTCGAGATTTGTAAATAGGGATTAATGATTATTTGAATAAGGGGAGAAGATCTGGCAACAGACGCTTCTCCCCCTTTTTTATTGCCGGAATCTCTCTTAATTTTCAAATTTCAATTCTCCATTTTCAATTATTTAATCTTACCTTAGTGCCGAAAATAAAAAGACATGATAACTGAAGAATTAAAACAACTTTACCAGGCACATACCGGCTCGCCGGCAACTGAGATAACCGAACTATCCTCTTCCGGATCTAACCGCCGGTATTTCAGATTGTCAGGTCCCGTTTCCCTGATCGGTGTAAGCGGAACTTCCATAGAAGAAAACAATGCCTTTATTTATATGGCCGCACACTTCCGGGAAAAAGGATTGCCCGTTCCCCGGGTTTATTGCTGGTCGGATGATAAATCGTTCTATCTCCAGGAAGACTTGGGGGATGCCTTGCTCTTTAATGCAATCGAGAAAGGGCGGAAAAGTTGTTTCTTCGACGAGACAGAAAAGTCTTTGCTGCATAAAACGATCACGCTTCTGCCGGCTTTGCAATTTAAGGGTGCGGAAGATTTTGACTTCAGCCAATGCTATCCCCAACCCGAATTCAATAAACGTTCGATCCTCTGGGATCTGAACTATTTCAAATACTGTTTCCTGAAAGCGACCGGAATGGAATTCCAGGAAAACCTTTTGGAAGATGATTTCCAGAAAATGAGCGATGTCCTGCTGCAAGATTGTACGCCGACATTCATGTACCGGGATTTCCAGTCGCGTAACGTGATGGTAAAAGATGGCGAACCCTGGTTCATTGATTTCCAGGGAGGACGCAAAGGCCCGATCTACTACGATGTCGCCTCTTTCCTTTGGCAGGCGAAAGCCAAATATCCGGCTGAATTGAGACAGGAATTGATTGCCGACTATCTGCAAGCGCTACGCGGGTATACGGAAATAGACGAAAAGCATTTCTTTCGGCAATTACGCCATTTCGTTCTTTTCAGGACTTTACAGGTCTTGGGAGCCTACGGTTTCCGGGGATATTTCGAAAAGAAACCGCACTTCATCCAAAGTGTTCCCTTTGCAATCGATAACCTCCGGCAGCTTTTGAAAGAAAATTATCCGGAGTATCCCTATTTATGTACCGTACTACGGAATCTGACGAATCTGTCTCAATTCTATGACGACATCCAAAAGCATACGCTCAAAGTCAAGATTGTCAGCTTTGCCTATAAAAAAGGAATCCCCAATGATCCGAGTGGCAATGGCGGTGGATTTGTCTTTGACTGCCGCGCTATCAATAATCCTGGTAAATACGAACGTTACAACCATTTTACCGGATTGGACGAACCGGTAATCCGCTTCCTCGAAGAAGACGGAGAGATTACCCGCTTCCTCGATCATGCTTACGAAATTGTGGATGCTTCTGTCAAACGTTATATGGACCGGGGATTTACCAACCTGATGATTTGTTTCGGTTGTACGGGAGGCCAGCACCGTTCGGTCTACTCCGCCCAACATACGGCGGAACATATTCATTCCAAGTTCGGAGTCCGGGTAGACCTCGTACACAGGGAACAAAACATTGAACAACTCTTTAACGCAATATTATGAAAGCTATGATTTTCGCAGCCGGTTTGGGAACACGCCTCAAACCGTTGACCGACAACACCCCAAAAGCATTACTTCCTATCAATGGAAAACCTATGCTCGAACATGTAATCCTTAAATTGAAAGATGCCGGTTTCCACCAGATCGCCATCAACATTCACCATTTAGGGAATCAAATCATCGATTTCCTGAAGGCAAACAATAACTTCGGCATCGAAATCCATATATCCGACGAACGTGATTACCTGCTCGATACCGGAGGAGGAATCAAGCATGCCGCCTCATTCCTGCAAGGAGACGAACCGTTCCTGGTGCATAATGTCGACATCATGTCAAACATCGATCTGCGTGCACTTTACAACCACCATCTGGAAACAACTCCTTTGGCAACATTGCTGGTCAGCAAGCGCAACACTTCCCGCTATTTGCTATTCAATAAAGAAAACAAACTGTGTGGCTGGCATAATCATGAAACCGGCGAAGTCAAATCGTTTTATCCGGACTTTGATCCGAAGCAATACAACGAATATGCATTCAGCGGCATCCATGTATTGTCTCCCCAAATATTCGACTATATGGAAGAATGGACCGGAAAGTTCTCCATCATCAACTTCTACCTGTCCATCTGCGCAAAGACCAATATCCATGCCTATGCAGACGAAAACCTTCATCTGATAGACGTCGGAAAACCGGAAACATTGGCGGTGGCGGAACAGTGGATGCAGACGCTTATTGTATAATATTGTTTATTTAACAATGGAATACATTCTTGTACAAATGGCTTTAGATTCGGGCTTTTTGCCCTTGAAAAGGCTCTTCTGCCATAAAGTGCGCAGTTTTTTACAATGAAGACGGTCTTCTTTGCCCTGACGACCGTCTTCACACACTATCATCCCGGCAGCTCACGGCAACGACGACCGTGATCTTTTTAATGACGACCGTCTTCATAGCCATAAAGCGCCGGATCTCTTTTTAAAGATTCAGAACACTTCCAATCTTTTCTTTTTACAGACAATTCTCCGGAAGTTAAGGTTTTTCTATATGTAAGCGTTCCTTCCTTTTCGCTATCCCCAAAACAGCATATTTTCATCTTCTGCAGATATTGTTTTTCTATTTGTCAGCTTAACAGAAAAAACAACATAAAATTATCAAACCAAAATGATCCGGAATTTTGAACGAAATAGAGAAATGCCAAAACCGGGGTTATTGTACAATTCACGAATGATCCGGACGAGCGATATAGGTTCTTCCGATGCAGTAATCGTATCAAAGAATAGCAAGTAGTATCGGTAAATAATCCTTCAGTTCCACACGAAGCAACTTTAGAGCTTGCTGGATACGATAATCCACCGTCTTGGAAGATACTTCCAAACGCGTCGCGATTTCACTATACGTCAGGTGTTGGAAACGATTCAACTCGAATGCTTCCCGGTAACTGTCGGGAAGACGTTGCAACGCCTCTTCTATTTTGCGGCTCAGTTCTTCTACGATATAGAAGTCGGGATCTTCATATTCCAATTGCTGATTGTCGTACAGAGTATTGATAATCCTCTGCTTAATCTCATTCCGGCTGATCAACGTCAGACAACGGTTCTTCACAGCCTTGAACAAATAGCTCTTAGGAGAGATCTCAAACGTATGCATCTCCCGGTTCTCCCACAACCAAACCATCACATCCTGCACAATTTCCTGCCCGTCATCATATTCGACAAACTGCCGTGCATAAGCACACAAGGGAGGGTAATACTTCAAAAAAAGGACATCGAAGGCTTTCTCGTCTCCTCGCTGAATCCCCTGAAAAAGAGTTTCGTCTGTCACTATGTTGGAAATATTACAAGACATACAAGCTACTGTTCTATAAGTTTTAATCGGAAATATTTATACTTATTTGCAAATGTAATATTTTATAATCCAACAGCCAATTACAAATACATGAAAAAAAATCACTTTTTGTTTAGGAGATTTCATTTTTCGTTAGTCATATTTATAAAAGGACAATTATGGACAAACAGAAACATATAGACGAATCGATACTTTTGGGCTATTTTACTGGAACTATCTCTATACCTCTGCAACAAGAAGTAGAAGATTGGCTCGCAGCATCAGAAGAGAACAAAAAAATAGCCCGTGACATACAATATATTTGCCAAGCAACCGATACATTGACTTGCATCCGGGAAACAGATTCATATGCCGCTCTGAAAAAAGTAAAAAACAGGATACATTCCCACTGGAAAGTTTCTCTATCCACCTGGCTACAACGTATTGCTGCGATTCTCATTTTTCCGCTTATCATTTCCACTATATATTTCACATTCAAAAAAGATCCAATCGAATATATCGAGATCAGAACCAATCCGGGAATGGTCGCAACAGTCAAATTACCGGATGGGACAAAAGTATGGTTAAATTCACGTTCTTATCTGAAGCACCCGACGCGTTTTACAGGTAATACACGTGATGTTGTGCTGAACGGTGAAGCCTATTTTTCTGTCCATAAAGACAAAAGTAAGCGTTTCACTGTCAGCACCCCATTTGATA
>OGWV01001735.1_pt1 | contig 13619 bp, 10 predicted proteins | sample 1576081 | NCBI WGS metagenome assembly OGWV01 (sample SAMEA3541541, study PRJEB24748) | human gut metagenome | biome: human gut; feature: human-associated habitat; material: faeces | place: China | collected 2012 | reverse complement strand
ACATTCTTTTTTATTCATGACAATAGAATGCTCGCAGAGCGTGCATTCTATTGTTTCTCCTGCCATTTTAGAATCCTTTTTTACCGCACAGTCGGAATCCGTGTTACAACAAAGCTGTTTGCCGGAAGCACGATGCCGTCTACTGCATCGCTCTCGCACTCCGAAAGTTTTACGCTGTCCGGATGCTCAATGCAGTTATACGCATCTTCACCCTCGCCGGTCAAAATCACGTTCTTTGCCGTTCCTGCTGCCCGGAAGCTGCCCAGATCGAGCTCGAGGGTCTTTTCGCAGTCGTTATGGTTGACCACCTTGAGGATGAGATCTCCGGTTCTTTCATCGAGGCTTACGTTTGCATAAACCTGCTCCATGCGCAGCTCTTTTTCCTGTCCGTCCATCGCAAGGGTCACGGTTCCCATATTTTCTCCGTAAAGCTTCTGTACGAAATAGCTGGGCGTCCCATAGGCTTTCGCCTCATCGAACCAGATCATATCCGGAGACCACTGCGCGTAGCCGACTCTTGCAAACAGGGGCGCATAGGAAGCCAGCACAACAACGTCCGCATTTCTTTCCACGCCGGTCAAAAATGCAGCCTCTGCCAGTGCGCCGCCCAGGGTGTTTGCCTGAGGCAGGTTCATGCCGCTGATCGGATGAGAAGCATATTCCCCGGAGAACACCTTGACATCCCTCGGATATTCATCATAGAAATCTGTATGTGCATAAAACCAGTCGGGTTTTACATAGTAATGTTCATCTACTGCATAGCAGAAATTGTCTCTTGCAGGAACTTCTTTTTTATAGAATTCCCATGCCTTGTCGTAACGCTCGGAGGTGATATCCGGTCCTGCAGAGCCGATCAGCTTAATTTCGGGATATTTTGCGTGGATTGCCTTTTCGAATGCCTGATATCGACCAAAGAAGTCAATCTTTTCCGTCTGCCACTGCTCATTGCCGATGCCGACCATCGTCAACCCGAAGGGCTCTGGATGTCCCATTTTTGCACGGACACTGCCCCAGGTACTGTCCACCGGGCCGTTTGCAAACTCGATCAGGTCAACCGCATCCTGCAAAAACTCCTGAAACTCCGGCTCGTCCATTTCCACCAGCTCATAGGACTGAAACTGACACGCCAGACCGACATTCAAAACCGGCAACGGCTTTGCACCGATCAGCTCACACAGCAGAAAATATTCATAAAAACCGATGCCGAGGGTCTGGTTGTAATGGGAATACTGCGTGTGCCATCCGTTTTCCTCGCTCGTCAGATGCACTGCCCAGCGATTGAAATTCGTGCGGCGATCTTTGATGTCGCCGACGCTCTCTTTCCAGCGATAACGATTTTCCAGTGTATTTCCTTCGATAATACATCCACCCGGAAAACGCAAAAAACCGGGATGTAAGCCTTTTAACAGTTCAAACAGATCTTTGCGGAACACACCTGCCACCGCATCGTCCGGCATCATGGAAATCAAATCGAACTCGACCGTGCCGGGCTTTGTCAGGCTGATCGTAAATCTGCCGTTCCGGATTGTCTCCCCGGCTTCCAGTACTGCTTCATACAGGTTCCATTTCTGCCAGGTTTTCTCCGGCGCATGGATGCAGGAAACCTCTGCCTGTGCGCAGATTCTGCCGTCCTTTGTGACCTGTACCGTAATATCTCCTTCCGGATACTGCACCGCCCGCGCATAAAACCGAACGGTGTAGGTCTTTCCCTTTTCCAGATAAATACCGTCATACGCCTTATTCCAGAAGCCCTGTCCGGCATCCTGCGCCGTGAACCGCAGATACCACGGATTCACGCGGCTGATCGGGCTGCCCGTCACATACTCCATGCGGCCCTCACCACATTCTTTGGTCGCATTCCAGCCATAGCCCCATGCAGGCTTAGTATAATAATCTCCCACGTCCCCGTAACAGTCCACAAAGGAAAACGACCGGTTTTCAATCATCTCTGCGTACAGACCGCCGTCCGCCGCGTAGTTGATATCCTCAAAAAACAGACCGATCATGCCATCCTGAACCGCCGCCTTTTTGCAGTTTGAAATCTGAAGCTTCACAACAATACCCTCCTTCTTATCTATTTGTAAGGTTCTTTAGTTTTGTTTAAATTATTATACTTCGTGCAAAACATCTTTGTAAAGAGGGGGATGGAATTATTTTCCCGCCGCGACACGCTGCGGATACCATTTTTCAAACCAACCCGTAAAGATGCCCATGAGCACGGTCGCCGTGTTGTTTAAGATCTGCATCAGCGCCGTATGCCCTGCCGGCAGCAGAAATGCCGACCAAATTGCAATCAGAATGTAGAGGATTCCCCAGCCAGCCGCCAGGATTCTGTTCGCTTTCATAAAAATCGGATTTTCCAGCGCATCGTCGCCATGGTAGTTGTATTTGACATAAGCCGCACAGAGTGGCTCTTTTGTCAGGCAGGATAACAGCCACATCAGCCCGAAGCCCAGATATCCGGCAAGCAGTGCGATATTGACGCAGCCTTTTTGCAGGGCGAGGACAGAAAGCAGTGCGACAATTCCAAAGGAAAGCCGGTCATAAACCGTCAGCTTCCGGTTCCACGCAGCAAGCGGCAGGCACGCGCAGATCGCCAGCGTCACGATCGCTCCGACATTTTCTCCGACAGGCACTGCCACCCAGAACGTAATCCACGCTGCCAGCATGAAAATCATCTGCGGCTGTTTTTCTTTTTCTGCTGTCCTCCCGTCGAAATTTTTGCCGGATTTTTCTTTTCCCGCAGCTGCATTTGCTGCACCAAAGAAATCATCCCAGTGTATCATCAGAGAAAAATCTCCGGTCACGCGATACATTCCTTTTGCCAGTGCTGCATCCCCACGGATCTCTCCCCTTGCAATCGACTGCCAGACGTCCCAGGGCGTCTCGATCACCGTCGTTGCTTCCCTGCTGCCTGCATCCAGCACCGTGCTGCCGTCTTTTCCGAGCACGATCTGCCATGCTTTTCCCAGGTCTGTATAGCGGATTTCCAACACGCGCTCTTTTTGGTCGAAGCTGTCTTTGTTATAAAGTGCCGCCATCTGCCTGGTAAAGGTCAGCACCGGATCTTCCTTTTCGCCGCTCTTTTTTTCCACGCCCCAGCTCGCATCCGCCATTTTCTCAAATACATCTCTCGGATACAGAAGTTCCCTCAGCTTTTCCTTCGTGCCTTCTGAAATCTCCTGTTTCTGTGCGTATTCGCGCCCCGCCTGTCTGACACATTCCAGATATTCATCCGTCCGCGCCTTTAATTCCGGAACACGGAACAGCTCACCCTGTCCGCAGAAAATGCTTTCATACTGCCCTGCGCCGCACACATGGTCGAACAGCTTCGTCACGCTGTCGTAATTATTCTTTGCCGTATAAAAGCCGCAGGTGGAAATCAGCAGATGCCGCTTACCGCTCATATCGTATCGGGACGGATGCCCGCCGCTCCCGGTCTGCCCCTCCTGCTCTTCCATAAACGGGAGGTTCATGGGCAGCTGCCTGTCGATAAAGTTTTTCAAAAGCCCCGGAACGCTGAAATAGTAAAGCGGAAAGCTCCAGATCATGAGATCCGCCCACAGCTCTCCTTCGATGCCCTCCTGCATGTCGTCTGTCATCACGCATTTGCCCGGCATTTTGTTCCAGCAGGCAAAACAGCCCCTACAGGGAGCGATCTTTTTCTCGGAAAGGTTCATCTGTCTGATCTCTGCATCCTTGTCGATTTCCAAAATGCCCTCCAGAAATGCTTCGGAGAGCTTTAACGTGTTGCTTCGATCGCCTTTCGGGCTTCCATTGATCAAAAGAATTTTCATACCAATCTCCATTCCGCGGGCGCTTTGCGCCGAAGGAACCGCGGGACGAACATCCAGTTCGTCTCTGCGATCCTGGCTACTTTGTGTCGCCTGCGACACAGTTTCTCTTATGTTCAGTATAGCACACCTGAATATCTGCTGCATTGTCATTTTGGTAAAATCTGAGAAAAACACCTATTCCGTTGTGTTACGGCACATCTACCATAATCACATCCGGTCCGATCTGTTTGATATCCTGATACGCAATCGCATACTCCGTATCGCAGCCAAACAGGCATTTCCAGTTTTTGCCGCCGATGCCCGGCACAATAATTTTCTGGATCACGCCGCTGCACTCATCGAACTCAAAGTCCGTCACATGTCCCATTTTTCGGCAGTCGCGTAAGTTTACGACTTCCTTGCTTTTTAATTCTGAAAAAAGCATCCGAAATTCTCCCGTTTTTTCTATCCTATGCCGCGGCGCGCACGCTGGTGCAGCGCTTTTCACTACGGCTGCAACGCATCAAAATCTGCGTCATCGCTTTGAATAAATTCCGTTTTTTCGTCCATGCTCTTTTCATAGCTTTTCAATCACAGGAGGCAATGCCATGGCACTCAACAAAGTGGAAATCTGCGGCGTCAACACCGCCCGCCTGCCGATCCTAACCAATGAAGAAAAAGACGCGCTTTTTATCCAGATCCGTCAGGGCGACGCCGAGGCACGGGAACAGTTTATCAAGGGAAATCTGCGGCTCGTTTTGAGCGTCATCCGACGCTTTTCCTCTGCAGGGGAAAACGTAGACGATCTATTTCAGATTGGCTGTATCGGTCTGATCAAGGCAATCGACCATTTCAATACCGAACTGGGAGTACGGTTTTCAACTTATGCTGTTCCAATGATTATTGGCGAGATCCGGCGTTTTCTGCGGGACAACAACTCCATCCGGGTCAGCCGTTCGCTGCGCGATACCGCCTATAAAGCCATCTACGCGCGGGAAATGCTTTTAAAAAAGAACCAGAAGGAGCCGTCCATCACCGAGGTTGCCTCCGAGGTCGGCATCTCCCGGGAGGATATTGTCTATGCCCTCGACGCCATCCAGAATCCCATGAGCCTGTATGAGCCGATTTTCACAGACGGAGGAGACACGCTCTATGTGATGGATCAGATTCGGGATAAAAAGAACCGGGAGGAAAACTGGGTCGAGCATCTGTCTTTGTCCGACGCGTTAAAAAAGCTCAATGCCCGGGAACATGAGATCATTTCTCTGCGCTTTTTCGAGGGAAAAACGCAGATGGAGGTTGCCGAGCTGATCGGAATTTCCCAGGCACAGGTTTCCCGGCTCGAAAAAAATGCTCTCCGCATCATGCGCGCGTATTTGAGCGCATGATGCAGGGAGCATGTAACACACGGTGTGAGTATTTCACGGCATGACAGCACATCCCGGAATGCGTGCAGGCATGGCGGTCGGGCGCAGCTACAGCGCGCCGCTTCACTCCCGCACCATCTCTTTTTTCAGCCGCTTCATGATCTTTTTTTCCAGCCGGGAAATATAGGACTGAGAAATACCCAGATATGCCGCGACCTCCTTCTGGGTCATTTCCTGCCCGTCCGGCGTATCCAGTCCAAAACGCAGGCTGACGATTGTGCGCTCCCGCTCGGAAAGCTTCGCCACCGCATTTCTTAAAATCCTGCGCTCTGCCTCGTTTTCCATATCCCGGTAAATCACGTCCTCATCCGTCCCCAGGATATCCGACAAAAGCAGCTCGTTTCCGTCCCAGTCCACGTTCAACGGCTCATCGATCGAAACCTCCATCCGCGTCTTGTGGTTGCGGCGCAGATACATCAGGATTTCATTTTCAATGCATCGGGATGCATAAGTTGCGAGCTTGATATTTTTCCCGGGATTGAATGTATTGATTGACTTGATCAGTCCAATCGTGCCGATCGAAATCAGATCCTCCACGCCGACGCCCGTATTATCGAATTTCTTTGCTATGTAAACAACCAGGCGCAGGTTGTGTTCAATTAAAATTGACCGCGCCTCCTGCGCATATTCCTCTGTCGCCAGATCCTGAATCACTTCGTTTTCCTGTTCCGTTTCCAGAGGTGCCGGAAGCACATCTGCGCCGCCAATATAATGAATATCCCCCTCATGTGCCATAAAAAATGCCGGTTCCCGGCGGATCAATTTAAACTGCACTTTTCCCGGCATCGCTACTTTTAATATCATGGTCTGCTCCTTTCTTTTCCTCCAGTAATGCTGGATGCAGAATCATCTGGTATCCGCCCGACCGGCTCAAACGCCCGGGTCCGACCGCAACCGTCACATCTGCAATCTTTTTCTCCTGTCCGTCTTTTCTCAGATACAGTTCTGAAACCGTCACCGCCCGAAGGAGTCCGTGGGCCCTGCCGATGCTGTGATAGGGAATCAGCCGAACCGCCTTTTCCGTCGAAATTCCAAGCTTTTTCGCCGTCTCTTCGTCCAAAACACAGACCGGGCGCCCCGTGTACGGGTCTTTCAAGGAATTTCCGCTGTCCATCAACGCGCTTCCGGAAAAAAACTTCGTTTTCCAGAAAAAAGAGACTTTCCAGATCGGATGCTTCTGCCGCCTGCGCTCCCGGTCCAGAAGCTTTGCACCATACCAGACGACAATCGCGCACCAGACCAAAAGCTGCATCATGGAAACCTGCCCGCCGGTCCCAAAACCGTTTTGATCGGTTTCAAACAGCTCCCGGACTTCAGAAATGCCGTTGCAGACGCCGCCGAGCACGCAGGCACAACACATATAGCAGATCCAGACACGCCGCATTCCTTCCCGGCTTTTGACCTGAAAGCATCGCTGTACCCACCAAAGTGCTGCAATCAGGCAAAAAAACGTTTTTCCTGCCAGAATTATCCCTACTTCTCCCTGCAAAACCGCCGGAGCAGGCAACAACAGGATTGCCGTAAAGCACAGCGCATTTCCGGCTGCTATTTCGATAATCCGTCGAACCCTTACTGTTATCCCAGACAGTTTCGCTGTCAGAAATAACAGCAGCACATTGATACAGGTGTGCATTATCCAGACCCGGTCTGCATAAATCCGATAGCTCACAAGCCTTTCCTCCCGCACGTTTTCCAAAACTGTATGTCCTTATTATAAAAATGCTGGCGCGTGGATTTTGTCGAAACGCTGTGCACTGCCGGGGAAAGTTTCGACAAAAAAACACCGCGAAATGACTTTTTCAGTCACCTCGCGGTGTTTTCTGTTTCGTTACTAAAATTATTTATTTTTTCTGAAGGAAATCCGGAATCTTTAAATCTCTCTCCTGTACCTTGCTGCGCAGTACCGTAGGAGCAGGCTGAATGCCATTTATGCCTGTCGGCTTCTTTAATTCCGCATTGGAAGCAGCTCCGGGATGAACCGGCTGCTGCAGTGCGCTGTTATACGGTCTTGTCGTGTTCGCGCCGGTCGCGCTCACTGTGGTCTTCATACCGGTCTGGCCTACGGAAGGAGTGATCGGTTTTCTTGCAAAGGAAGTACCGAAGCGGGAAGCCGGTGTCTCCTCAATACCGGTTGCAATTACGGTAATCCGGCAGTAATCTGCCTGGTTGGAATCATACATGGCACCGAAGATGATGTTAACGTCATCGCCAGTGATCTCACGGACATAATCCACCGCATCGGAAGCGTCAAACATGGAAATATCGCCGGACACGTTGATGATGATATCGGTTGCGCCTGCAATCGTTGTCTCTAACAGCGGGCTCTCTACAGCGGCTTTGACTGCCATGACAGCCTTATCGTCGCCTTTACCTTCGCCGATACCGATGTGAGCAATGCCCTTGTCACGCATAACGGTCTGTACATCTGCAAAGTCGAGGTTAATGACTGCGGGGACGTTGATCAGATCGGTAATTCCCTGTACTGCCTGCTGAAGGACTTCGTCGGCCTTCATCAGGGCTTCCGGCATGCTGGTACGCTTGTCCACAATTTCCAGAATCTTGTCATTCGGGATAACGATCAGAGTATCCACGCTGTCACGCAGCTTTTCGATACCGGACATCGCATTGTTCATACGGGTCTTTGCTTCAAAGCGGAACGGCTTGGTTACAACACCGACGGTCAGGATTCCTTTGTCCTTGGCGAGCTTTGCGACAACAGGAGCCGCACCGGTTCCGGTTCCGCCGCCCATACCGCAGGTAACAAATACCATATCTGCTCCGTCTAAGGATTTGGAAATTTCTTCTGCACTCTCCTGAGCTGCCTGCTCACCGATTTCGGGCTTTGCGCCTGCGCCCAGTCCCTTGGTCAGCTTCTCGCCGATCTGCAGGTGCTTTTCCGCTTTGCAGAACTGCAGAGCCTGTCGGTCTGTATTAACTCCGATAAACTCCACACCGTCAATTTTCTCATCAATCATTCTATTTACAGCATTATTGCCTGCACCGCCAACTCCAATGACAAGGATGTGCGCTGCCGCTTCTGCGTCATTTACTTTAATCTCCAGCAAGGGTATTTCCTCCTTCATTCCTGACAAACTTCATAATATTTATCATATAATCATTTTCAGAATTACGCAACCCATTTTTTCAATTTCTTTGCGGTTATCCATCTTTCTGAAACGTCACATTTTTACGGTCTTCCGAGTAATTCTGCAAATCGAGTACTCCGCTTTCGCCCGACAGATTCGGTAAAATCTGCTCCAGGCGCATCACCTTTTCCTCCAGGTTATCCTTTCCCAGCTTTGCCCGGATATTGTCGAAATAAAGTGTTATTTCATTTGATTCGTTGAAATATATTTTATCCGTCGTGATCTGATGCTTGGAAAGCATTTGCGTAATCGAAAGGATTTCCTGAAAAATATCGGTATTCTTCACCGGAAGCGCCTCATACAAAACAACATGGTCGAACCTAATTCCCGTCACCTGCGGAATTCCTTCTGTCCTCGTTTCCGAAGATTCCACCACGATACCGTCCCGGTCAAAATACATGTAACGCCCCATGTATTCGACATAGCCCGCCACAGACTTTTCATAAACACGAATCGTGATGCTGTCCGGCGAATCGACCCGGACACTCATCGTTTCGATAAACGGAATGTCCCGGATTTCCTTATTCCGATATTTTAACGAAAGATAGAGCGAATTGTAGGAAAGCCGATCGGTCAAAACCATCGCCTCGATCTCTTCGCTCGTGTAGTGAACGTTTCCCTCGACCGAAATATTCTGCACCCGAAACACGGACACCACGACGAGGGCTATCGCCGCCAGACAGACGATCGCAATGCTGGCAATCAGTACGCCGAGATTTGCGCGCAGCCACTCGCCCGGCGTTGCCACTGCATAGGAATACCCGGCAGCTTTGCCGCTGCTTTTTTTCTTTTTTTTGCCGGAAGCTGATTTCTTCCGACTTTTTTCAGATTTTCCGCCGTCCAGCAGCTTATATTTCTGTTTCTGTGCCAATGTCTGCTCCCAACTCTCTGAAATCCCTTACGATATCTTCATATCCTCTCCGGATAAAATGACAGTTTTCCACGACCGTCTTATGCTCTGCGCACAGCCCCGCCAGCACGAGTGCCGCCCCGCCCCGCAGTTCTTTTGCAAAAACCCGCTCTCCGTGCAGTTTTCTGCCTCCGGTGACCTCCGCGCTTGTTTGTCCGGCGACGATCGCAGCACCCATACGGTTTAACTGCTCGTGCACACCAAACCTTCCATTAAAAACGCGCTCCGACACCATACAGTTTCCTTCTGCGCAGCACAGTGCCGTCAGCATCGGGGACTGCAGGTCGGTCGGATAGCCCGGATATACGTCCGTTTCCAGCAAAAGCGGGGAAACCAACCTGCCTGCACGTTTTACCAACAGCCCCTTTGGGGTTGGGATAATCTGTGCGCCCATTTTTTTTGCAACTGCAATCACCGCTGTAAGCTGCCCGATCGGCGCCTGCCGCAAAAACGCTTCCCCGCCTGCCGCAAGTACACCGATCAGACAGGTTCCTGCCACAATCCGGTCCGCATCGATGGAAAATTCTGTGCTGCAAAGCTTTTTTACGCCCTCAATTCGAATCGTTTTGCTTCCGGCTCCTTCGATCTTTGCACCTGCACCGTTTAAAAAGCGGCACAGCGAAACGACCTCCGGTTCCTTTGCACAACCTGTCAGCACTGTTTCTCCCTTTGCACAGACCGCGCATAAAATCGCATTCTGCGTCGCACCGACGCTCGAAAACGGAAAACGGATCTGTACGCCGTTCAGTCGCTTTGCAAATACCGTCAAAAAATTGTCATCCTCCCGCCTTATCTGACAACCGAAGCGCGCAAAGGCTTTCAGATGCAAATCGATCGGGCGGTCGCCGATGACACAGCCGCCCGGATCGCAGAAGGACGCCTGCCCCAGCCGCCCCAAAAGCGCGCCCGTCAGCACGATGGAGGAACGCATCCGAACCACTTCCTCTGCCGGAAGCCTGCTTTGCAGCGCACCGGAAGCGTCCACGCAGATCTCGTGACCGGTTTTTGTCACTGTTGCGCCGATTTTCTGCAAAATGCGGCACATGCAGTCCACATCCGAAATATCCGGGCAGTTTCGCAGTGTCGTCTTTCCGGCGATCAAAATGGTCGACGCCAGAATCGGCAGCACGGCGTTTTTCGACCCCTGCACTGTCATTTCCCCGTAAAGAGGTCTTTTGCCCCTGATCCAGATTGAATCCACAAAACCACCGTCCGCGCTGTCCTTACCCTATACTATGGCAAAGATGCCGTATGCGTGACAAATGCAGCTGCACTGCTGCCATCCGTGCCCGGACAAAACGCTCGTCTTCTTTGCTCCCGGTGAAGGCACGATACGCGCATACCCCATTACACATCCCGGACTTTGATGCCGCGGGCAACGCTCATGACGAGCCCCATCTCGATCAGCAAAAACAGGATCGATGAGCCGCCGTAGCTGATAAACGGCAGGGACACGCCGGTGTTCGGCATTGAGTTCGTTACGACCGCAACATTTAAAATGACCTGAATCGCGATATGCCCCAGCACGCCGACAACTAACAGCGCACCGAACAGATCCGACGCGTTGTTCGCAATAATCATCAGACGCCAGATCAACAGCAAAAAAATCAGGATCACAGCAATGCCGCCGAACAGCCCCAGCTCCTCACAAATGATCGAAAAGATCATATCATTCTGCTGTTCCGGCAAAAAGCCCAGTTTCTGGATACTCTGCCCGAGCCCCTTTCCAAAAATACCGCCGGAGCCGATCGCATAGAGTGCCTGCAGCGTCTGGAAGCCCTTGCCGGACGCATAGGCTTCCGGATCGAGCCACGCCATGATACGTGCGAAACGGAAATCCAGCCCTTCGATGCTCTGCAGCTGCTTGACACCGAAAATTACGCCTATAACTGCGAGTGCTCCAATTCCTCCTATGATGAAAAATGGCTTGTATTGCGGACTCGCCACAAACAGCATCAGGATCGCAATTCCCAGCACGATAATCGCAGAGCTCAGGTTGTTGGTGATTTTCCAGATACAAAAAACGTGCGGCAGGGAAACTCCAATAACCGTCAAAAAGCCTTTCGACGTCCGAATGTTTCTTCCCATCTTGCAGATAAACGTCGCCAGAAACAGAATCATCGCCAGCTTTGCGATCTCCGCAGGCTGAATCGACATACCTAGATTCAGCCACCTTCTTGCACCGTTGACCTCGACGCCCAGCGGCGACAGCACGAGTACAATCAAAATCAGGGAAACCACATAGCCGATTACCGCAAACCGCTCCCAAAAATGATATGGGATGTGGGAGACGAAAAACATCCCCACCAGCCCCAGCGCCGCCGCAAACGCCTGATGCATCAGATAATAGTCCTCGTTCAGATTCTGCGTCGTCGCATCGTAAGCGCTGGCGGAATAAATCATAACCAGTCCGAAGCCTGTCAGAAACAGGATGATGAACAGAAGACTGTAATCAAAATAGTATTCTGTTTTCTGAGATCTTCTCCGTCCTGCCACTTGCTCACCCCTTCAGGCTGTTTACATATTCCTTGAACATTTTACCGCGCACTTCATAATTCGGGAACATTCCCCAGCTCGCGCATGCGGGGGACAACAGCACCGCGTCGCCCGGACACGCTGCCTTTACACAGGTATCCATCGCTTCTTCAAAGCTGTCCGCCAAAACGATATTTTCCATTCCGTGCTTCTTTGCGCACTCCGCGATCTTTTCCCGCGTCTGACCGATCAGCACCAGGAGCTTTACCTTGCCGTCAAACGCTTCAATCCACTCGTCGTAGGTGTTCTGCTTATCATAGCCGCCGCCGATCAGCACGGTGGGCCACTTCATTGCGCGGATCGCCTGAATTGCCGCATCGGGATTGGTTCCCTTGGAATCGTTATAATAAACGACGCCGTTTTTGGTCGCTACATATTCGATTCTGTGTTCTACTGCCTGAAAATGTTTTACGGTATCCAGAATTGTTTCCATCGGCACGCCGTATGCTGCTGCAATTGCAATTGCTGCCATCACGTTTTCAAAATTATGTACGCCGATCAGCTGCATCTCGTCAACATCCAACAGGACTTCTTCCCCATTTCCGAGATTTCTGCAGATTTTGCTGCCAACCAGATAGTAGCCTCTCTCCAGCTTTTCTTTGGAAGAAAACCAGATGACCTGGGCCGGGCACTTCGGTGCAAACGCCTTTAACCAGCTGTCCTCGTGATTGAGCACACAGAAATCGTCCTTTGTCTGGTTCTTCGTGATGGATTCCTTGACCGCCGCATAGTTCTCCATCGTATGATGACGGTTCAAATGATCCGGCGTGATATTTAAAATCGCGCTGACAGTCGGATGGAAATGCACTGCAGTTTCCAGCTGGAAGCTGCTGATCTCCGCTACCGTCACGCTGTCCTTATCTGTTTTTAAAACCTCCTGCGTATAGGGGGTTCCGATATTGCCGACAACAAACGTATTGTCCTGATAACGCTTCAAGATCTCGCCCACCAGCGTTGTCGTCGTGGTCTTTCCGTTCGTGCCTGTAATTGCGAGCACCTTTCCCTTTTCATAGTTCCAGGCGAGCTCAATTTCGCCCCATACCGGAATATCCGCCTCTTCCAGTGTAGAAACAAACGCTTCTTCAATGGAAATACCAGGGCTTAAAACCGCCAGCGAAAGCTCGGAAAGCAACTCCTTTGGAAGGCTTCCCAGTACCAGCGCAGTGTCTTTTGGATAATCCTCCCGCGCGCAGAGCGCCTTCCCATCCAGCTTTTCATTTTCATCAAACAGAACGGGAACGGCTCCCGCTTTCTGCAAGAGTCCGGCGGCTCCGAGTCCACTCTTTCCGCATCCGGCTACCAGTACCTTTTTTCCCAGTAAATCCATGTTGATTCTCTCCTTTCGCTGCCATAGACAGCACTTTCGTTCTATGTTTCCCTGCAATTATTTGCGGTTTATTGTTTCATTCTTCTCATAATACCCTATTTCATCCAGATAGGGAAGAATATTTTCAAAAAGCTCGCGCACTACCGGCGCCGCCACCAGTCCGCCATAATAGACGCCTTGGGGATTTCGGATAATGCACAATGCCAGCACCTTCGGATCGTCCGCAGGTGCAAAACCCAGAAACGAAGAAATATACCGACCAGTACCGCGAGGAAGCGTCTCGCTGGTCGCCGTCTTGCCGCCCACCTGATAGCCTTCGACTTTTCCATTTTTTCCGCCGCCGTTTTCCACGACCTGAAACAGGATGCTGCGCAGCCGGGCGCTCGTTTCTTCCGAAAGAATCCGTTTTTGCTCCGTTTCCTTCTGCACCGAAATGCGCTCCGAACCGTCCGTCTTTTCGCAATACAGTCCCAAATGCGGTGTAATCCGCGTCCCGCC
>OGWV01001734.1_pt1 | contig 13626 bp, 15 predicted proteins | sample 1576081 | NCBI WGS metagenome assembly OGWV01 (sample SAMEA3541541, study PRJEB24748) | human gut metagenome | biome: human gut; feature: human-associated habitat; material: faeces | place: China | collected 2012 | reverse complement strand
GGTAAAAGAAGCTGTTGCGAGTCCGCTGCTTGAGACGACGATTCAGGGTGCGTCGAATGTTATCGTTAACGTATCGGGAGATATTACTCTTATGGATGCTTCTGATGCGGCTGATTATGTACAGGAACTTGCAGGAGAAGGCGCAAGTATTATTTTCGGTGCTATGTATGATGACGCGAAGTCAGATGAATGTACGATCACTGTTATTGCGACCGGGTTACATAATGTAGGCGGAAGCGCATCAAAATTAAAGGCGAGATTGGAAGGACAGCAGAAAGTCGGATCGATCCTTCCGTCCGGTGAATCGACAGTAAGAAGTCGTCTTGACAATGATGGAAGCAGAGTATCTGCGGCCAGACCACAGACATCTGCCAGACCGCAGGGAGGTACGATGCCGACTTTACAGCCGCGTACGCCATCCAGTACGGTGAAAGAGCAGTCTATTAAGATTCCGGATTTCTTTAAGAAATAAGCGAATCGGTATAATAATATAGAATTTTAAGACAGAATGGAATTTCATGTAAGAGTTCCATTCTGTTTTTTTGTTTTTTGTCGAAATATATTTACAGATACATGTCAATATATGACAAAATTTTCCTGTTTCTAAATATATAATAGATTCCGCACTACATAATTACGGAAGAGAAAGAAGGTGGACTATGTACTATGAATTATACATAGATGTATTTTTTTTAGAAAATTTTATGTTAGACAGTCTGCTTTTAATGGCTGTAAACCGTGTTATGCAGTATAGGAATTCTTATGCGCGGATGCTTGCAGGAGGGGCAGCAGGCAGTTTTTTGACTTGTGTTGTGATAGCGCTTCCGCTTATGCCGGCGATAAAAACACTTCTGTTTGGCGTTGGGATTAATAGTGTGATGATATTTGCGGGACTTGGCGGAGATGTTTTGAAAAAGGGTAGAAAACAAAGTAAAAAAGAACTGGCTGCCTGGTTTTTGAGGACGCTGATCGTTCTGTATGCAGCGGCAGTTGTCTTCGGAGGGGCTGCGAATCTGTTTCGTCCGTATATGAAATTTGCCGGAGTGTTTTACGCAGTATTTGCAGTCGGATACTTTGCATTTACGGGAATGTGGAAGTTTATATCGCGCATAAGACAGAATACGAAAAATCTTCCGGAAGTAACATTGTATACAAGTCTTGGGTTACGAAAACAAAAATAGGGATTTTTTCTTAACTTTGGATTTTCAACCGACATTTTCACCGGCAGGCGGGTTCCCGGATTTCGAAGCCACGCCGAACACGGAAAACGACCGGAAAATCCCGTGTTTCCGACAAACGGAAGCGAAACGGCTGCCCGGAGCGTCGGAAAAAACGAAAAAACAGCCCGACGGTGCCCGGCGACGAAGACGGGGCGGATTCACCCTCTCCGCCGAACCGGAACCGACAACGACACATTCAACCGCAATCGCAATTATGAAAGAACCGCTGACCATCGCCCTGATCTACGATTTCGACGGCACGCTCGCCCCCGGAAACATGCAGGAATACGACTTCATCCCCGCCGTCGGCAAGAGCAACAAGGAGTTCTGGCACGACGCCAACCAACTGGCCGAGGAGCAGGACGCCGACATGGTGCTGACCTACATGGCCCGCATGATCCAGGAGGCGCGGTCGAAAGGCCTGTCCCTGCGACGCGAAGCGTTCCAGGAGTCGGGCCGCCGCGTGACCCTCTACAAAGGAGTCCGGGAGTGGTTCGCACGCATCAACGCCTATGGCGCAGCGCGGGGCATCCGGATACTGCACTACATCAACTCCTCGGGTCTGAAGGAGATCATCGAAGGGACGGAAATCGCCCATGAATTCCGGCGGATCTACGCCTGCTCGTTCCTGTACGACATCGACGGAGTCGCCTATTGGCCCGCCGTAGCGGTCAATTACACCAACAAGACCCAGTTCATCTTCAAGATCAACAAGGGCGTCGAATCGGTCTTCGACAGCAAGCTCGTGAACCAGTACATCGAGGAGGACAAGCGCCCGGTACCCTTCCGGCGCATGATCTACGTGGGCGACGGTACGACCGACATCCCCTGCATGCGGCTGGTGAAGAACTCCGGCGGACATTCGATCGCCGTCTATAACCCCGAGATCCGAAACGCCCGGCATGTCGTCACCGATATGAATGGTAACCAGACGGTTCATCGGAGCACGGTTGAGTTCTGCGCCGATGGTGAGTCTTTCGAGATGATCCTTATCAGCAAGGAATTTATCCTTCATCTGCTGCATCTGGACCTTCTGAGCCTCGTACTGAGCACGAAGGGGTGCTACGGCCTGTACGTTAATCTTTGCCTGTTCTGCCAGTTTTCCATTAGCTTCGAAATCCAGCTGGGACATATCATGGTCTACACGCTTGAGATTCTGTTCGATCTCAGCGAGGAGCGTTGCCTTCAGCTGTTCAGTCAGCTTTGACTTAACGGCTACAGGGACAAGAATCTGCATTTCATCCATTGCGACACCTCTTAGATAATATCGACAGCCACTCTGCGGTTTTCACGCAAAGCACCTGCCTTGACAACGGTACGGATCGCATTGGCAATGCGTCCTTTTCTGCCGATGACCTTGCCCATGTCTTCCGGGGCAACATGGACCTGATAAATTTCCAGGCTGCCCTTTTCGACTACGGTGACAGAGACGGCGTCAGGGTTCTTTACAAGAGCCTTGACGAGTGTTTCCACTAATTCTTTCATGGTGCGTCCCCCTTATTTCTTTGCTTCAGCAAACTTAGCGAGGATGCCGTTCTTTCTCAGAATGGAACGAACAGTGTCGGTCGGCTGAGCGCCTTTACCAAGCCAGGACAGAGTCTTTTCTTCATCAATCTTTACCGGAGCGTCGAGTTTAGCCGGATCGTACCAGCCGATGGTATCGGTCGGAGCGCCGTTTCTAGCTTCCTTGGAGTCGATGACGATGATGCGGTAGAAAGGATTCTTCTTAGCGCCCATACGGGTCAAACGAATTTTTAACATAATTTCACCTCCTTGAAATGATCTCGATTATTTATGGAACATCCCGGGGAGACCACCGAGGCCGCCCATCTTGGATGGATTTATCTTCTTATTCTTCATTTTCTTCATGGTTTTCTGCATTTCCTGGAATTGCTTCATCATACGGTTGACGTCCTGGATCTTCACGCCAGCGCCGTCAGCGATACGCTTTCTGCGGCTGCCGTTCAGAATCTTGACATTCGCCCTTTCCTCCGGTGTCATGGAAAGGATGATAGCTTCGATGTGCTTGACTTCCTTGCCGTCAAGATCGACATCCTTCAGCTGATCCTTGAACTTGCCCATCCCCGGGATCATGCCCAGAATGCTCTGGAAAGAGCCGAGCTTTCTGATCTGCTTGAGCTGCTTCAGGAAATCATCGAGAGTGAACTCACCCTTCCTGATCTTTCCTGCTGCATCCTTCAGCGAATCCTGATCCATATTTCTCTGTGCGGTTTCGATCAAAGTCTCGAGATCGCCCAGATCGAGGATACGTCCTGCCATACGGTCCGGATGGAAATCTTCCAGCCCGCCGTCGAGCTTTTCGGATACGCCGATCATCTTGATCGGTTTGCCCGTTACGCTCTTAATGGAAAGAGCAGCGCCGCCTCTGGCATCGCCATCCATCTTCGTCAGGATGGTCCCGTCAATGCCCAGGCTCTCATCGAAAGCCTTTGCCGTATTGACAGCGTCCTGACCAGTCATGGAGTCGAGCACCAGAAGGATCTCCTGCGGATGAACCTCAGCCTTGATATTTCTCAGCTCGGCCATCAGCTTTTCATCGATCGTTAAGCGCCCTGCGGTATCGAGAATGACGATATCGCGGTTGTATGACTTAGCCGTGTCGACAGCGTACCTTGCGATGTGGACAGGATCCACATTCGGAGGCATGCGGTAAACCGGCACATCCGTCTGTTCACCAAGGACTTCGAGCTGTTTAATAGCTGCCGGACGATATACGTCGCAGGCTGCCAGCATCGGACGATGTCCCTTCTTCTTGAACATCAGCGCAAGCTTGCCGGCGGTCGTCGTCTTGCCGGCGCCCTGCAGCCCGACAAGCATGATCACCGTCATGCCCGTAGAGGAGAGCGTGATCTTGCTCTGGGTCCCGCCCAGAAGCTCTGTCAGCTCATCCCTGACGATTTTGATAACCGTCTGGTCTGGCTTCAGGCTGCCGAAGACCTCCTCGCCCATCGCTTTTTCACGCACATGAGCAATGAAATCCTTCGCTACCTTGAAATTGACGTCCGCTTCCAGAAGAGCCCTTCTGACTTCGCGGAGCGCCGCGTCGATATCACTCTCGGAAAGTTTGCCCTTCCCGCGGAGATCCTTAAAAGCCAACTGCAGCTTATCTCCTAAACCTTCAAATGGCATCTGGTCACCTTCATTCCGTCAAAATCCGCAGCAGCGGTTCCGCTTCGCTCTTCTTCGCTTCAGGGATCATACCCTCCAGCGATTCGGCCGCTTTCTGTCTCCGGATCCTTGCCTCCGCCAGATGAAGGGCGGACTCATACGTCCGGAGCTGCTCCTCGCCATGGCGCATGGCATCATGCACCGCCTGGCGGGAAATATGAAAATATTCCGCAATCTCAGCCAACGTGAGATTCTCATTGTAATACAAGTCCAGGCATTCACGCTGCCTTGGCGTCAGGAGCTCGCCGTAACAATCAAGGAGCTCGCCGTTCTGAACTACATTTTCTAAAGACATAGCATCACCATAACGTTTATCATTATACAGGGAGGAGAGTGCCATGTCAAGCAAAATAACTTTACATCCTCATCTTTTTTGAAATTTCTTTTTAAGGCCGCAAAAGCCACGAAAATGGAGCGGGAAATCTTCTGAAACTCACCGGAAAATTTCCCTGTCGTTTTACATATTGGTTTTATATATTATTACATTATATTACCATATATAACTATTTCTTCTATCTCTTCTTATAAATACTTTCATTGACTTAGTACACGTCTACCGTTGTTATAATAAGTACAGATTTTGTTTACATCGAGGCTCATGCCTGCTGTTTTGAAAGGAGATTCTATGAAAAAATCATTGATGGCGCTCACGCTCTGCGCGCTGATGTCCGGCTCGACCATTTTTGCTGCTGACCAGACACCCAGAGACAACTTTTACTGGCTCGGCCAGATCAATAAAGCTTCTGATATCATCAATACCGATGAAGGGCTCCTGACCCCTGCTGAAGGCAAGAACATTGCCCATGGCATCCAGAAGGTCCTTGATGAAGGAAACAAGCCGGGCGGCCCGCGTCCGACGAATGTCGTCGCTTTCGAACCATACCTCATCCAGGCAGCAGGCCCGGAAGTCACGAAGATCCATGCCGGCCGTTCTTCCCAGGATATGCTGACGACCGTCGGCATCATGGAACAGAGAGAACATCTCATGGCCATGGCCAAAGAGCTCGACAACGTGCAGCGTTCCCTGATCAAGCTGGCTGAAGAAAACAAGGACACCATCATCCCGAACTATACGAACGGCGTCGCTGCCCAGCCAAACAGCCTGGCTCACCACCTCATCGCTTATGCCAATGCATACAACCGCGACATGCAGCGTGTCAGAGAATATTATGCCCGCCTCAATCGCTCCCCGATGGGCTCCATGGTCCTGAACGGCACCGGCTGGCCGCTTGACCGCGACCGCATGGCCGATTACCTCGGCTTTGACTCCATCGCCTACAATACGTACGATGCAGGACAGATCTTCCCGCAGGAAGCGCCGATTGAAACAGGCGGTATCACGAATGCCATCGCCATCCACACGACAAGCTTCATTGAAGAAATCATGCAGCAGTACGCACAGCCGCGTCCGTGGATTCTTCTTAAAGAAGGCGGCGGAAATACATATGTCTCCTCCGCTATGCCGCAGAAGAGAAATCCCGGCATCCTGAACTCCTGCCGCACTGACGCTTCCACGCTCCTTGGCATGTCTGTCGAAGCAGCATTCCGCTCCCACAACATTCCTGCCGGCATGGCTGACGGACGTCTGAGTGGAAGAATGGACATCGTACCGCAGGCAACGAAAGTCCTCTCCGAATTCGACCGCATCCTGAACAACCTTGTCATCCATCCGGACCGTTCGCTCGAAGAACTGAATCTTGACTGGACCTGCTCGCAGGAAATTGCCGACCAGCTCATGAAGAAATACGGCATCCCCTTCCGCGTAGGCCACCACTTCGCTTCTGATGTCGTTACCTATGCAAGAGCCAACAACATCACTCCGGCTGACTTCTCCTATGAAGATGCCAAGACCATCTATGCTAAATCCGTAGCCGATGTTGCCAAGGAAGACCCATCCATCCCGAAGACCTTCCCGATGACAGCAGAAGAATGGAAGAATGCAAAGGATCCCGTTGCTATCGTTCACAACCGCGCCGTCAAAGGCGGGCCGCAGCCATCTGAACTCAATAAGATGATCGAGATGGCAAAGAAGGACCTTGCCAACAACGAAGCATGGGTTGCATCCACAGAAAACCAGCTGAGCCAGTCCGAGAAGAAACTGAATAATGATTTCGATCAGATGCTGAAATAATTCCGCTGATCCGTATGTGACAATATAAAAAGGCTGTGACGAAATTTGCAATCATTTCGTCACAGCCTTTTTTGTTTAGTTATTCATCAAGCTCCTTCGACGAGGCTGCAGGTGGACCATCCGCATTCGTTGCAGGTGGTGCAGTGGCCTTCGACGTGGATCTGGTGGGATCCGCAGTGCGGGCAGGTCGGTTCCTGTTTCTTAGGTTCGAAATTAACCTTTTCTACCTTGCCGTCAGCTTTCTTTTCATCAGCCTTGGCGTTTTCATCGACGCCCAGGATGTTGCCGCGGCGGCAGCCGTCGCGGAATGCTGTGATGCCCTTGCATCCGCTTTCCCATGCATCCATGTAGATCTGGAAGATATCTTCCGGAGTTGCATCGTGCTTCAGGTTGACGGTACTGGAAATGGAGTTGTCTACATACTTCTGCATGACTGCCTGGAGCTTCACGCGGTCATCGAAAGGCACTTCATGGCTTTCTACGATCCACGGGAAACGTTCGATGATTTCTTCATCGGTCAGGTTGAGCGGAAGGTTGTGGTATTCAAGGAGGTCCTTGACGCTGTGCGCATAGACGCGGAAGCTGCCGTGTACATCTTCCATCTTATGCGTGGTTCTTTCGTAGGAAATCTTGTAGAGCGGTTCGCATCCACCAGAATAGCTGCCCATCAGGAGGGAGATGGTGCCGGTAGGAGCAATGGCAAGCAGTGTGCCGTTTCTGAGGCCATGCTGATGAATGTCTTCATACAGCTCCGGATCCAGTTCCTTCACAAGATCCATGACTGGGGACTGCTTGGTAGCTTCCCAGCGGTACTTGCCGAAGGTGCCGAGCTTCTTGGCTCTGTCGCAGGAAGAGCGGAGAGCTGTCAGGAGCATCATCTTCATGACTTCGCCCATGAATGCATTTGCCTTTTCGCTGCCATATTTTAGTTTCATGGCAACGAGAGCATCTGCTACGCCGAAGAGGCCAAGTCCCAGGGATCTCCAGTCGTCGATGCAGGTTCTGTTTTCATCGAGCGGTTGAATGTCATAGCCATAGGAAACGATTTCATCGAGAGCTGCGATGCCGTCATAAACAGTCTGACGGAATTTTTCTTCATTCAGCTTCGGTTCATCGCTGAACTTGTCATCGATCATGCTGTAGAGATTGATGCTTGCCAGGTTGCATGCGTTGTAAGCATTGCCGCCGAATTCGCCGCATGGGTTGGTGATTTCAATCTTGTATTCCGGATAGCCGGCCAGCAGATGGTAATCATTCAGGCGGTCAGAGAAAAGCGCGCCCGGATCACCCCAGTCCCACTGGGTTTCGCAGAATTCCATGAAGAAATCTCTTGCGCGGATGACGCGTTCGATATTTTCGCCGGTGGATTCTACATGGTAGCGGAGAGTGTAGTCTGTATCATTCTTGACAGCTTCCATGAATTCATCCGTGAAGAGGATGGAAATGTTCATAGAAGACAGCTTTTCTTCATTCTGTTTGATATGCAGGAATTCATAGATGTCCGGATGATCGCAGTTCAGTCCGACCATCATAGCGCCTCTTCTGCCGTTCTGGCTGATGACTTCGCCAGTCACGTTGAAAATCTTCATGAAGGAAACAGCGCCTGTAGAAGTTCTTGCAACGTTTCTTACTTCACTGCCCTTTGGACGAAGGCCGGAAATGTTGATGCCGATGCCGCCGCCGTAAGAGAAAATGCGGGCGATCTCGTAGTTGGACTTGAAGATCGATTCCAGATCATCCTTCGGAGAAGGAAGGATATAGCAGTTGGAAAGGGAAACTTTGAACTTGCCCTTGGAGCCTGCAGCATAGAGAGCGCGGCCTGCCGGACAGAAGGAAGCTTCTTCCAGATATCCTCTCACTCTTGGACGCAGGTCATCATCAAAAATAGAACTGACGCGGTCCATGAACTGTTCAGGGTTTGTTTCACCCTTGTGATAATACTTCTCTCTCAAGATGCCTTGGCTGATTTCATTATCGTACCAGTGATTCATAACGATCCCCCACTTTAATGGATATTTTTTATAAGATAATTTCAGATGTTTCTGACCAGACGCCCGGGTGTCTGGGATATGTATTTCTTAGTGCATGACTATAGTACCAAATACTTTATATGGTGTCAAATTCATTAATTGCATCCTATATATGGTAGTTATGCATAAGAACTATCAAGTTCCCGATAGAATCGGGCGTGGCGGAAATGCATGCCCCGGAAGGCCTGTTATATCGAAGAAAATGAAACATGAGACCTCATTTCTTCCCTTTTTATGGGCATTTCCAGAAGCGCATTTTTATGAAAATTTTCCTAAATATTTTTTAAATGAGAAGGACAAACGGCAAAAGACAGCTGACAAGGCAGCAATGACAATAAAAAAACAGATGTGAAATACCATTTGCAGTATCTCACATCTGTCTCTTTATACTATATGAAAAGATTATTCTTCGTCTTCATCGACGTCGTCATCGCTGGAAATGACATCGATCGATGCGATGCGGTCGCCGTCTTCCAGTCTCTGGAGGATGACGCCCTGGCCGGCTCTTGCCTTCTTGCTGGAGATCTGACTGGCCTTTGTCTTGATGGTGATGCCCTGTTCGGATACACCGACGAGTTCATCATTGTCATCAGCGGCTACGAGAGCGACGACTTCGTACCCCTTCTTGAAGTTGCGGACACCGCGTCCGTTTCTTCCCTGGAGATGGTATGCGGAGGACTTGTTTCTCTTCGCATTGCCGTCAGCGGAAATCGTGAAGATATCCTTATCCGTAGCAAGAACTGCGCCTACGACTTCGTCGAGCTCGCCGTCGTCATCAGAGAGGCGGATTGCATGGACACCTGCGGTAGCGCGGCCCATCGTGCGGACTTCATCGTCTCCGATGGAGAAGCGGATAGCCATGCCCTGACGGGTGCCGATGATGATTTCCTCATCACCCTTGACAGCAAGGACAGTGACGAGACGGTCGCCATCATTCAGACGGACAGCGATCAGGCCGTTCTTGTTGATGTTCTTGTATTCGGAAATTTCCGTCTTCTTGATATAGCCCTTCTTCGTGACCATGAGCAGGTACTTCATATCCTTATCGCCTGCATCGATATCGAGGAGCTCGGTCACCCTTTCATCCGGAGCAAGACCCGGGATGAAGTTGATGAGAGCGCTGCCTCTTGCCGTTCTGCCCGACTTCGGGAATTCGACGGCTGTCTTCATGTAGACTTTGCCCTTGTTCGTGAAGAGGAGGATCCTGTTATGAGTGGAGGTGCTGAGGAGCTTCCAGACATAGTCCTCATCCTTCATCTTCATGCCGGATACGCCGCGGCCGCCCTTTCTCTGGACGCGGATATCAGCGGAATCCATGCGTTTGATATAGTTCTGCTTTGTCAGCGTAATCGTCATCGGTTCATCCGGGATGAGATCGGTCATCGTGAAATCGTTCGAAGCTTCAGCGATTTCCGTACGGCGTTCATCGCCGAAGTTCTTCTTCTCATCGAGGAGTTCATCCTTGACTACGCCCATCAGCTTGTCACGGCTGGAGAGGAGATCGGTCAGGTAATCAATCGTTTCCAACACATCCTTATAATCCTGTTCCAGCTTGTCGCGTTCCAGACCGGTCAGTCTTCTGAGACGCATATCGAGGATCGCGGTAGCCTGTTTTTCAGAAAGGCCGAATTTTTCCATCAGGGAAGCTCTTGCGATGTCGTCCGTGCGGGACTCTCTGATCGTACGGATGACTTCATCGATATGATCAAGAGCGATCAGCAAGCCTTCCAAAATGTGGGCTTTGGCCTTTGCCTTGTCCAGTTCATACTGCGTTCTTCTGGTGACGACTTCTTCCTGATGCTTCAGGTAGTAGTACAGGATCTGGCGCAGATTCAGGATACGCGGATGTCCGTCAACGAGCGCCAGCATGATAGCACCGAAGTTGATCTGCATCTGTGTATGCTTGAAGAGATTGTTCAGCATGATTTCCGGGTTCACGTCAGCGCGGAGCTCGATAGCAATACGCATGCCCGTTCTGTCGGATTCATCGCGCAGAGCCGTGATGCCGTCCAGGACCTTCTGTCTGGACAGGTCGGCGATTGTCTCAATGAGGCGCGCCTTGTTGACCTGGTACGGAATTTCCGTTACGACGATACGGTTCTTGCCATGCGGCATTTCTTCGATATCCGTTCTGGCACGGACAGTGATGCTGCCGCGGCCGGTGCGGTACGTGTCTTCGATGCCCTTGTGGCCCTGGATGATAGCAGCCGTCGGGAAATCCGGGCCCTTGATGTACTTCATCAGCTCATCGACCGTGATTTCCGGATTGTCGATCATAGCACAGAGGCCGTCGATGACTTCATTCAAGTTGTGCGGCGGAATGTTCGTTGCCATGCCGACAGCGATGCCGTAAGAACCATTGACGAGAAGGTTCGGAATTCTGGACGGAAGAACGACTGGTTCCTGCAGGGATCCATCGTAGTTCGGTACGAAATCGACCGTATTCTTATCAATGTCGCGGAGCATTTCCACCGTGATCTTTGCCATACGCATTTCGGTATAACGCATAGCAGCCGCGGAGTCGCCGTCGACAGAACCGAAGTTGCCGTGGCCGTCGATCAGCGGATATCTGGTAGAGAAATCCTGCGCCATGCGGACAGCGGATTCATACACTGCTGTGTCGCCGTGCGGGTGATACTTACCGAGGACATCGCCGACGATACGGGCGGACTTCTTGTAAGCCTTGCCCGGCAGCATGCCCGATTCATTCATCGCATACAGGATGCGGCGGTGAACCGGTTTCAAGCCATCCCTGACATCAGGCAGTGCGCGCGTCACGATGACGGACATCGCATAGTCGATGTAGGAATTTTTCATCTGCGCCTCAAGGGGCGTCGAGATGATTTTACCTTCTTTCCAATCCTCCATAAAAACTCCTTTGCCTTGCTCCGGCATCTGAAAAAGATGCCATGAAAAGAACGCGGAAAGTCCGCGCCCTCAAAAAAATTAAACGATTTACGTGTATATTATACCATAAAATGGGTTATAAAGCCATTTAAACGCGTTTTTACACAGTTGACAATAAGAATCATACAACTAATCAAATTCGGTTTCATTTTTGCTTAAAAAGGCCTCTATTTTGAAAATACAAAAGAAACCTATATCATATCGTCCTTTTTCATTCCACAATCTGTCCAATTAGTGTATAATAATTTTGTCATTCAAAGTCGTGAATCAAAGGATGTGCATAAGTAATGAAAAAATACATTGCAGCCGCTCTGATACTGATCGTGCTCATTGCAGCCGGCGGCGCTTTTGCGTTTTTCCATTTCTTCAACGGAGGCCCCTGGCAGGGTACCTGGTGGGGCGTGCAGGACGCCGGCGTCAACTGGACCGGCGACAACATGCAAAACCTGGAAACCGTTACATTTACCAGGAATGACGACGGCACCATCACTGTAGACCACAAAGTACAGGTTGGCAGCCGTGAAATCGAAGGCAGTCTTTCCGGCGAAGGGAAAGTCGATGGCGGACGCCTGCAGGTCACTCTCAAGAATGGCAAGACCGAGAGCTTTTCCTACAACGCAGTCGACAAGACCATTGCGACTCCCCTCACCAATGCAGATGATACACCCGTCACACTGAAAGAACTGACCGGCGATAACAATGACGAGATGGAACGCATCCGGAGCCAGATCGTACAGATCTCTCAGAAACCGGAAAACAAAATCGACAAAACACTGGCTTCCTCAAGAAGCTAAAAAAGAAGCTGTGAGAAATGGAAATCATTTTTCACAGCTCTTTTTCGTTGTGCGGAAGGAATGAACCCCTTTCGGTGCATACTCGCCACTTTCCCCTGACGGGGACAGCCTATGCGTTATACCGGCTTTCTTTTACCATCACACTTCTCCATCTGCCCCCTCCCGTCTTGCTTACGGGTGCCGGCTCAGCATATAATTGAAATAAAGATTCTCCCAATCAGGAAAACATTTTAAGAAGGGATTTCTTATGAAGGATATGCAGGAGAAGATCAGATTTTTCGGCCGGATCGTATCTGTTCAGCCGCGTGCCAATGTCTGGCGCTACCGTCTGGATAACCGTTCACATGGCATGAAGGGCTATAACCTGTTCCTGAAAGGAGTGGCAGACAGCGAAGACAAGGATTTTTCTATTGCCATTTCAGAGAAGCAGCAGGAAAAGCTTCGCTTTCACATCGGTGATGAAATATCTGGAACTGCCTGGACGAAGCTGTATCCAAAGCTCGACTATGCCGATTATTACCGGGCCGGAGCTTTGAAAAAGATAAAGCCGGCTGATTTTGTCGATGAAGAAAAGACTTCTCCATGGGAGGGTGAAGTTCCATCCTTAGATGTTTACAACTGGCGCGGATGCCGCATGCTGGACGGCCGGAGATGGAGAGGCAAATGCTTCACCTGCAAATGGGCCTGCATAGCAAATGTTATCATTGAATACGACTGGGGCGTTTCCCAGAGATTAAGGTTCGAGAGCTACTGCTATGGCCCGAAAAGCTGCAAGCGGTATGCCATGGGGCGCCCCAGACCTGTCCCCTATAAAGATGCGGGAATTTATTATGATGACGGTGAACTGGACATCATCTGTACAGAAAATCGTGGTGATGATGATTAAGAAAGAGGGATGTATATGTTGTTTAGAGGTGACCCATCTGAAAAAGACTGGCAGCTGTTCCGAAAAAAAATAAGGGGCTGGCAGGACGCATATATGGGAAAATTAGTTCAGGAATACATGGAAATTCTGCAAAAGGATGTATCGGCATCGGAAAGATTCTGGACTTTGGAAGAAAGAATCAAAAAAGACAGGAAGAATCCCGGACTAATCGTTGAAATGAGCAGACGTCGCCTGCTTTCTAATCTGGCGAACCTTGCAGCTTACGGCGTCATTCACAAATCTGATTTGGAAGAATTCAGTGATAAAATGAAAAAAGATATTGAAGAAATCATGGACTATAATGGAATTGATTACAAATAAATTCCAATGTATTGATAAAAAGGGGGATGTGACAAAATTCATCCCAACAAAAAGGGCTCTGCCCCGGATCATTTGGTCCGGGGCAGAGCCTTTCGTGTTATAATTTTTT
>OGWV01001730.1_pt1 | contig 13662 bp, 8 predicted proteins | sample 1576081 | NCBI WGS metagenome assembly OGWV01 (sample SAMEA3541541, study PRJEB24748) | human gut metagenome | biome: human gut; feature: human-associated habitat; material: faeces | place: China | collected 2012 | reverse complement strand
CGTCGCCAAGGTTGTCCACCGCCCCGAGCTCTTCTGCGAGCGCTGCGGCTGCGAGCCCACCGACGCTGCCACCCCAGAGCGCGCCGCCCAGGTGCTCAATGCCGAGCTGCAGATGCTGAACCTCGACAATGCCCGCATCATGCTCAACCAAGTCGACACGCTTGCCGATCCAACGATGGCAGATTGCTTCGAGGCAGCCCTCGGCCGCCCCCTCATCGCCACCAGCCTCCAGGGGTAGCAAATTTGGGACGGGGCTCTTTTTGCTACCCCGTCCCAAAAAATCATCTCCCAAATTAGCTACCCCGGCGGTCTTCCCGTTAGCGGGGCACGTAGCGGCCGGGTTGGGCTCCGGTGGGCTCGCCGTCGCGCGCAGCCAGCACGCCGTTCACAAACACGGCCTTGGCGCGGCCGTGCGCCTCAAAGCCCTCGAGCGGCGTATAGTCCACGGCCTGATGCTGCGTCGCGGCGCTAATCGTCCAGCGCGCCTTGGGATCCCACACGCACACGTCGGCATCGGAGCCCTCGGCAAGACAGCCCTTGCGCGGATACATGCCAAAGACGCGCGCCGGGTTCTCGCTCATCAAGCGGCACAGATCCTCGGGGCCCAGCTGTCCCTCAAAACTCGTAGCAATCGCGACGGGGCGATGCTCCACACCGGGCCCGCCGTTGGGAATCGCGCGAAAGTCATCGCGCCCGCGGTCCTTTTGCCCGTGCAGATTAAAGCTGCAGTGGTCGGTGGCAATAGTATCGATCTCGCCAGCCACAAGCGCCTCGCGCAGCGCGGCACGGTCGCCGGCATGGCGCAGCGGCGGACTCATCACGTACTTGGCGCCCGCAAAGCCGTCCTCGCCCTGCTCCAGATAGCAGGTGTCGTCGAGCATCAGATACTGAGGGCAGGTCTCGACATAGATGTTCTTCTGGCCGCGCGCCTTGACAGCGCGAATGGCCTCGAGTCCCAGCTTGGTCGAAAGGTGCACCACGTTGACCGGTGCGTCGCCGGCCAGGTGCGCCAGATATAGCAGACGGCTCACTGCCTCGGCCTCGCACACATCCGGACGGCTGAGCGCATGGCCCTCGGGCCCGTGGATACCCTGCTCAAACACGCGCTTCTGCAGCTCATTCACCAGCGTACCGTTCTCGCAATGCACGCACAGTATGCCGCCAATACGCTTGAGCTCCTCCAGCACCTCGAGCGTCTCGGCATCGTCCAGGCGCAGATGGTCGTAGGCAAAGTAGGTCTTAAACGACGACACGCCCGCCTCGCGCATGGCCGAAAGATCGGCGCGGTTGCGCTCATTCCACTCGGCAAGCGCCATATGGAAGGCATAGTTGGCGGTGCAGGTGCCGTCGGCGCGATGATGCCACTCGACCAAGGCATCGGGCATGGTCACGCCGCGGTCGGCCGTGGCATAGTCCACGATCGTGGTGGTGCCGCCGCACGCCGCCGCGCGCGTGCCCGTCTCAAAGCTATCGGCCGTCCAGTCCATACCGGTCCAGCACTGCATGTGCGTGTGGCCGTCGATAAAGCCGGGAAACACCCAACAGCCGGCGGCATCCTCAACGATATCGTCCGCGCCTGGCTCGATTGCCGCGGCGATTCGCACAATCTTGTCGCCATCCATGGCAAGATCGGCGAGACGAAACCCCTGGGGCGTCACGAGCGCGCCGTTTTTGATGATGATCATAATTGCTCCTTATTGATTGATGCAGTTGGCCACGCGATCAAAATACGAGCAGGCGGCGATATGCTCCGTTATGCGTCGCTGTCCCTTGACGGTATCGACGTCCCACAGTTCGTAAGCACGCGCATCGACCAGCACCACGTCGGTACGGTCCTTGAGAATCGAACCGCCGCCGTCCTTACCCTCAAGACACATAAGTGCATCGAACAGTTCCGCCGGAAAGAGCACCGGGCTCGAAGGCTCACCGTTGCACGCAAGACGCACCGGATGCCTGCGGCCACGCTCGTCAAATGCACGAACCATAGCCTCAAAAGAATCCGAACTCACGAGCGGCTGGTCACCCGGCAAAAAGAGGCAACCTTTCCAGTTGCGTTCGACTCCCCACGAAAGGCCCGCACGGACGCTTTCGCTGCGCAGCTCGCCATCGTGCAGCACGCACGGGCAATGCTTGTCATCACAAATCTGAGCGGCCTCGGGCCAACGCGTCGAAACCACGACGTCAAAGCCCCGGGGAACCGAATCAATGGTCCGGGCAATCAGCGGCTCGCCATAGATATCGGCAAGCATCTTGTTGGAGCCAAACCGCTTGCCCTCGCCCGAAGCCATAATGACGCAACCAAGTTTCATGGCGATACCTCCCCTGAAACCATCGTACCCATAACTCGCGTCGCGGGGCATCTACATCGAAAGCGCTTATCCCGCACGCCCACGATGCAAAAAGGGGCACCCCGCCGGTTGGCAGAGCGCCCCCTTTACATGGCTTACCTCAGCGCGGCTTTAGGCCTGGAACCAACGGGCGGTGTTGCGCTCGTCGAGGGCCTTGAGGGTAGCGGCGGGATCGGCAACCTTCTGCAGGAACATCATGGCTGCAATGGCGTACGGCTTGTAGCTGGCCTCCTTGTACATGCCCACGCGGTGCATGTCGAAGACGTCGGCGTTGACCTCGCCGTGCTCGCAAGAGACACTGGAGATGTCGGCGGGCAGCGGATGCATAAAGATGGTGTCCTGGCCGTTGGCGGTCTTCTCCATGAGCTCGGTCGTGGAGCACCAGTCCTGATGGGTGGCGTTCTGAGCGAGCAGCTCCTTCTCGAGCGCTGCGATGCCGGCGTCGTCGCCCTCGGCGTACAGGTTGGTACGCTTCTCCATGGCGGCAAACGGAGCCCAGCTCTTGGGGATCACGATGTCGGCGCCCTCGAAGGCCTCAGCCATGGTGTTGACCTGCTTAAAGGTGGTGCCGGACTCGGCGGCATAGCCCTTGGCACGCTCGACGACCTCGGGCATGAGGTCGTAGCCCTCGGGGTGGGCCAGGGTGACGTCCATGCCAAAGCGGGGCAGCAGGCTGATCAGCGACTGCGGGCAGGACAGCGGCTTGCCGTAAGAGGGCGAATAGGCCCAGGTGACGGCAACCTTCTTGCCCTTGAGGTTCTCAAGACCGCCAAACTCGTTGATGAGGTAGAGCATGTCGGCAGAGGACTGCGTGGGGTGATCGGAGTCGGACTGCAGGGAGATGAGCGTGGGACGGTGATCCAGAACGCCGTCCTCGTAGGCCTGCTGGACAGACTCGGAGACCTCGGCCATGTAGGCGTCGCCCTTGCCGATGTACATGTCGTCGCGGATGCCGATGACGTCGGCCATGAAGGAGATCATGGTAGCGGTCTCGCGGACGGTCTCGCCGTGAGCGATCTGGGACTTCTTCTCGTCCAGGTCCTGCAGCTCGAGGCCGAGCAGGTTGGCGGCCTTAGAGAAGGAGAAGCGCGTACGGGTGGAGTTGTCGCGGAACAGGGAGACGGCCAGGCCCGAGTCGAAGATCTTGGACGAAACGTTGTTCTCACGCAGCTCGCGCAGGGCGTCGGCGACGATGTAGAGCGCCTTGAGCTCATCGGTGGTCTTATCCCAGGTGTGCAGGAAGTCGCTGCCGTACATGCCCTTAAAATCGAGGCCGTTCAGCTGCTCGACGAGCTCGGTAAACTTGGCGTCCATGTAAATATCCTTTCCATAGATGAAACGATCGCAATGAGTAGATGTGCTCCGGCATGCGCGTGTGGCTAGAACATGCAGAGCGCTATGACGAGGACCCGCTACCGTTGAGGAAGCATGGGAGATAACGACCGCGGGCCCCAAGTCAACAGGGGGTGCCGGGGGCACAGGCTGTCCCCGGCTCAACAAGATCAAGGAATGGGACTAGTCGATCTTGTTGTTGGTCAGACCAGCGCGGAACACGGTAGCGTCGCCATCGGCCTGGCTCGGATCGTAGAGGTTCAGGGCAGCCACATACATGGCGGCAGCGGTGACCAGGTCGTCCTTGTAGGTAACCTCGTTGGGAGCGTGAGCCTGAGACTCGGCACCCGGGCCAAAGCCCACGCAGGGGATGCCATAGCGGCCCTGGATGGAGACGCAGTTCGTGGAGAAGGTCCACTTGTCGCACAGCGGACGACCGGTGCGCTTGTCCATGCTGGGCTCGCAGCCGATGCGCTCGTCACCGAACATGGCCTTGTGGGCGTCGACGAGGGCCTTGACGTGCGGAGCGGTCTCCTTGTTGATCCACGTGGGGAAGTAAGCCTCGGTCTCGTAGACCTCGCCGGTCCAGGACGGACGGTCGTACATGTACATGGAGACCTTCACGTCGTCGCCGTACTTCTTGGCGGCCGGCAGGTTGCGGATCTCGTCCAGGCAGGACTCCCAGGTCTCACCGGCGGTCATACGACGGTCGATGGAGATGGCGCAGGAGTCAGCGACAGCGCAGCGGCTGGGGCTGGTGTAGAAGATCTGGCTGACGGTGCAGGTGCCGCGGCCCAGGAAGCGGGCGTCCTCGAAGTGCTCAGGGTTGTACTTGGGGTCGAGCATCTTGACGAGGCCCTTGATGTCGGTCGACTCGTCGCAGCCGTTGTTGTTGAGGGCGCGGACGTCGGCGATGATGTCGGCCATCTTGTAGATGGCGTTATCGCCGCGGTCGGGAGCGGAGCCGTGGCAGGAGGTGCCGTGAACGTCGACGCGGATCTCCATGCGGCCGCGGTGACCGCGATAGATGCCGCCGTCGGTGGGCTCGGTGGAAATGACGAACTCGGGCTTAATGCCGTCCTTGTTGTAGATGTACTGCCAGCACATGCCGTCGCAGTCCTCTTCCTGGACGGTGCCGACGACCATGATCTTGTAGCCCTCGGGGATGAGGCCCATGTCCTTCATCATCTTGGCAGCGTAGGTAGCAGAAGCCATGCCACCCTCCTGGTCGGAGCCACCGCGGCCGTAAATGATCTCGTCGGTCTCGTAGCCCTCATAGGGATCTGCATCCCAGTTCTCGATGTTGCCGATGCCGACGGTGTCGATGTGGGAGTCGATGGCGATGATCTTGTCGCCCTCGCCCATAAAGCCCATAACGTTGCCCAGGCCGTCGACCTTGACCTCGTCATAGCCAAGGCTCTCCATCTCGGCCTTGATGCAGGCAACAACCTCACCCTCCTCGCAAGACTCAGAGGGGTGGGAGATCATGGCGCGCAGGAAGCGAGTCATATCAGCACGATGGGACTCAGCCGCAGCCTTAATGGCATCAAAATCGAGTTCTTTAGTCATAACAGTCAACCTTTCTACAAGGGTTTACCTACAGGTAGATATTTCAGATAGATCACTTGTGCCAAGCAGCGTGAGGTCGAGCACCCGGCAAGCAAGTAAACGTAGGGTGGCGGAGCATATGTTTGCTCCGTCGCGAGTTCCGCACGAGCCGGAGAGCACTTAATGTGCTCTCCGTGCGAGCAGGACTGTCCGAGCAGGGAGTAAACATATGCTCCGCCACCCGGACAGGCTAGGCTCGCTAGCAGGTCGGATACTCGCCCTCCCAGACGATGCGACGGTACTGGTCCGGATCGGTGTCGCCCTCGGTGGAGAAGCAGAGCACGGAGCTCGTCTTGTCCAGGCCGATGAGCTCCTTGAGCTCGGCGTACTCGGGATCGAGCATGAGGGTCTCGACCAGGCCGGTGGTCACCGCGCCGGACTCGCCGGAGATGACGCGCGGGTCGCCCTTCTCGGGAGCGCCCAGGGTGCGCATGCCGCGAGCGGTGACCCAGTCGGGGCAGGACACGAAGGCGGTGGTGTGGTTGCGCAGGATATCCCAGCCCAAGATGTTGGGCTCGCCGCAGCACAGGCCGGCCATGATGGAGGGCATGTCGCCGTCCACGATGCGCGGGTCGCCGTCGCCGGCGGCAGCGCCCTTGTACAGGCAGGCGGCAGGCGCGCACTCGACCACGACGAAGGTGGGCGGGTTATCGGGATACAGGTTGGTGAAGTAGCCCACCACGGCGCCAGCCAGCGAGCCCACGCCAGCCTGGACAAAGACGTGCGTCGGGCGGTTGATGGCCATCTCGCGCAGCTGCTCGGCCGCCTCGGAAGCCATGGTGCCGTAGCCCTCCATGATCCAAGACGGGATCTTCTCGTAGCCCTCCCAGGCGGTGTCCTGAACGATGACGCCGCGCTCGCAGGCGTCGGCCTCGGCGGCGGCCATGCGCACGCACTCGTCGTAGTTGACCTCTTCGATGGTCACCGTGGCGCCCTCGGCGGCGATGTTATCAAAGCGGGGCTTGGTGGAACCCTTGGGCATGTGCACGACGGCCTTCTGGCCCAGCTTGTTGGCAGCCCATGCCACGCCGCGGCCATGGTTGCCGTCGGTGGCGGTAAAGAAGGTAGCCTGGCCAAAGTCCTCGGCCAGCTGATCGGAGGTCAGGTAATCGAAGGTGCAGTCGGCAACGTCCTTGCCGGTCTCGTCGGCAATGTAGTTGGCCATGGCAAACGATCCGCCCAGGACCTTAAAGGCGTTGAGGCCAAAGCGGTAGCTCTCGTCCTTAACGCACAGGTTGGACAGGCCCAGGCGCGCAGCCTGACCGTCCAGGCGGGCAAGCGGAGTGACGGTATATTGAGGGAACGACTGGTGGAAGGCGCGGGCCTTCTTCACGTGGTCGAGGCTCATGATTCCCAAGTGCTTATCATCGCTCTTGGGCATCGTGTTGCCCGCCCACTGGATCTTATCGGCCATACGGTGAACTCCTTAAGTCCTCTCTTGCCGGCCCCCGCATACGCGTTTCAGCCCATTCCCATTCATGCGGCTAAACTTTTATGTGGATGCCAAACAAAAAGTTTGTTAGTACTGTTCTATCACACTTTTTGATTGGCAAACCTAACAAATTGTTTGTTGCCGTAATCGGTACCTTTTCGCCGCCGAACGGTCACATAACGCAGCGACGCTTTCGTTATTTGCGAACAAGTGTGGTTTATGGCAAAGTGTGCCCAAACTAATTTTTAGGAAGGCACCCATGACCCCCGCACAGATTGAGTTCTATAAGCGCCTTGCACACGGTCTGGCGCTCCAATTTGGCCCCAACTGCGAAATCGTCGTCCACGATCTGGAGACCGATGACGTGGACCACTCCATCGTAGTGATCGAAAACGGCCACGTCAGCGGGCGCAAACTGGGTGACGGCCCCAGCCATATTGTGTTTGAGTCCATGCACGAGGGCGCCACCGACGTACACGACCGCGAGCCATACCTCACCAAAACCACCGATGGCAAGCTGCTCAAGTCCTCGACGATCTTTATCCGCAACGATGAGGGCAAGCCTGTCGGCATTTTGGGCATCAACTTTGACATTACGCTTATGAAGGCTTTTGAGCGTTCGCTCGACGCCTTTACCGGCACCGGCGGCACGGGCTATACCGAACCCGAGCCCATTACCAAGAACATCGGCGACCTGCTCGAAGACCTGCTGCACGAGTGCGAGCAGTTTGTGGGCAAGCCCGCGGCACTCATGACCAAAGACGAGCGCATTCGTGCCATTGGCTACCTTGACCGTCGCGGCGCCTTCCTCATTTCCAAGTCGAGCGAGCGCGCCTGCGAGTTCTTTGGCATCTCCAAGTACAGCTTCTATAGCTACCTCAATGAGGCCAAGGCGGCAGCAGGCGACAAGTAGGCACTCGCCTGGATTGCCTCTCCCCTTTTGGGCGCGAGTTCTGGAAAGCATGAATCCAAGACCGAGCCGCTTGGAAAGTTCCATATAATCGATGTTATTAGTATTTCGAAAGGGTGGAACAGAATGGCGTTGAGCAAGGCATCATGCACCGGTCGCGGATTGATTCCGGCAATTGGTGGACATGTGCACCGCATGTTCGATGAGGGTGAAGACGACTTGTTTTCGCTGAGCCTTGACGACGTGATGGATGATCGCCCGTGGACCGCCGACGAACTCATGGGCGGCGGGGCTCGCCCGTCAAACCCCAATCCCGCACTTGCGCCTAAGACCGCATCTGCGCCGACTCCTGCGCAGTCGGCTGTTTCGACGCCCGCGCCTACGCCCGCACCCACTTCGGCGCCCACGCCCGCTCCCCGCCCCGCAAGCGACCCGTCCGAGACGGCAGCATTTCTCGCTGCAGCGACGCAGGGCAAATCGGCCGACAGCACCGTTATGTACAGCGCCCAGCAGTTGCCTGTTCCTGCGGCACGCAAGCCTCCGGTCGCAAGGCTCGACGAGCCCGTTGCCCATCAAGTTGCCTACGATTCCTGGGCTGCAACCGATCTGGATGAGACCTCTACCGGCATGCCGGCGCTCGATGTTCCAGTTAACCCGCTTTTTGCCGCCAACACGAGCGCCGCGGACTATGAGGGCGGTGCGGCATATTCCGATTATTCCGATGGCTATGCTGGCACCGGTCGCATCGAGACCGAGGATTATGGCACCGCATCGAGCGATTATCTCAACGATCCGTACGCTGCCACGCCTGCACCGGAATATGACCCGGAGGCCGCGTCCGCGCCGGCGTATACCAAAAGCACGGGCGAAGAGCGCTTTGCCGATTATTACGCCGAGGAAAAGGCGCTGCGTTTCTCGGAATTTCCGCAGGCAGTCAAGGTTGCCTTTATCGCCATTATCATTGCCCTGCTCGGCGTCATTGCGTTTGAGGGATTCCAGCTGTTCCGCGGCCCCACCCAAGCGGAGTCGGAGACCCAGCAAAAAGAGGACGATAACCAGTACCTGGACATCAACACCCTCAAGGGCGACCCCAACGACGGGGACGAGTAGCGGGGGTTAAGGGAGGGCCGGAAGAGCCGGCGGCATGTTACGGCTCCAAAAGCCCTGCCATAAAGATGGGCAGATACAGCACGTCACCATCGCGGTGAAGATTACATTCCGCAAGTACCAGGGCGCGATCGATTCCGTAGCCCTTCGTCGCGAGCGCGTTGTCGAGCGCCGCATGGGACTTAAAGCTCTTGCCCGACTTGACCTCGATGGCAAGAACCTCCCCATCGAGCGTCTCCTCCACAAAATCGAGCTCGCCGACTTTTTTAGACGTAAAGTAGCGCAATCTGAATCCGTGGGCTTTGAGCTCTTGGGCAACGAAGCCCTCAAACGCCGCCCCCATGTTCATGCCAAAGGCGTCTTCCGTCCCCCCATCAAAAACGCCTTGGGCGACCCTTTTGGAATACGACGACATGAGCATTCCGGTGTCCAAGTAAAACAGCTTGAACAAATTTCGTTGCTCCCCCAATAAAAGGGGTGCCACGGGCGCCGTTACGTTATACACGGGAAGCGCGACACCCGCCTCCGATAGCCAGAGAAAATGATCTGTCACCTGCGAAAAACGTTTGACACCGTTAATCGATGACAGTTTGAATCGCTTGTTTTTGGAGCCGGCCTCGCTGGGAATCAGATCATAGATATCGCGAATAACCAAGCGTAGCTCAGGCGGAGCGTACTTTGCGATGTCATCGCGATACAGGGCGTGAAGATCGCGATGGATGTTTCGAACCTCGTCGACATTGCGCGTCGCCAAGAAGGAATTGACCGCGTCGGGCATGCCCCCCACCACCACATACTGATGGAACAGATTGAGCAAGCGGTCATACAGATAGCCGGGGAGCTCCTTTTCGTCCTTTAGACAACCCCTGAGCATGTCAAACGCTCCGGCAGCAACGCCGCTTGCCCAGCAGAACTCCTCAAAGTCGAGCGGGTACATCTGGACCTGCTCGACATACCCCACCGGCAGGGAATCGATGCCCTCGAGCTCAACACCAAGGAGCGATCCGGTAAGGATGTATCGAAAGTCGCCGCGCTGGACCAGGTATTTGATAAACGTCACTACGTTGGGGCATCGCTGCACCTCGTCGATAACCACAACGGTCTTGTTCGCAACCATCGGCTGCGTTGCAGCAATAGACATGCGCATAAGCAGGTCATCCGCGCTTTTTGCCGCCAAAAACGAATCGCGCACGGACGCGTCGGCGATAAGGTCGAACGTCACGACATTTTCGAACGATTCGCTTGCAAAGACGTTGACCAAATATGACTTTCCTACCTGTCGGGCGCCCTTGACCAAAAGAGCCTTGTTAGGCGACGAGGCAAGCCAAGATTCAAACTGTGCTTTCGCTTTTCTCTGTAGCATAAGCGTACCCCTTATTACGTGCTGTTTTAGCACTAGGATACACTTTTCCGTGATTGTTATGTGCTCAAATCGACACTTTTTCGAGGTTTTGAAGTGTGTATTACGACACTTTTCCGTACTTTTATACCAGTCAATATTGCACTTTTCCGGATTTAGGCCGAATAATTGCCCGCGATTCCGACACCAACCGACCAAGAGCAGCCTCTCCCACCAGATGCGCTTTACGGTGAAGAGCCACCAACAAATCTGAGGCAATGAGGGCCGGGGGGCCAATCCCCGGCCTTCAACCTAGCACTGCTTTATAAGATCGAGCACCGCCGGAATATCGTCAGCGCTACGGAGTGCAACATAGGTCGGCATACCCGGCCCAAATCCACCCTGTGCGCGCTTGTCCTGACACATGGCCTCCGGGTCAATCAGCTCGTCCACACTCTTTGCCAAGCCAACGGCAATCCAGCCGCCGTTGCTAGTCCTGCCTTCCAGCACGGCATGCAACTTCCGTTTGCCCGACCTGAATCCTACGTAGTACTTGGCCATATAGGATTCCCACGAAGGATTGGCGTTGAGGATAGACTCGCGTATCTCCTCGAACAATTTTTGATTAAGCCCGCCCTCGGCAAAGGTTGGATGGTTCTCTTGCAAGGTCCAAATAGACACCTCGTCAGACTTCCCACGAGAGGGGCGATACTTGTCGACGACATCTGCCGGAAGGTCGGGATATTTCCATATCTCACACGCCTCTTTCGCCAGATCGTCCGCGCGCTGCCTAATCTCCTCCTCGCCCCATTTTTCATGCGAGGCGATCGACTTGTTTAGGTAGAGCGGGCTGCATTTAAGTCCCACGTTCGGAAGATTGAGCTTGTCCGAGAACGACCGGTTTGAGTACTCCTGGTTGTAGCCCGTCAGCGTAAGATTTCCCAAGTTGTTGCACAGCCTGTCGTGGATGTCTTCCCAGTTCTCACCAAGCGATTCCTTCCAGCCGTGCTCACCATCGATCGTCTGGGGCATGACGTGCTCGATCTGGTAATCGTCAGCCGAGATGGGCTCCTTCGGGTGGTGCCAGTTCTCCATACGCTCCAGGTAATAGCGCTTTTTAGAGAAGCGGTTGTAACAGTCACGCGTCTTAAGCTCCTCGACAAAATGCTCGTCTGTCGGGAAGTACGCGGTCATACCGCTGCTGTGGATAAGGAGCATCGCCGTAACGTACTCCTCTATATCGGCTTGAAGCTCCAGGTTGCGATACATGCCTGCAAAAAAGTTGTTTAAGCCCGTGGTAAGCCTGCCGCAAACCGCGCGTCTAAACAGAAACGACTCGATGGTCTCGCAGATGCGAAGGAACGCGTTGCGGTCTAGCCTATTTCTCTCGTAAACCGAGTAGAGCAGCATCAAAAGAGGCCTGATCTGTCTCACATCAAGGCTTACGATTCTGCTGAACACCCGACGTAGGCCAGCGTCCTTTTCTTTGTCTCGGAACAGGCTGGCATACCTTTGCGCATACTCGCGCAACTCCTTGAGCAGACTCTCGGTGTCTCCGTCGTAGTCATCGGTAAAATACCGTTTGAACTCGTAATAAGCCTCATTCTCCTTTGGCTGCCTATTGGGAGCCTTGAGCCACAGCCAGTACCAAATGAAGGCGTTAAACTCGCCCTCGCCCCCTTTTCCAAACAGACGCTCAATGGGATGCCAGTAGCCCTCGTAGAGCTTGGTCTGTTCGTCGTTAGGAAGCGACATAAGAACATAGTTGCGTATGAGATCGATGGGCATGAGGGGCTTGCCCTTGGAGTTCATGGACTCAAATATGAGCTGGGCATTATCGACGCCAGCGGTGAGCTTAGTGTCGATGACCTGCACGCGGTTTAGCCCCGCCCAAAGCCTTGCCGGATCGAATGATTTTCCGCGCATCTTTTCGCGGAAGAACGCATGGTTCTCGACAATGCGATCCGATTTTTCATCTGGCATGGGAAACCCAGACACGATGGAAAACAGAGTCTCTTTATCGTCCTGCGAGAGCACTAATTTGTAGCGCGCCAGGCCGTTGTAGTCATCATCGTTAAAGAGATAGTTCTTCCGCAGCGCTGAGATCTTGAGATCGCCAAGGAAGCCGGCCTTGTCGGGATTATCCTCCAGATATTCAGCCAAGGCTGTAATCATCAACGAAAACGTCGTCATGCGCTGCTGTCCGTCAATCAGAAGCACGCGCGAAATACTCGTGGCAGAGCTCTCGGACTCGGGGATATAAAGCATCGACCCCACGAAGTGCGATACGCCATCACGACCCGCTCGCATGACGTCATCCCAAAGCACCTCGCACTCTTTTACACTCCACGAGTAAACTCGCTGGTACACGGGAATGACGAACTGCATCTTCGCCACGCCCATAAGGTCGAGCAGATTCGCCTCAGTTGCTTTCATTTGCGCAATCCCCCTTGTCTTGTTTACGCCGTTTGCAGTCAGTCCTCCACTGAGCGGAGGGCGCTAAAGACGAGAGCATCGAGGTGCTGAAGCAACCGGGATGCTCATATCACTAGATTTTACAACGCTTGTTGCAGGTGCGTTTTTGCATGCATTAAAGCATGGCGTTGGGACGCGATTCACTAGGACGCGATTGTATGCAATTGAATGCCCATCAAGTTCCCATGGCTCCCCCTATGAGAAGAGGGTGGACGCCAAGGGTCGCGTGCTAAGCGATAGGTGTATCGCGGATGAGGTGCCGTTTGAGGAGTTGCCCGAAGGATGGGCTTGGGCAAGACTAGAAAGCTTGTGCTCAGTAATTACCGACGGCGACCATCAAGCTCCACCCCAACAAGCAGATGGGATACCGTTTCTTGTCATCTCCGACGTCTCGTCAGGCAAGATTGACTTTTCCAATACTCGACATGTTTCATCGAATTATTTCGATTCACTCGACGGCTCAAGAAAGCCTCGTTACAGTGATTTGCTGCTAACCGTAACGGGATCGTTCGGGATTGTGGTGCCAGTCAATACCGAAGAGCGTTTTTGCTTTCAACGTCACATTGCCTTGCTTCGCCCCTTGGGCTACAGACGGTTCATGATAAATGCCCTTGCGGCACCATCAACATACGCATATTTCAATGCCAAGGCTACCGGTACCGCTCAGAAAACAGTTTCGTTGGGATGCTTGAGGTCTACGCTTCTTGCTCTTCCGCCAGAAAATGAGGAGCCGAGAATTATAAATCAGCTCACTCAGCTCATGCCCCTGGTCGAGGAGTACGGCGAGCTCGAGGACGCCCGCGAGGCGCTCGACGCCGCGCTGCCCGGCCGCCTGCGGAAGTCGGTGCTGCAGCTGGCGGTTCAGGGAGGGCTTGTGCCGCAGGACCCCGCAGACGAGCCCGCCGGCGTCCTGCTCGAGCGCATCCGCGGGCAGCGCCGGCAGCTCGTGGCCGAGGGGAAGATGAGGGCCCCGAAGGGCGGCGAGTCGATCATCTTCGCCGGTTCCGATGGCCGCCGCTATGAGAAGAGGGTGGACGCAAAGGGCCGCGAGTCCGAGCCCGTCTGCATCGAGGACGAGATCCCGTTCGAGATACCCGAGGGCTGGGAGTGG
>OGWV01001723.1_pt1 | contig 13681 bp, 14 predicted proteins | sample 1576081 | NCBI WGS metagenome assembly OGWV01 (sample SAMEA3541541, study PRJEB24748) | human gut metagenome | biome: human gut; feature: human-associated habitat; material: faeces | place: China | collected 2012 | reverse complement strand
GTCATCCGGATCACCTTCCCCGCAGCGGCCCAGTGACCCGCTGACCCAACTGTTTGATCTTGGCCAGGTTCCATGAACGCTCCTTTTTCAGGCGCGTCATCAGCGAGTCTGCGCGGTCGCGTTCCACGTTGAGGTTGGCAGAGATGCTGTCGTTGGTCACCTGCAGGTTGTCGTAGTCGGTCATCAGGCGTCCCAGGTCGTTCTGGATCGAGTCGCGGTCGGCCTGCAGCAGCTGGTTGTCGACCATCTGCTGGCGGTGTATGCTGAAATAAAGTACCGAAAGCGCCACCAGGATCACCGAGAGGATGATGATGACGATGCGGTAGCCGAGGATCGACTTGTTCGCGCCCTTGCGGGGATCGTCGTTTTCGTATTCGGGTTGGTTGTAACCTTGATAGTTCTCTTCCATGGTGCGAATATTTTATACAAATAAAATAAAAGACGGGGCAATCGCTGCCGGTTTGTGTCCGAAAATCGCAGAACCTCACCCCATGTTCTGCAAATATAATGGATTTTTATTTGATTTTACTGCTCAACGGATATTTCAGTCCGTGATATCCCGAAATATAGGCCTGAACGCTGCCGATGCGGACCGGCGATTCGATGTAGAGAGGAATGAGGTTTTTGTCGTCCGAAATCCAGACCGTGAACTCCGTTCCGTCCGTAAACGAGTACCCTTCGGAGGTGCCGATCTGACAGGCGAACTTCAGGGTGCGGAACGTACCCATACTGCGGATTTTCTTGGTTTCACGCCCCAGAAAGCGGTACCGCAGATGGCGGATCGTATCTTCGAGGAGCATTTCGAGCACCTCCGTTTTACCTTCCTGGAGCGTTGCCGGGTCGATGCTCCGCAGGTGGAAATAGAGCGACACGGGATCCATGCTGCGCGGGGTGAGCGACATCGTTTTGGTTGTATCGCGCACCATGCGGCGTCCCTGCCACCGGGTGTGTACCGTCATTTCGGGCCAGTCGTACACGTAGTTGCTCCAGAACCGGTAGTTGCCTTCGCGGATATCGCTTTCGAAACGGCGTGTCTTCAACTCCTCGCGATCGACCAGAATCGTATATTTGTCGTCCACGTTCATTACCCAGCGGAAGGCGGGGAGCGTTTTGCCGTGTGCCACGATGCGGTACATCGGCTCTCCTTCATATTCTTCTTCGACGGTGGTCACGCGTACGCTTCCCACTTCGGTATTGGGAAAGAATTTGGCCTTGTAGCTGGCCCGGTAATCGAGTACTTCGCCCGGCTGATAGAGCTGGGCGCCAGCAGGCAGGGCTGCCAGGAAAAACAGGACGGTGAAAAAAATCTGTTTTTTCATTGAAAAGTTGCAAAAAAGTAATTTACTCTGTTTTTTACGGCTGTTTTATCTGTTTCTGCCGACGTGTTTGCGGATGAATTGCGGAAAGTTTTCGATTCGGGCTTTACAATCCGCCGGTTCGGGTCGTCGTTCCGGGGCGGATAAGGTTTGCCTTGTGCGGAACTTCTTCCGGAGTGGTTCAAATACCCTGCCGTGCGAAAAGCTGCGGAATCGTTAAAATGCAGGAAAGCGGTGTGTTTCATCGTGCCGAGGTGAATGAATCAGGATATTTGGGAAAAATCGATCTCTTCACGGCCGGAGTAGCACGCCAATGCCAACATTACCTTGCAGCGCTATGTGCATTCTGACCTGACCCGAAAGCGCTGGGAGATGAACCGGATATTCTCCCATCAGGTGTCTATAAGTGGTAGGGAAACGTTAAATCTAATGGAATAACGCCAGATTTCGGCCACAGCCCTCCATTTTCACTGTGAAGGATACTTTTTGTTAAGTATGTTCTTTGTCGTTCCGCAGCCGCGTATTCTCTCGCGTATTCTCTATAGCATAAATTACTTTCATGATATACGCAGTTGCGTACACAAACCGCACAAAACTCTGTACTATCATATTGAGACGAGGTGATTTCATTATGACTGTAAAAGATGCCGTTGCCAAACGCTTTGAACAACTCAGCAACCAGCGGGAGATATGTCCAAACGAGTTGGCGACCCGCGCCGGTGTGACACCATCTACGGTATATAGTATGCTTAATCCATCCCGGCAACGTGTATCCATCACTACCATTAAAAAACTTTGTGATGGGCTTGATATCACGCTTGGTCAGTTCTTTTCCTGTGCGCTGTTCGATGAACTGGAGCAGGAGATCCACTAAAGCTTCCTTTTAGGCGTAACAAAAAGCATCAGAGCCTTCCACGAGGAGTGGAGGACTCTGATGCCTTTTTTCGTTGTAATTAAGATACTCTCAATCCATTATGTCAAGATCTCAGATGACATTTTTTCACCTAGATGAAAAACAATCTTCACAATTTGATTATTTTGATCTTTTTCAAACAACGTTTATCCATATAGACAACGTTGTATTCAAGCACACTAAAGGGTAGTTTATCACATTTCCTACGACTTGGGAAGATTAAATTGAAAGTTTACCAATTTTTGTGCTTGTTGTAATATTTCCACCAAACATCATTAGTTATTATAGCGATTTACACGTCCCAGGTATCGTGATATGATATAAGTCCGAAAAGGACATACTTTTCGTATCTTCGTAAAAAGCGTCGTAAAAAAGCATCGAGAAGGGAGCTTACTACCATGAATTCTAAAAAGAAATGTCCTCACATTACCAGCAACGACCTCCGTGTCATCCAGGCAATTCACAAAATTACTGACCATGGAAACAGCGCTGAAGTAAAGCTTCAAACCGATGGCCTGCTTAAAGTCTATGAAGTTGAAAAGAAGATCGTCAAGATCTATGATGAACATAAAGAAACTGCTGTCGGATAATCGGATCCGGCAAAGAGCCAATTGGGGCTAGTCACTGCGTAAGCAACACGCAGCGACTAGCCCCTTTTTTATTGAAACGTAGCATCCACAATTTGAATTACATGCCCCATTCTAGAAGCTGGGCAAAGGGTTATCGACTATTTTTTCAATTTGAAAAAGTTCGTTGATTAAACAACACCTTTCCTTTTTCTATGAATGATGGGCCTGCTTTTGCTGCAGAGACGTACTTTCCATAAAAGAGGTCGGTGTTTTTAACATCGGCCTCTTTTCAATTTTCGATAAACTTTGTCCTTTCAAGTCAGGCGCAGGAAAGGACGCTTCATGTTTCTTTTTGCCCGTTCTTCGTGGTTGGAACTGGCCGCACGGTATCCTTAGCAACTCCAAATTTACGATTTTTCACGATTTGTCGAAAATCTGGAGGTTACACATGAGTTTCAATCCGAATGCTATTGGCAACCGCATTTTCACTTTGCGTACAAATGCAAAATTAACTCAAGAAAAACTTGCCGAAAGGCTTGGCATTTCATATCGTCATCTCGGCGATCTTGAAAGGGGAAGCTCCAATGGCTCTGTAAAAATCCTGATCGATATTGCAGAATACTTCCATGTCAGTATGGATTATCTTCTTTTGGGCCGAGATCCTTCTAGGGATCAGTTTCAAAATGAACTGCAAGCCGCTATAGATCATCTTGAAAAAATCAAAGGTCTTTTATAATCACTTCAACAAGAAACGCTCCTGCCAGTTTTACACCGGCAAGAGCGTTTCTTGTGTTATTCAAAAATATCGGCAAGGGTAAGCAGCTGTACTTCTCCGCGTTCCTGTGCCTGAAGTAGTCCGTCCGTAAATCCGCCTTTCGAGAAAATGTAGTAGTGGTAGTTTGTTCCCTCCCCAAAGTGTATTTATCGAATTTATATACTCGTAAGTTAGTTTCTTACGAGTATAATACTTCATTTCTTACATAAAGTCAGGAAATATATTTTTGACGGCTCATCGAGAAACAGGAACGATACTTCCTATTTTCCTCAAAAATTGTGAACTCTGAGTTCCTGTTCATTTCGTTCCGCATCGGTTACAATACAGCCATAGCTTCGGCAAGCGTTCAAAGCAGCCCTCAAGCTATCCCGCCCCTTGAAAATTGAACAAGCATTCTTCAGTCACGTTCCTGTGATGATGAGCCACGTCCGTAACAAATGCGATGATCTCCCACTGAGGGAATGAGCGGTAGGTTGACGGTAAATGGATGACAGCTTCTCCATAGCTAAGAGCCATCACAGAATAATGATACTTCTGCCTTCGGGCAGCTCGGTGAGAACCACGGAGAGGTGAGAACCCTATGGATTCGGTACGCTGCCGGACGGCTGAAAGATTTCCCACACGAAAACAGAGTTTTCGGTTTCCGGGGATGTCGGGGACAAATACGGAAAGGTATAGAACTATAAATCACAGCAATTTGCTGTTTGAGATAGTAGGGTGGGCTGTGCGAGCAGCCCACTGTTACATATACGGATAGAAAGGAGAAATCAAAATTGGCCACACGAGGTAAAAAAGAGAAAGAGTATCCGCCTATGCCCGCAAACTGGATGTACAAGCGCGGGGATGTCTACATGATGGATCTGAATCCTTACAGCGGTTCCGAGCAAGGCGGCATCCGACCTGCCATTGTTGTCCAAAACGATGACGGTAATTTTTATTCCAATGTTCTTCTGGTCGTTCCGCTGACAACACAGATCAAAAAGCGAAATATGCCAACGCATTTTATTCTGCACAATCGTTTTTTGAGTGCGCCATCTATGGCGATTTGCGAAAGCCCGCGCCCCGCAGATAAATCCAGAGTGTTAAGCTACCTTGGGCACCTGTCCAAATATGAAATGCGGCAAGTGTCAGTGTGTCTGCAATACAGCTTTGGTTTCATTGGATACAAGTCATTCCGAAAATACCTTACGGCTCCTCCGCAGGAGGATGTTCTCGCCGCTGCAAAAGAGCTGCTCTCCCAGCAGTTTCAGAATCTTCGGGTGCTGAACAGTCAGCCCCCTGCTCTCGCCAAGCACACAAAAGGCGATCTACATAGCATTGAGCAGATATCGGAAAGGATGCTCTCCACCCCGACGGAATCTTCTGTTGAGTTCATGGTTGCAGAACTGGATGATGCGCTTCAATCGCTTATGTTCCGCTGGAATATCTGTTATGAACGGTATTCCAGTTTCCGCTTATCCGATAACGAAAAGAAGAAAATCGGTTCGATTATCCAATCAGGAATTGATTTTCTGCAAAAAAAGAAGGAGGTTCCTTTATGATGAACGCAGTTGTAAAACCTTACCATGAGATGTGCCTGAACAGCAGCGAACTGATCGTGCCGCGCGACACTTATCAGCGTGCTCTTCACCCCGCTCGTGTTGCCCGCATCGCAAAAGAATTTGACGAGCGGGTTGCCAATGAGCCGAAGATCAGCTTCCGGGATGGTCACTACTATGTGATGGACGGGCAGAACACCATCGCTGCCCGGAAGTTCCTGAACGGTGGTGATGATCTGCAGATTCGCTGCAAGGTCTACTTTAACATGACCGAGCAGGAAGAAGCCCTCCTATTTGCACAGCAGACAGGCATTTCGGAACGGCTGAGTGCAGGGCAGAAGCTCCGTGCCCTGATTTTTGCAGGGGAGCCTGCTGCCGTTGCATTCCAGCAGGCCACCGAATTGGCTGGCGTTCATCTTTCTTTTGAAGAAGGCCGGGGCAAGCAGCGGATCAGCTGCATTGCAACCGCCTATCACGAATTCATCCGGCTGGGTCCGGAACTGTATATCGAATCCCTTGATGTTTTGCTGAACGCTTGGAACGGCGAACCTGATTCCATGAGTTCCGCAAACCTGCTCGGCATCTGCCGCTTTGTAGAACTGTATCACTCCGAATATAACAAAGGCCGCTTGATTGCCAAACTGCGGCAGGTCGATGCGTTCACGATTTTTCGCCTTGCTCGAACCGCAGGCGTAAGCCTTCCCGGCAAGACGAAGTACCTTCAGCAGGTCTATACTATTTATAATGGTGGAAGCCGCCGGACCGCACTGCCGCTCAAGTTTTAACTTAATGTATAATTGAAGAGGTTTTATCCCATGAATAATTGCGAAGAAAAAACACCTACTGCATCTTCCACCCCCACGCCCGTAGTACAGGATATCCGCTGTTACACGATTGAAGATCTGATGGCAATGCTGATTTTAAGCCGCCCCACCGTCTGTCGTCTGCTGAAGCAGAATGAATTTCGCTGGTTCAAAGTTGGTGGTGCCTATCGTATCTCCAAAACCAGCTTCGATGCGTGGCTGAACAATGGCATTATCGAACCCAATTCTGCTATTTGACATCCTCAACATTTCAAGCGAAATCTGCTATTCTTTAGCCGGGACGAGAAATCCCGGCTAAGTTTTTACATAGATGGAGGTGACCTTCATGGATGATGTGCAGAATATTTCGGCTCCCTTATACGGAAAAGCCGAACCTACCACCGCTAAAACAACCATGTCGGTTCGTGAGATGCAGCATCTTCTCGGTCTCGGCAAAACGGATAGTTATTGGCTGCTCCATAAGAATTTCTTTGAAGTCATTCTGATAAACGACAAAATGCGTATCGTTATTTCCAGTTTTGAAAAATGGTACGCCAATCAGGTCAAATACCATAAGGTCAATGGTCCTCCACCGGGCGAGGAACTTTGCAAGCGGTCATATTCTGTTTTGGAAGTTGCTGAAATATTAAAGGTAGACTCTGACACTGTCTATACACTCGTCCGTCAGGGAAAGTTGAAAGCAGAAACGGTAGACTTCTGGATGCGGATTCCGAAAGAGGAATTTGAGCGTTGGTATCGGTCACAAAGCCGCCACCGCACTGCGGCCGATCGGGAGCGTGACCGAGAAATCGAAGCACAAACCATCTCCATCCCAGAAATGGCAAAACTGCTCGGCATTCCAAGAGAAAAGGTCTACTGGATTCTCGACTGCAAAAAATACCGAGACTGTTTCGTTATTGAGCGCGTGGCCGACAGGCGGCGCATTACCAAAGCCAGCTTTGAAGCATGGCTTCTCAGTCAATCTACATATCAGGTTCAGCCACAGGCCGAAGATGTTCCAGAAGAACCTCCATTGAAACTGCAATCTCCCAAAAGCGGCAAATATTACAGTTTTCAAGAGATTCAAGACTTCTACGGCATCAGCCGCACCGCCCTTGTTACATGGATTCGTGAGGAAGGAATCCCCACAATTGATGTAGGGCGGGCAAAACGTGTCCGAAAAGATGTATTCGATGATGTTCTGAAATCCAAACGTAAAGTGGAAGGAGATACATAATGGCCAGCATTATCAAGCGCAACAATAATTTCTGTGTTGTCTATTCCTATAAGGATGCAAATGGCACCCCCAAGCAGAAGTGGGAAACCTTCACCGATCTTTCGGATGCCAAGAATCGCAAGAAAGAGGTCGAATACAAGGAATCAGTTGGAACCTTTGTAGTTCCGCAGTGCAAAACCCTTAACGACCTGCTTCCTGAATATGTTGCCCTCTATGGAAAAAGCAAATGGGCACTTTCAACCTATCAGGCAAACACTGCACTGATCGCCAATTACATAGCTCCGCTCATCGGCTCGATGAAGTTGCAGGATATCACCACCCGCGTGATCGAGGGGTATTATCAGCGGTTGCTCAAATATGAGGCTGCTGACCCTATGTGTGGGAAGCGGAAGCACCAGTTTGTTTCCCCTAGTACAGTCCGTTCGGTTCATAAGATTCTGCGGAGTGCCTTTGAGCAGGCTGTAAAATGGGAACTCATGGAAAAGAATCCCTGCATTTACGCTACCCTGCCCAAGTACACTTCCAAGAAACGTGATATCTGGACAGCCGAAACGCTGTTCCGTGCTTTGAAAGTTTGTGATGATCCGAAGCTGCGGCTGTGCATCAATCTTTCGTTCTCCTGCTCTCTGCGTTTGGGAGAACTGCTGGGGCTGACATGGGATTGTGTGGACATCACCCCGGAAAGCATTACAGCGGGGCGGGCATCCCTTTACATAGACAAAGAATTGCAGCGTGTCAATGTATCTGCGCTGGACACGCTGGATGATATCGAAGTCATCCGGCGCTTTCCATCCAGAACATCCCTCTGCACAACTGTCCAGATTCTGAAGAAGCCCAAAACCGAGAGCAGTATCCGAACAGTGTTTCTGCCCAGAACGGTTGCCGAAATGCTGATTGCCTACAAGGCCGACCAAGACAACATCAAGGAGGCTTTAGGCGACGAGTACACCGACTACAATCTGGTGGTTGCCGGCCCGCTTGGTCTGCCAACAGAGCATACCACAGTCAATGCAGCCTTGAATCGCCTGATTAAGAAGAATAATCTTCCGAAAGTGGTCTTTCACAGCTTCCGGCATTCCAGTATTACATATAAGCTCAAGCTGAACGGCGGCGATATCAAAGCCGTTCAAGGTGACTCCGGTCATGCGCAGGCATCCATGGTCACAGAGCAGTATGCACATATTCTGGACGATGACCGGCGTATCAATGCACAGAAGTTCGACGATATGTTTTACAAACATCGGGGTGCTGAACCCGAAATTCAACACTCGGCAGACAAAGAAGCCGATGCAGCCCCCGTTGATGCTGAGGCGGCAGCAGCACTCACCAAACTCCTGTCTGATCCTTCGATGGCAGCGCTCATCAAGAATCTTGCAAAAAGCCTGTAACCCCATATACATAAACAGCGGCAGCTTTCCGTTTTTGGAAAACTGCCGCTGTTTGTTTTTAAAAAGATTCTAATGCTACAGACTCGTTCGAAGCAAAAATGTTGTTGATTCTTAGAGAAGTTGTTGGTACAATGGTAATAATCGTAATGAAGCAAAAATCACAGTACTCAAAACATTTTCGTTTAATATCACAAGGAGCTACTAAAGAGAGCTATGCTCCTTGGCAACTCTCTTATTCAAAAAACAATTTCTCTCAGAAGCAACCTTATCAGTAGAAATGTTTCCTTTGGATAAACGACTTCCATCTTGGAATTAGATCTTAGTTTTCTGGCTTTATTCAAACACAATGTGGCGTCCAAGAATTCCTATGCCCTTGGTAAATGTTTAGACAAATTTGGTCCATATAAACTTTACACTTAAAATAAACCTGAATCGTCTAAGAAAAGAGGAAACGAAATGGATTTAGATGAAATCAAAAAAGTGATTCAAGATTTTTTTCAGGAAAATACTGTAACAATTGTTGGTTCAGGCCTTTCTCTTGCTGAGGGCATTCCTGGAATGTCGGGTTTAGCTATAGAACTTAAAGACAAAGTCCCCTCATTGTTGACCGACAAGTATGATCTCGATCTCTGGTCAAAAATTTCTTCCGATTTATCTGCAGGAGTCGGGTTAGAACAGGCACTTCACAACACTAAGCCTTCTACAACTATTGAGGAAAAAATCAGAACGATAACTGCCAGATACATTGGCGATTCAGAAGCAAAAGTTCTTTCCGAACTCATGATTACTAACCGACAGCTCAGATTTTCCAAGTACATCAATCATTTTAATATCAGAGGAAACGGTCTTGTCGTTATTACTACGAATTATGACCGGTTAATTGAATACGCTTGCGAAATCATCGGGATTCGCGTAGACGATCTTTTTACAGGTAAATATTTTGCACGTTTTGAGCCTGACCGAAGCAAATATATGTTCTGCAAGGACTTGGTAAAGCGTGCTGGCAAACCTGTGTTGGAATATACTCCCCACATAACGCTTTTGAAGCCTCACGGTTGCCTGAGCTGGCATATGATTGATGGCATCCCATATTCTATTCCACAGTCTCTTTTTGAAAACAGTCTGATTATCACTCCCGGAATCAACAAATATAAAGAAGGTTATAATGTTCCATTTGATACACATAGGACAAAGGCCAATGATGCAATCGACAGCGCCCAGCGATATATTATCATCGGCTACGGCTTCGGCGACGACCATCTGGAAACTCATTTGGTTCACCAATTAAAATGCGGTAAACCCGCTTTAATTTTAACTTACTCTCTTTCCAAGCGGACACAAGAACTCATTAACACCTGCAAAAATATCACCGCTGTATGTAGCAAAAACAGAACCGACTCCGCAATCGTAACACAGTCAGGAGAATACACTTTCCCCAATATCAATTTATGGGACTTGAATGAGATGTTAAAGGAGGTATTTTAATGGAACAGCTACTAAATTTCGATGACCATGATTTACTTGGCAGTGTAACTCATGTTGATACTGAGCAGATTATTGTCGAAATAGAAAACGATATTATTATGGGACAGATTTGTGTCGGAAATCTTGTTGCTATAGAGACCGGAAAGCGCCACGAACTTTTAATTTCCCTGATAGATAAAGTAACCAGGAAATACATTGATGATTTCGATGACGATGCAGCAGAAGAAGATGAACTCATGATTTCCTCTGCAGATTATGTTAAATTGAGTATCATTGGGACATATCATTCCGTTTTAGGAAGCTCACATGATATTTTCAAACGAGGTGTGGATACCTTCCCCCAAATCGAAAGTAAATGTTATTGTATTTCAGGTATCAATCTCCAAAAATTCATGAATATTTTAAGTCATAATATCGAAACAGGCAAACGTTTGAAAATTGGCACCTTTATGATGGATGCATCCGCCGATGCCGTTCTTGATGGAAATAAATTCTTTCAAAGACATGCCGCCATTTTAGGTAGTACCGGCTCCGGAAAAAGCTGGTGCATAGCAAATATTCTGGAAAAGGCCAGCGTTCTCCGACATTCAAACATCATTGTTTTTGATATGCATGGCGAATACCAAAAACTTGCTTATGGCTCAAATCCGATAGCTGAGCGTTACCGCATTGCCGGGCCTGGTGATTTAGATACGCCAACTTCAGATGCTTTATTTCTTCCATACTGGCTCTTGAACAGGGAAGAGCTGCTTTCAATGATTTTAGACAGAAGTGATTCCAATGCCCCAAATCAAGCCTCACGCTTTACCCTGCATATTCGCAATTTGAAGAAGCAGACATTAATAAAGGAAGGACAATCAAATACACTTGCCACTTTTACCGTTGATTCTCCCATTCCCTTTTTAATGAGTGATTTGATTCAAAAATTAAAAGAAGACGATACCAAAAAGGGCATTGGCAAAAACGGCTCAGCCGTAAAAGGCGATTGGGAGGGGAAGTTAACAAGATTTATTTCCAGACTTGAAGCCAAACTCGATGACAAAACATATGGGTTTATGTTCCAGCCCATTGCCCAGTCTCAAAACTACACCTGGCTGAGTGAAATGCTTTGCAGCCTACTGGGATATTTCAATGGTAAATCCGGAATAAAAATCATCGACTTTTCTGAAGTTCCCTCTGATGTTCTTCCGGTAGTAACCGGCACACTAGCACGACTCTTATATAATATACAGTTTTGGATGGAGCCCGATAAAAGGACACCCTTCACCTTGATTTGCGATGAAGCGCATCTGTACCTTCCAATCAAAGATGAAGCTGATGCCGTGCAAAAACAGGCATTGCATAACTTTGAACGCATCGCAAAAGAGGGCCGCAAATATGGCATTTCGATTCTTGCTGTCAGTCAACGTCCTGCTGATGTTAGTAAAACTATTCTGAGTCAATGCAATAATTTCATAGTCTTACGATTAACTAACGAAAAAGATAAAAGCGTAATCAAAAATCTGTTGCCAGATTCCCTGAAAAGTACCTTGGAATTTTTACCGTTGTTGGATGTTGGTGAGGCATTAGTAGTTGGCGATGCAATTTTATTACCAAGCAAAATACTCTTAGACAAACCATCAGAGGAGCATCAGCCTATTAGTGCAACTCGAGATTTCTGGGATGAATGGGATAGTAAAGTTCCCAATAATGATGCTATCACTAGGGCTGTTGAGGCTCTAAGAAGTCAGACTAGAATCTAACAATTCCAAGAACGCCCTTCCACGCTGACCGTCCATATTTTCCGATTTTATGGTAGGCTTTATCATGATTTGACATATCCTGCCTTAAGAAAAAAATTTTCATTCTCTGCTCTTATCCGATATGCAATTTATAACAAACAGCGGCAGCTTTCCGTTTTGGAAAAACTGCCGCTGTTTATTTTTAAGAGGATACAGCTGCCTTGCTGGCCAGTTCTTCTATCTCATCGAGTGTAAGTCCTGTGTATCGAGCGATTTCCTCATGTGGGAACTTATTGTCTGTCAGTAGGCGCTCCGCTACTTCAAGCGAGTATTCATGCGCTGCTTCTGCTCTTATTTCATCAAATATTCTACTCATCATTCGGATTCATAGTCAGGCAGGTTTCTTCGTATCCAGCGCCTTGACTTCTTCAACCGAAAGATGTGCATACCGCGCAATCGTTTCATACGGAAGCCCATCGGCAAGCATCGTCATTGCGGTTTCCACAGCCTGCTCATGTTTCGCTTCTTTTCTTTCTTCTGCTCTCATTTCTTCCATTGCCTTGCACATGGTCGTCACTCCCTTCGTGTCCTCTTTGAAATACCGTACCCGTTGTGCCAGAACAGGGTAGTTCATGTCATCCGGGTCCGTACAAGTGAAGTCATGCATCAGCTTACCCAATGCAGTCTCATCTTTGATCTGTGAGTTTACATAGATAATATGTGCATCATCCCCGAACGGTTTTCCGGTTTCCTCGATGATGCGGTTGATGTGGTAGATGGGAAGTCCACCCCGCAGCACATCGTTCTCTGTGATAAAGATTACGTAGGTTTCGTTCAGTGCGTCATACGCATCGCCCTTTCGGGTGAGATTGGCATCCAGCAGGCTGCTGTTATACCTTGCCCTCTTTGCGACTGCTCCACTGTCACTGCGCTGCACCTCGACATTGTAGGCACGATTTTCATGATCCACTGCCAGAATGTCAAGCCGCACGGAACGGCCCTGTATATTGTTCAGGTCATGCTACCCATGGACTTCTTTAACCTTCAAATCATCCCGATTCAGGATGATCCGGAGCAAGAATTCCGCACATGGCTTATCCTCAAAGACCTTGCTCATAAAGTTATCATCCATGAGCCGAAAATCACGGATACGCCGCAAATCTTCCTCATGTTTGCGCTCAAAATCAAGGTTGTTTTGCGTTTCGACTTCTGCCATCGGTTCACCTGCTTTCTGCTCCTTATCTAAGGTAAGAATACCATAAAACCGTTCTTTTTACAAGATGAAGTACTTCCCACTACATAGGTCAGAATCCTTCTATCGCGTATTCCGGCCATGTTCCTATCGCAACAGTATTTCTGGCATGGTATCATAAATCCAGAAACAAGTTTCAGTTGCTTTTGGCAGCTGATCTTCCTCTGGTGCCTATGAACAGCCATGCGCCTTCCAGCTAATGAAAGGTGAGCGTTGTACAATAGAGCGGCCACTTTTCATTAGCTCAGCTAATTTCCAGCTAATAAACATCTGTTTACACAGAATAAAAAAGGTTCGAATCTATTTACATACGTTGACATCCCAACAAAAAATTCATTGATATAGAGTAGAATATATTACCCTATTTTGCAATAGGTTTACAGATGCACGGGCTACTCCTAAGCGAAAGGCCGGCGGTTCGAATCCGCCTGAGGACACTATTTCAAAAAAAGCGAAGGTCATTTTTCCATGTGAAAGATGGCCTTCGCATTTTTTATTTTGAACCCATCGCCAGAATCATAGCAGTTTGCGTTTTGAATGCACAAGCAACATCCGCAAACGGCTATATCCCAGAGATGCCGTTTCGATGGGCACTCTTTTTGAAAATTGCGATAAACGCGGAATTTTGCCCTTACAAAAAAGCACTTTCCCTTATATTTGCATTGCAAATAAGGGAAAGTGCTT
>OGWV01001718.1_pt1 | contig 13706 bp, 11 predicted proteins | sample 1576081 | NCBI WGS metagenome assembly OGWV01 (sample SAMEA3541541, study PRJEB24748) | human gut metagenome | biome: human gut; feature: human-associated habitat; material: faeces | place: China | collected 2012 | reverse complement strand
TTGTCCATTAGATCCATTCTGACCATTATTATCTGGTTTTTTATTTACTGTCACAAGTTGACGAATTGCCTGATCAAGTTTTGTATATGCTTCATCAATTTCTTTTTGTGTTGCATCTTTTTGATCCATAATCGTCTGTGCGTTTTCAATGGCATTTGCCAGAGCCTTCCAGCTTTCTGCTGTATATGCATTCTTATCTTTGGCGATTGCTTCATTTAATTTTTTAATAAGGGCATCTTTATCAACAGAAACTTCTTCTTTCATGGATAACTTATTCATTGCATCTTGTAATGTTTTTAATGCTTCATCTACTTCAGCCTGGGTAGCATCTTCATTGTTTAATACAGCTTGTGCTGCAGCAAGTGCTTTTTCAAAAGTTTCTACACTTTCTTTTGTATAAATAGAAGTGTCTAATACTTTTGCGTCCAGGATTGCTAAATGTAATGCTGTTTTATTTTCAGCTTTTAATGTTAAGGAAGCTATTGCATCCTGTAAATTTGCAAGTGCTAAATCTACATCATATTGTGTAGCATCTTTATCATCTAATACTGCATTTGCTTTTTCAAGTTTCTTCATCACATTTGCATAGCTTTCAGATGTATAAATATCTTTATTTAAATCTTTTGCGATTGTAACTTCTTTTTCAAGTGAAGCCTTGATTACAGTTACTTCTTCAGGTGCAATTTCTCTTGGTGTTGTTAAACGAAGTTCTGCCGCAGAAGCAAATTGATTTGGTTGCTTTCCACCAGATGATTCTACCTTCAAACGTACATTAGTTACATTTTTGATTGCATCAAATGAGAACTTCTGCCATCCTTCTTTTGTTTCAAATACACCAGATTTTTCCACAACATTCTTTGTGCCATCTTCTTGTGTAATGATTAATTTAAAGTCTTTGATTGCGCCGTTGCCAGTTCCACCAGGTCTTGCCATATAGCGTAAACCATCAATTGTTGTTGGTTCTTTAAAGTCAAACTGCATCCATGCATTATCCAGATTAGTTTCACCCCAATTGGTATGCCAGTAAGTACTTGGATCATTATCACTTGCGTATTCTTTTGGTCCTTCACTGCCTTGATCTGGCTGTTCACTACCAACACTTACCTCATATGCATTTGTGTCAATATCATAAGCATCTGTGAATTCATTTCCAGGTGCACTTTGCATATAATTGTCTAATGCGCGAAGCATCATATATGCTTTCGCATAATCTTCTTCTGTCACAACATCTTTATTTAACAGTACTTTTGCCTGTGTTAATGTTGTTTGATAAATCTTCCATGCTTCATTACTGAAATCTTTTTGCTGATATTTATGTTCAACTTCATCAAGCTTATTTTGTGCTTCTTCTTTGGTAAACGTTTCTTTTACTTTTTCTACGCTTAGATTATCCAGAATAAAGTCTTTATATCCACCGAAATTTTCTTCTGCACTAGAGCTTACATTTTGTGTATCTGCTGCTTTATCAGTAGAATAGATACCAAACCAGGAAGTTCCATCTAATGCTCCTGTTAATTCAAATTCATAAGTAGAAGTTGTTCCTAATGCTTTCTTTAATGGCTGTAAATCAATATTTCCAGTGCCAAATTCTCCATGACCGATTGCGACAGCATATGTACCATCACTACCTGCCTGATAATCAAAGCTAATCTTATAGGTAACACCTGGTTCAAAACGTACGTTTTGTGGAATTGTCTGATAAATCAAAGTATTATATTCATGGCACCGGTGGATCCGAAACGGCCGGACCTGCCGGCAGCGGTGTTTGAACAGGTAGAGATCGGTATTAAATACACCGGGTACATTGCCCGTCAGGAGCAGCAGATTAAGGAGCTGCGCCGGGTGGAGGCCCAGCGGATACCGGCGGACATAGATTACAGCAAACTCACCGGTCTGCGGCTGGAAGCTAAGGAAAAGCTGGCTGTCGTTCGCCCTGAAAACTTGGGGCAGGCTGCCCGGATCAGCGGGGTTAACCCGGCGGATGTGGCAGCGTTGCACATTCTATTGGAGAGCCTATGATCGACACGGAGAAATTATCCCATCTGCTTGAAGAACGAAACATTGCCGTGGACGGCTACGCAGCCCAACGGCTGGATCTGTATGCCCAGCGACTGGTGGCGTGGAACGAAAAAATGAATTTGACCGGCATTACCGATCCGGATGGCATACTGGAAAAGCATTTTATCGACTCCATAGAGCCGCTGCGTTTTGTGGAGATACCGAGAAATGCCCGGGTGATTGATGTGGGCACCGGCGCCGGGTTTCCCGGTCTGCCGCTGCTGATCGCCCGGCCGGATCTGGATCTGACCTTGGCAGACAGTCTGCATAAGCGGCTGGTGTTCCTGAAAGATGTGCTCCATGGCTGCGGGCTGGTGGCAGAGCGGGTGCATGAGCGGGCGGAGATTTTGGGCAAAGATCCGGACTATCGGGAGCAGTACGATATTGCCACTGCCAGAGCAGTGGCGCCTCTGCCGGTGCTGTGCGAATACTGCCTGCCTTTTGTGAAAGTGGGCGGCGCATTCTTGGCGCTGAAAGGCGCGGAGGACGAGGTGGCGGCGGCAAAGTGCGCCATGGCGACCCTTGGCGGGGAGTTGGAACAGAATGTTTCATATAAACTACCAAGCGGAGACAGCCGCCATTTGGTTGTGGTGCGAAAAATATCGCAAACCCCGACAAAATACCCGCGAAAGCCTAAAAAAATAGATACCAAGCCGTTATAAGCCTGTCGAAGCTGCGGTTTTAGATTGACTTTCCCCCGATGGGAAAGTCTTTCTTTTTGTTCTAAACTGTGATACAGTATAGTCAAAGGAGATGAGGACATGGCCAAAGAGATCGTAGAGATCCCAACGGAACGGCTGCTGCCCAACCCCTACCAGCCCCGCAAGCAATTCAGCAGCGAGGAAATGCTGGGGCTGGCAGACTCCATTCAGCAAAACGGCGTGTTGCAGCCATTGCTGGCACGGCGGATCAACAATAGCGATTATTATGAGCTGATTGCCGGAGAGCGGCGGCTGCGGGCGTCCATCTTGGCCAACCTGCAAACGGTGCCCTGCATTGTGCTGGACTGTGATTACCAGGACAGCGCAGTGATTTCCATTTTAGAGAACATTCAGCGAGCGAACTTAAATTTCTTTGAGGAAGCCCTGGCTATTGCGCATTTGCACGAGCATTTTGGACTGACGCAACAAGAGATCGGCAAAAAGCTGGGCAAGAGCCAGTCAGCGCTCTCCAACAAGCTGCGCCTGCTGCGACTGCCTGCCGATGTGCGGTACTATATTGAGAAAGAAGGGCTGACGGAGCGCCACGCCCGAGCACTGTTGAAAGTGGACGATCCGGAAGTCATGTGGACGGTGCTAAGGGCAGTCACCGACCGCCACCTGAATGTAGAACAGACAGAAAGCATGATCGCGCACCTGCTGGGCGAAGATGCGCCGGCGGACAAGCATCGCCGCAAGGTGGTGCCCCTGTTTCGAGATGTGCGCATCTTTGTCAATACTGTAAACAAGGCCATTGCCACAATGCAAGCCAGCGGTATTGATGCAGTAAGCAATAAAACAGAGACAGACGATTATATCGAATTCCATGTGCGTATACCCAAGCACACAGACGAAAGTGCTCCACAATCCTCTGCAAATGCAGACAAACCTGCTTAAAACGGGAAACCGTTTTAACATATTCTCCTCTTTTCATCACACGGGATGGCTCGGCGGCAACGCCGGGCCATTCTGTGTTTCATGTGAAACACAGCGTAGGCTCGCAATTTATATGTTTCATGTGAAACACGCCGGAAACGCAGTCCAATGTTGTTTCATGTGAAACACGAAAACGGCGCCACAAGATATGGTATGGCCAAATTCGACAGCCACAAATCTCCAAAAATAATACGCGCTGTTTCACGTGAAACCCTTGAAGCGGACGGGCCTTTGTTGTATAATACCAATCGGAGGTGCCGATATGGGAAAAACCATTTCTATTTTTAATCAAAAAGGCGGCGTGGGCAAAACCACCACTTGCGTCAATTTGGCGGCTGCTTTAGGCGCCAAAGGCAAAAAGACTTTGCTGGTAGACGTTGACCCCCAGGGTAACAGCACCAGCGGCGTGGGTGTGGATAAAAGCGAAATTGAGTATTCCACCTATGATATTTTGGTGGACAACCAGCCTGCCCGTGCAATTTTGCACGAAACACCCTTTAAGAATCTGGATTTGCTGCCGGCGAACATGAACTTGGCCGGCGCGGAGCTGGAGCTGGCGGAGACGGAGGATCGGTTTCGTGCGCTAAAAAAAGCCATTGCCACCCTGGTGATGGAGTACGACTACATTATTATTGACTGCCCGCCCAGCTTGGGGTTGCTAAGCCTGAATGCACTGGTGGCGTCAGACACCCTGATCGTACCCCTGCAATGCGAATATTACGCCTTGGAGGGCTTGAGCCAGTTGCTGAGCACCGTGCGCACGGTCAAACAGCACTATAACCCCCATTTGGAGTTGCAAGGGGTGGTCTTTACCATGTATGACAGCCGGTTAAAGCTGACCCAGCAGGTGGTAGACGAGGTGGAGAAATACTTCCCCGGCAAAACCTACCACACCATGATCCCCCGCAGCGTCAAGCTGGCAGAAGCCCCCAGCTACGGCAAACCGGTGCTGTATTATGAAAAATACTGTAAGGCCAGCTTTGCGTATAAAAAGTTGGCAGACGAGGTGGTTAAGCAGAGCCGTTGACCCGGCTCTATAATATAATAGGTATAGGAAAAGCGGAGGAAATGCGATGGCAAATAAAAAGTCCGGCCTGGGCAAAGGACTGGGCCAGTTGTTTTTAGAGAATTCCGTTGATGAGTTGGTGGCGAACAACACGCTGCCCTTAGAGGAGATTGTACCCAACAAGGAGCAGCCACGAAAGACTTTTGACGAAACGGCGTTGGAGGAATTGGCGGAGAGTATTCGCCAGCACGGCGTGTTGCAGCCCCTTTTGGTGCGGCCCCTGCCCGGCGGCGGGTATCAGCTGGTGGCCGGTGAGCGGCGATACAGAGCCAGCCGTATCGCCGGACTGCGAGAGGTGCCGGTGGTGATCCGGGAATTGTCCGATGTGGAGACCATGGAGATCGCCATTATTGAGAACTTGCAGCGTGAGGATCTGAATCCCATTGAGGAAGCGGAGGGACTGCAAGCGCTGATAGACCGCTGCGGTTTTACCCAGGATCAGGTGGCAGCCAGCGTAGGCAAGTCCCGCCCGGCGATTGCCAACAGTCTGCGGTTGCTGAAGCTGCCCCCGGAGGTGCGGGAGATGACCAAAAGCGGCACCATCTCTGCCGGCCACGCCCGGGCGCTGCTGGGGCTGCCCAATGAGGCGCTGATTTATGCGGCGGCGGAGCAAATCGTTTCACACAAACTTACAGTGCGGGATGTGGAAAAACTGGCCAAGCGCAGTCAGCAGGAAGCCGGTGCGGCACCCAAGCCCCGATCCCGGCGGGATGCGTTTTACGACGAGGTGGAACTGGCGCTGAAGGAGGCCTTGGGCCGCAAGGTGCGCGTGGTGCCCGGCCGGGGCAAAGGCACGCTGGAAATTGAATTCTATTCCAATGAAGATCTAAAAGATTTGGCCAATAAGTTAGGAGAATAAAAGTATGCTGGATATGAAATTTGTGCGGGAAAATCCCGAACTGGTAAAAGAGAACATCAAAAAGAAATTTCAGGACGAAAAGCTGCCCCTGGTAGATCAGGTAATCGAACTGGACGAGCGTCGTCGGGCTGCCATGACCAAGGCGGACGAGCTGCGTGCAAACCGCAACAAGCTGTCCAAGGAGATCGGCGCCTTGATGGCACAGGGCAAGAAGGAAGAGGGCATGGCCCTGCGCCAAAAGGTGGCGGATCAGGCCAAGGAGCTGGAAGAACTGACCAAAGAGGCCAACGAGCTGAACGAGCAGGTCACCAAGATTATGATGACCATTCCCAATATCATTGACCCCAGCGTGCCCATCGGTAAGGATGACAGTGAAAATGTAGAGGTGGAGCGCTTTGGGGAGCCGGTGGTGCCGGACTTTGAGGTGCCGTACCATACGGACATTATGGAGCGCTTTGACGGCATCGATCTGGACGCTGCCCGCAAGGTGGCCGGTAACGGCTTTTATTACCTGATGGGCGATATTGCCCGGCTGCACTCTGCGGTCATCAGTTATGCCCGTGACTTTATGATCGACCGTGGTTTTACCTATTGTGTGCCGCCGTTTATGATCCGCTCCAATGTGGTTACCGGCGTAATGAGCTTTGCCGAGATGGACGCCATGATGTACAAGATTGAGGGTGAGGACCTGTACCTGATCGGTACCTCCGAGCACTCTATGATCGGCAAATTTATTGATACCATCACCCCGGAGAGCGAGTTGCCCAAGACCCTGACTTCTTACTCTCCCTGCTTCCGCAAGGAGAAGGGCGCCCACGGCATTGAGGAGCGCGGCGTGTACCGTATCCATCAGTTTGAGAAGCAGGAGATGATCGTGGTCTGCAAGCCGGAGGAGAGCAAAATGTGGTTCGACAAGCTGTGGCAGAACACGGTGGACCTGTTCCGCAGCCTGGATATTCCGGTGCGCACCCTGGAGTGCTGCTCCGGCGATTTGGCAGACTTGAAAGTCAAGAGCGTAGACGTGGAGGCCTGGTCCCCCCGCCAGAAGAAGTATTTTGAGGTGGGCTCCTGCTCCAACCTGTCCGACGCCCAGGCCCGCCGCCTGAAGATCCGCGTTAAGGGCGAGCACGGCAACTACCTAGCCCACACCCTGAACAACACGGTGGTGGCGCCCCCCAGAATGCTCATCGCCTTCCTGGAGAATAACTTGCAGGCAGACGGCAGCGTGCTGGTGCCCAAGGCCTTGCAGCCGTATATGGGCGGCACAGAGCGCCTGGTGCCGAAAAAATAATAGTGTTCCACGCCAAACAGCGCCTGTCTGCGGACGGGCGCTGTTTTTTGTGGGCGTATGCATGCGGCTTGGTGTGGGTATCAAGCCCTGCAAATCCTATATTCTATCGGGTACGAACCTCGTAGCGGCGCCAATCTGCCGCCTGCGGACGAAAAAAATGCCCATTCCGTTTTATGCAATTTCGCCAAAAACAATGTGAACAGTGTAACACGATAGTGGGCGTGTTTTGAGAAATAGGGGAGAAACGCCGGGAAAAAGGCGGAAAATTGTTCCGAAACTGGATGAATTTGTGAACTTTGTAACAAATTATTTCGGCTTATTCAAAAATATGCCCAAAAACATCGTTAAAAGATTATCAATTTTTAGTGGTATGGTAGATTTGTGCCCAAAAGGCTTGCAAAGGCAAAGGCTTTTCAGTATGATATAGGTGGATTAGCGAAACACCGCTATGATAGTAAGTACAACTTGGAGGCAACAAAATGGCAAGAGAAATCATCGACAGCGTAGAAAAGCTGGAGGCGGAGCTGGACCGTGTGCGGGCAGCGCAGCGGGAGTTCGCCACTTACACCCAGGAGCAGGTGGATAAAATTTTCTTTGCGGCGGCTATGGCTGCCAATAAGGCAAGAATTCCCCTGGCCAAGATGGCGGTGGAAGAGACCGGCATGGGCTTGGTAGAAGACAAGATCATCAAGAACCACTACGCGGCAGAATACATTTATAATGCATACAAGAACACCAAAACCTGCGGCGTGATCGAGGAAGATAAGGCCTACGGTATTAAGAAGATCGCAGAGCCTCTGGGTGTGATTGCGGCGGTGATCCCCACCACCAACCCCACCTCTACGGCCATCTTTAAGACCCTGATCTGCCTGAAGACCCGCAACGGCATTATCATCTCTCCCCATCCCCGGGCCAAGAAGAGCACCACTGCTGCGGCCAAGATCGTGCTGGACGCTGCTGTGGCAGCCGGCGCGCCGGAGGGGATCATCAGCTGGATTGACGCACCGTCTTTGGATATGACCAACCTGCTGATGAAAGAGGCAGACACCATTTTGGCAACCGGCGGCCCCGGTATGGTAAAGGCCGCGTATTCCAGCGGCAAGCCTGCCCTGGGCGTTGGCGCCGGTAACACCCCTGCCATTATTGACGATACCGCAGATATTAAGCTGGCAGTGAACTCGATTATCCATTCCAAGACTTTTGATAACGGTATGATCTGCGCCTCTGAGCAGAGCTGCATTGTGGATAAGAAGATCTACAAGGCGGTGCGCAAGGAATTTGAGGATCGAGGCTGCTACTTCCTGAAAGCGGACGAGATTGATAAGGTGCGGAAAACCATTATTATCAATGGTGCCCTGAACGCCAAGATCGTGGGTCAAAAGCCGGTGACCATTGCGGCACTGGCCGGCGTGACCATTCCCGAGGAGACCAAGGTGCTCATCGGCGAGGTGGAGAGCGTAGACATTAGCGAGGAATTTGCCCACGAGAAGCTGAGCCCGGTGCTGGCTATGTATAAATCCGAGAACTTTAATGACGCACTGGAAAAGGCTGCCCAGTTGATTGCAGACGGCGGCTACGGTCATACATCTTCCGTATATCTGAACGCGGTGACCGAGCAGGAGAAGCTGGACGCATTCTCCGCCAAGATGAAGACCTGCCGTGTACTGGTGAACACCCCGTCCTCTTTCGGCGGTATCGGCGACCTGTACAACTTTAAGTTGGCACCGTCCCTGACCCTGGGCTGCGGCTCCTGGGGCGGCAACTCCGTGTCTGAGAATGTAGGGGTCAAGCACCTGGTGAACATCAAAACCGTTGCAGAAAGAAGGGAAAATATGCTGTGGTTCCGTGCCCCGGAGAAGGTGTACATTAAGAAAGGCTGCCTGCCGGTGGCGCTGGACGAAGTGGGCAATGTGATGCAGAAGAAAAAGGCATTCATTGTTACGGACAGCTTCCTGTACAAAAATGGCTACACCAAGCCCATCACCGATAAACTGGACGAAATGGGCGTGACCCACACCACATTCTTTAATGTGGCACCGGACCCGACCCTGGCTTGCGCCAAAGAGGGTGTGGCTGCCATGAATGCTTTCCAGCCGGATTGCATTATCGCCGTTGGCGGCGGCTCCGCCATGGACGCCGGCAAAATCATGTGGGTGATGTACGAGCACCCGGAAGTGGACTTCCTGGATCTGGCTATGCGCTTTATGGATATTCGTAAGCGTGTGTACACCTTCCCCAAGATGGGCGAAAAGGCGTATTTCATCGCCGTTCCCACCTCTGCCGGTACCGGTTCCGAGGCAACGCCCTTTGCCGTAATTACCGATGAGCGCACCGGCGTGAAGTACCCGCTGGCGGACTATGAGCTGATGCCCAATATGGCGATTGTGGATGCAGACTTCCACATGACTGCGCCTAAGGGTCTGACTGCTGCTTCCGGTATTGACGCGGTGACCCACTGCCTGGAGGCGTACGCTTCCATGATGGCTACCGATTATACCGACGGCCTGGCCATCCGCTCCTTGCAGATGATCTTCCAGTACCTGCCCCGCGCCTACGATAACGGCCCCAACGATCCGGTGGCTCGTGAGAAGATGGCCAACGCAGCCACTATGGCCGGTATGGCATTTGCCAACGCGTTCCTGGGTGTGTGCCACTCTATGGCTCATAAGCTGGGCGCGTTCCACCACCTGCCCCACGGTGTGGCAAACGCACTGATGATCGACTATGTACTGCGGTTCAACGCGGCGGAAGTACCTACAAAGATGGGCACCTTCCCCCAGTATGACCACCCCCACACCCTGGCGCGCTATGCCGAGGTGGCAGACGCTCTTGGCGTTAAGGGTCGCACGGATGCTGACAAGCTGGAAGGTCTGATCAAGAAGATCGACGAGCTGAAAGACTATGTTGGTATTAAGAAGAGCATTCAGGAATACGGCGTGGACGAAAAGTATTTCCTGGACACCCTGGACGATATGGTGGAGCAGGCATTCGATGACCAGTGCACCGGCGCCAATCCCCGCCTGCCTCTGATGAGCGAAATTAAGGATATGTATCTGCGTGCCTACTACGGCAAAGAATAAGGGAGGTTATCTGTATGAAAGCACTGAAAGAGCGCGAGCATAAAGTTATCTATAAAGACGGCGACAAGGTCGTCAAGGTGTTTGACGAGACCTTTTCCAAGGCCGATGTGCTCAACGAGGCACTGAATATGGCTCGGGTAGAAGAGACCGGTCTGCGGATTCCCAAACTGCTGAATGTAAGCAAGGTGGACGGCAAGTGGGCCATTACCAGAGAGTATATTGAGGGTACGCCCCTGAGCCAACTGATGGCACAGCACCCGGAGAAGCAGGACGAGTACCTGAACACCTTTGTGGATATTCAGCTGGAGATTTTGGGTAAAACCTGCCCCCATCTGAATAAGATTAAGGACAAAATGCACGCCAAGATCAGCGCCTCCGACTATGAGGCCACCCTGCGCTATGACCTGCACAACCGCTTGGAGGGGATGAAGCCCCACAAAAAGGTGCTCCATGGCGACTACTGCCCCAGCAATGTGATCGTGACACCGGATGGCCGGTATTATATTATCGACTGGGCGCATGCCACCCAGGGCAACGCCTCTGCGGACGCGGCCCGCACCTACCTGACCTTTACCCTTAGCGGCCAGAGCGATGTGGCAGAGAAGTACCTGGCGCTGTTCTGCAAAAAAGCGGATATTCCCAAGCAGCTGGTGCAGCAGTGGATGCCCATTGTGGCCTGCTCTGAGAGCACCAAGCACATTCCCGGCGAGCGGGAAGTGCTGGACCGCTGGGTCAATGTGTTTGACTTCCAATAATCAGCCCCCCTCCATGTTGGGTTTCCTGCCCAACAAGGTGTGTACCCCGACAGTGCGCCCCCCTGCACTGCCGGGGATTTTTTATAAAGATGATGCGGCGGAGGCTTGCTCCCGCCGCTGCTGTGATACCCGCTCTCTGCATAATCCCCAAAAAATGTTAAATCCTATTGACAGGGTATGTATTGTGTGGTATTTTTTAATTCAAAGTTTAGAAGAAAGGACGTGCGGTATGCAGGTGTATGCGGATAATGCGGCCACCACCAGAATGAGTGACCGGGCGGTGCAGGCCATGCTGCCGCTGTTGCAAGAGAATTTTGGCAACCCCTCATCGTTGCATTCTGTGGGGCAGCGGGCCAAGGAAGCGCTGGAGAATGCCCGGGACAGCATTGCTGCGGATCTGGGCGTCTCGCCCAAGGAGATTTATTTTACCTCCGGCGGGTCGGAGGCAGACAACCAGGCCATTCGCTCGGCGGCGGCCATGGGGCGGCGCAAGGGCAAGACCAAGATCATCTCGTCCGCCTTTGAGCACCACGCGGTGCTGCACACTTTGGCGGCACTGGAGAAAGAGGGCTTTACCGTAGAGCTGCTGCGGGTGCATGAGAACGGGATCGTTCGCCCGGCGGAGCTGGAAGCAGCCCTGGACGAGAACACCTGTTTGGTAACCATTATGGCCGCCAATAACGAGATCGGCACCTTGCAGCCGGTGGCAGAGATCGGCAAAATTTGCCGTGCCCACGGCGTTCTGTTCCATACAGATGCAGTGCAGGCGGTGGGGCATACCCGGCTGCATATCACACAGAGTGATATTGACCTTTTGTCCCTGTCTGCGCACAAGTTCCACGGTCCCAAGGGCGCCGGGGTGCTGTACGCTCGCCGCGGGGTGGCGCTGACCAATGTAATTGAAGGCGGCGCCCAGGAGCGGGGCAAGCGGGCCGGTACGGAGAATGTGCCTGCCATTGTGGGTATGGCTGCTGCGCTGCATGCGGCCATGGAGAACCTGGACCGGGACGCCGCGTATGTAACGGAGCTGCGCCGCACATTGGAAGATAAATTAAGCCGGATCCCGGAGAGCCGGATCAACGGCGACCGAGCGCTCCGGCTGCCGGGCACGCTGAATATGTGCTTTGCGGGCATTGAGGGCGAGAGCCTGCTGCTTCTGCTGGATCAGGCAGGGATCGCAGCGTCCTCCGGTTCCGCCTGCACCAGCGGCAGCCTGGACCCCAGCCATGTGCTTCTGGCCATCGGCGTACCGGTGGAGGTGGCCCACGGCTCCCTGCGGCTGTCTCTGAGCGGGGAAAACACGCCGGCGCAGGTGGCGCATATTGCCGAGACGGTGCCCCGGGTGGTGGCGTATCTGCGCTCTATCAGCCCGGTTTGGGAAACAATGCAAAACGAGAAAGCGTAAAGAACAGGAGCGAGAAGATGGCTTTGTATTCCGACAAGGTGATGGACCATTTTATGAACCCCCGCAATGTGGGCAAGCTGGATAACCCCTCCGGTGTTGGCCAGGTGGGCAACGCCCGCTGCGGCGATATTATGAAGATTTATATTCAGGTGGAGGACGGCGTGATCACGGATGTGAAGTTCAACACCTTTGGCTGCGCCTCTGCCATTGCCAGCAGCTCTATGGCAACGGAGCTGATTAAGGGCAAGCCTATTGACCAGGCACTGGCGCTGACCAATCAGGCGGTAGCGGAAGCATTGGACGGTTTGCCTGCGATAAAAATGCACTGTTCCGTCCTGGCCGAGGAGGCCATCAAGGCGGCGGTGAAAGATTATTATGACAAGAACGGCATTGCCTACGACCCGGCGGCCTTTTGCCCCGGCGACTGCGCCCATTGCCATGAATAACCCGGTGTAAGGGAGGAGAAAATCATGATACGGGATATACAAGATGAAATTATGCGGCTGAAAAAGGAGAACGATGTGTGTATTCTGGCTCATTTGTACCAGAACGACGCCATCTTAGAGGTGGCGGATTACACCGGCGACTCCTTTGCTTTGGCCAAATTGGCCCAGACCGTGCCCAACAAGACGGTGCTCATGTGCGGCGTGCGCTTTATGGCGGAGACAGTGAAGATGCTGGCGCCGGACAAGCGGGTGCTGCTGAGCAATCCGGACGCCGGCTGCCCTATGGCGGAGCAGATGGACCGGGAAGTGATCGAACAGGTGAAAGAGAATTACCCGGACTATACCGTGGTGGCGTATATCAACACCACGGCGGAGCTTAAGACGGTGTGCGATGTGTGCGTCACTTCTTCCAGTGCGGAAAAGGTGATCCGCAAGATCGACAACGACAAAATTCTCTTTATCCCGGACTGCAATTTGGGGGACTATGTGTCTCGCCAGGTGCCGGAGAAGACCTTTAAGCTGCTTAGCGGCGGCTGCCCCACCCACGCCCGGCTTACTGCACGGGATGTGCAGGCGGCCAAGGCCAAGCATCCCCGGGCGCTGTTTTTGGTGCACCCGGAGTGCGTGCCTGCCGTTGTGGAACAGGCGGATTATGTAGGCTCCACCACCGGCATTATGGATTATGCCATGCAGAGCGACGCCAAAGAATTTATCATCGGTACGGAGAACAGTATTTGCGAGCACCTGCAAATGCAGTGCCCGGACAAGCGCTTTTACCCCCTGTCCAAGGACTGCGTGTGCCACAATATGAAGGCTACCACCCTGGGCGATGTGCTGGGCTGCCTGCAAGGCACCGCCGGCCAGGAGATCACCGTGCCCCCGGAGATTGCGGAAAAGGCCGTGCGCTGCATTGACCGTATGATGGAACTCTCCCAGTAAAGCAGAATAGATGGAAATACATAAGGACGGCCTCGGCCGTCCTTTGTTTGTTGTGAAATCCCTCCAACGCCTCCGGCGCAATCCCCCCTGCGGCTACGCCGCTTTCCGCCTAACCGGCGCCCGTCCCCTCTGTCGCTGCGCGACATCTCCCCGCACTGCGGGGAGTCACCCTT
>OGWV01001715.1_pt1 | contig 13709 bp, 13 predicted proteins | sample 1576081 | NCBI WGS metagenome assembly OGWV01 (sample SAMEA3541541, study PRJEB24748) | human gut metagenome | biome: human gut; feature: human-associated habitat; material: faeces | place: China | collected 2012 | reverse complement strand
GACGCGCCTTATATCCCCAGCCCTGAAGGGCGGGGTTTTACGGCGCATTCGATAAAGGTTGGGGCGCATGAAATAGACTTCAAGGTAATGGATGAAGGCATCGATGGCGCCGCATGCGGTCTGGTAGGGACTCACGGTAAAGGTCTCTGTGGGATCGAGGAACGAGGCCGCGGGATAGAGCGCGGGATTGCCGAAGAAGGTCTTCTCCCTGGTTTCGATATTGTTGACTATGCCAAGGCAGTCCATATCCGTTCCAGTGCCGGATATGGTTGAGATGGTCACGATGGGCAGAAATTTTTTCATCTGCGCCCTGCCGGAGAGGAAATCCCAGCAGGTGCCATTGTGAAAAACAGTGGGACTTGTCAGCTTCGCGCAGTCTGTGACGCTGCCGCCGCCCACGGCAAGGAGCACGTCTATGTTTTTGTCCCGGCAGATTCCGGCCGCGCGGTCTACTGTCGTATGCCGCGGGTTGGGTTCCACGCCTCCCATTTCAAAAAGTGTCAGACCGGCGGATTTGACCTGTTCCAGGATGGAGGCATAGAGCGGCGTCGATTTCAGCCTCTCGCTCCCGTAGATGAGCAGAACGCGGCTGCCGTGCTTCGCGAGCTCAGCACCCAGTTTCTGAATCTGATTGTCTCCGAAATAAATGTGAGTCGGAACGTGGTATTCGAAATTCGCGTTGTTCATGAAGTTTTCCTCCTGTCCAAAGGTCTGCTCTGACCTGTTCTGTCACCGCAGAGAGAAATACGCCGTCCCGTTCCTGGGAAGGAATGTCTGATCCTCTCTCTTTTGTGCAGAATTGTGTCGGAATGCTGAGGTGGACGTCACGGAAGACTTTACCTCCCGGGGCATGACAGATTCTGTCCTTTGTAAGCGGGGCAGCGTATCGTTTTGTCCGCCCAAGGCGGGAAGTTTCTGACGCCCCTTTCTTCGTCAGTTATCCCGATGGCGGTCCGTCTTTTGTGGTCAGCGCCAGGGCGCCGCCGGAGAGGAGAGCCTCTGCGTGAGACGCAAAAAAAAAACCGGAAACCGTGGCTTCAATCCGGTTTCCGGTTTTTTACGCCCCGGGGGGAACAGACCGGGGCTTTTTTGGTTGGGAAAATATTAGCGCTGCAGCTGGCTCTGCGTGAAGAGTTCGGGATCAAGACCCACGTTGTATTTTACCTCTTTCCAGAGGACTGTGGTGACGGAACCGCCGTCAGCGCGCTCGAGACGGACATGCATATTTGTCCAGATGCCGTCGATTTTGCGGCAGTCGCTGAAATACATGGTTTTTACGAGCTTCTCATGCTTGTCGTAGTATTCCATCTTAAGACGCAGATAGTTGTCCTTGCGTACCCACTGCTTATGCTTGGAATACTGGGTCTTCTTTTCGGGTTTTGGGTAACGCTCGAGGATATAGCAGTCTATGCCGTCGACGACTTCGCTTCCCTTGAGGCTGTACGTGTAATCCTCAACGTCGTCCATGTTCTCAATGTCTTCATTGGTGTAGTCGCTGCGCATGAACGAGGCGAATTTGCTGGAACCGCTGATGCGGCGGACGAGGCTTTCAGAAGGCAGGTACACCCAGAGATCATCGTCCTTGTCCGTGCCTCTGTACGTCCATTCCAGATATTTGGTTCCTTTGACTTCTGCGGGGCTGTTGAAGACAAAGAGATTGCGTTCCTCAACATCCTTGTTGCTTTCATCAGTATAGGTTTCAAAGTCGCGCACGAGAGTCTGACTGCCCCGTTTGATTTCCATATGGCCCAGGCTCACGGAGTCCTTACTGGTATCCACACCATCCATAAGTACGGCGAGATCATAGCCTGTCATGGCTTTTGTTTCTGCCGCCTGAGCGGGAGAAAAGGCAAACAGGCCGAGCAGAGCCAGAACCCCGGGTTTCAAAAAATTCATACAGCCTCCAGAATGGTAAAAACTTTTTCCGCCGTCCCCTCAGGGGAGGACGTTCGCAAGCCCTCATTTTCAGAGGAAGGGCAGTGCCCGGGCAAAATGTCTCCGCGTCGTATGATGCTCCCCGGGGAGGGGTCCCGGGGAGCAAATGCCGTGGAAATCCAGATTCCGCCGCTTTTTTTCCTCCCGCGGTTGTTTCCGGCACCGTTGTGTTTTTCTTCGTACAGGGCTTTTTTATATAATTTGAAATTGAATGTCAATTTCAAATAACAAAAATATGTATTTTTCTTATTTTTTCGTTCCGGCCGGAGCAGCAGAGCCCAGCCCGAAAGGGAGAGGCTGCTGTCTGAAGGCTTTTCCGGAAAAAATATCCAGCGGGGCGAATGGCCCGTGCCAGACAAAGGGCAGCCCTGCGAGGGACATGGGGAGGGCGGCGGCCGCGCTGTACCCGCCGGGCAGGCTGAAGGCCGGGACCCACCAGGTTTCCGGAGGCACCGGAGCGCCGGGAAGAACCCGCACAACAGGTTCATCCGGGCGGCAGGAGGCGGCTATGTTTCCGAGGCCCACGCCGAGTCCCTGGCCGCAGGCCTTCCCCACGGATTCCTTGCGCACCCAGAGCGTAAAAAACGCGTCGCGCCGGGCAGATGCGGTGAGTTCCGCAAGCGCGAGGCGTTCCTGCAGTGTAAAATAGGAAGCCACGCCAACAGGATCGGTCTGCCTGCCATGCCATTCGATATCGCACCCCAGGGGGCCTGAAGGGGAAAGGGCGAGCAGCCCCAGGGACTGGCTGTGGGAAATGCTGAAGGAGATATCTCCCCACCGTGGTTTGCCCCACGGGCCATAGGCAAAGGTGATGCTTTGAGCGTTCAGACCCGGAATCCGTGAAGCGATGACGGATTTAACGCAGGCCCGGCACACAGCGAAATGACGCCTGTCAGAGGCCCGGACGAAGCGCGCGGCCCGGAGCCGCTCTTCCTCATTCAGAAGATCCATGGAAAGGCGTTCCGCCTCTTCCCCTGCGTCCAGATCAAAGAGCCAGAGTTCGAGGGATGCCGGTCTGGCTGATTCACTCACGTTTCTGCTCCCTGGAAACACCATGTTCCCCCCGGTACGCAGGCAGGGCCTGTTTCCGTATTCTGTCCGGCAGCCTTTCCCTGCGCACTTTGCTTGAGAGGCGCATCGCCCGCGAAACGTACTCATCAGAAGGAATATTTTACGCCGAAATAAAAATGATCGTTCTTGTCATACTGACCGAGGTCATTGCTTTTGCCGCCGCTGAAGAGCATGTAACCTGCCGTGAAACGCAGATGATCGTCGTATTCGTACTCACCGAAGACTTCCACGCAGGCATCATCGTTGTTGGCGAAGTACTCGCCGCGTACGCCTGCCGTGAGCGCGTCATCCAGATATTTGTCCGAGACGGACCAGGTTGCCCCGTAGCGTTCCCTGTCCTTGCCGCGTACCTTCTTCCCGTCGTAGGAGGAGAAGAAGGTCTGCAGGTTCACGTTAAGGTTTGTGAGGAACATTCTGTCCCAGCCGATGATGGCTTCGTAGTCGTTGCGGCGCTCTATGTCGATATCGTCGGACTGGAAGGGATAGTTGTGACGGAGCGTGAATTCGGTGCGCAGGGTGGATTTCAGTATGGAGACGGCCGAGCTCAGGCCAAAGGCCTCGAAGGTTTTGTACGTCTCGTGAATGGTCGCCGACATGTTCTGATAATCGATGTCCGCCGTGTAAAGAGGCTTGTGCTCATAGCCTTTGAAGAACATGAAGGCGAGATCGTAGCCGGACTGGAAGAATTTCAGGCGGCCGGCGAATTCGGGCTCGAAAGGACCGTTGTCATATTTGCGGCCTACGAGTCCCTCCCCAACGTAATGCCTGAGTTCCCTGAGCCCTTTGTCTTCCCAGGGGGATCCGTATTCGGCGAGGCGGGAAAAGCGGGGAAAGGGGACGCAGATGAGGTCGAGAAGCCCGAGTCCTTTGAGGCTCACGCGCAGATCCGCGGCACCAACGGAGAGCCGCTGCGTGGAGCGCCCCGTGGCTATGGGATTGCGGTAGTCGATGGGGTTGATAAGATCGAAGGTGCTTAACGCGTCGGCCTCACCCCAGCGTATCTGCTGCATGCCGACGATGAGATCTGCGTAATGGGTATCGATGGTGAGGTAGGCTTCGCCCACTTCAGGCGTGACAACAGTTTCCCGTGAGTGCCAGCGTCCGGTGACGGAAAGATCGGTATCCACGTACCCGCTCGCAAAGCCTCTGATCCAGGAGCCCTGGTTGAAACGGGTCTCAAGCTCAACCCTCTGGATGGCGGCCAGGGGATTTTCCTTGTGCACGGACTGTCTGTATGTCGACTGGAGGTAGCCCGAGAAGGCGAACCTGTCTTTAATGGCGTCTGTCAGGGACGCGCCCTGTACGGAGAGGGCTCCTGTGAAAATAAGACCGGCCAGGACAGATCCCATGGCTGTGAGGGAAAGGTACAGGGGGATGCGCCTCCTGAACTTTTTTAGGGTGGTTTTTTTTGCCTCTCTCTTCCTGCGGGGCCTGCGGCCGGCTCCGCGGGAAGTTCCTGTCTCCCTGTCACGTAATACTTTCATCTAAGCTGCTATCCTTTATTTTTTCGCTTTACCCATGGCCCTGAACACATAAAGCAGCGCTGGAGAGAAGGTCAGGTCGGCGAGACATCCCCAGAAGAACCCGGCGGGCAAAAACAAGATCTCTGATACCACTTGCCTCGGCCCACTGGGGCCTACAAAATAAAAATTTAGGAAATGTCAGGTTGAAATGACACCGCCTACTCCGGCATAACTGTGGCAGCTAGGCAATCGATGACGGCCGCACCAAACAGGTAGGGATTTACGAAGGCATTTGTATACAACCTTTACGGTATCCATCAAAGTTGCAATGGTACGCTCATCTTTTTTGATGATTTTTTCCCAATCCCACTGGTCAACAAAGATAGAGTGGATATTGTCGGTGATTTCATCGCGGCGGATGGCATTCATATCTGTGTAAAGTCCTTCGCCGTAAGAAAAACCATATTTTTTCAAAGCATATCTTTTCCATTTTGCAAGGGACTGGACAACTTCAGCTTCCCTTCCGTTCTGTTCTTTGATATCAAATGTAACAGGGCGTTCCACACCGTTTAAGTTATCGTTTAATCCGGAATCAGGATCGACAAATAAAGGTGCTGATACACGGGAGAGGTTCAGTCTCTGGGAAAGAAGATTCTGAAAGAAATCTTTGACTGTTTTAATTGCAATCTGTGTATCATGCAGGTTTAATTCTGAATGATAATCTTTTGGAATAATTAAATGTTCCATCTAAGGTTCTCCTCTCTGGTATAAACCGCATGCAGCGGCATGATACCAATCCCGTGTGCCTGATATATGTATGAAAAAGAAAATGGCACACTAATTTATTATAGCACAGCAGGTCTCATTTTCAAGAAAAGATCATACGATTTCTTGAAAAATACATGTATACAATATAAATTTTAGCGAAAACGATTTGTGATACATATTGACGAAAAACGACGAAGATTTTATAATTTATGTTGTAAATTTTATGTAAAAAAGAGAGGACAGCTTATGAAAAAACAAAAAACGGTGTCGATTAAGGCAAAGTTACTTGGTGTGATCATACCAGTCGTAATTGCGATCGTTGTGGTACTTGTTGTGGCTGCTTATCAGATATCTGCAGGGACGATCAAAAAATATTCCCAGAATTTACTGCAGTCTTCGGTAGAGAACCAGGCATCCCAGATAGAAGCGTGGCTGAATGAGAATCTTGCTTCTTTTCAGATGGCGAAGACTACGATCGAGAATTTAAAACCGGATGATGAGGAACTAAAGACCATATTGGACAGTTACTATGGATATAACAGCAATTATCCGGATGGACTTTATGTGGCAGATTCCGCAGGACAGCTTATAACGGCATCCGAATCGACAAAAAAGGAATCAGATGTAACAAACAGTACCTGGTATAAAGAAGGACTTACCAGGGTGAATATGGCAGTCGGTTCTGCCTATCAGAATGCAGATGGTGTGGACGTGATCAGTGCTTCTGGCATTTTAAATGACGGATCTGATAAAGTACGTGTTATTTCAGCAGACATGACATTAGACCGAATTGCAATTATTGTAAACTCTTTTATTGAGATGAATGACGCGGAAGCATTTCTGGTTGATAAAACAAGTGGAGTGATTCTGGCAAATCGTGATTCTTCTCTGATTTCCCAGACGCTTGGCGCAGAGGGACAGAGTCATTTTTACCAGCTTACGGCAGAGAAAGCTGCAGAGAAAGACTATAATTTTGCTACACTTGATGGAAATATGACGGTATTTCAGGAAGTAGACGGAACAAACTGGCTTTTAGTATCTTACATTCCTACCAGCATTGTACTTTCGGATCTGACACAGCTTCGTAATATTATGATCGTAATCAGTGTGATCTGTATTGCATTGCTCTGTGTACTGATCGAACGTGTAACTCATGTTGTAATCAAACCTGTCAAGGAAATGACAAGAGTGATCACAGCGATGACTTCCGGTGATTTTACGGTTTCTATTAAGACAAAAGGCAATGATGAGATCGCAGTCATGAGCCAAAGTGTGGAGAAGTTTATTGCTTCCATGAAACAGATGATCTTCGAGATGGGAAATGTTTCCGGCAAGTTGAAGAATCAGGCTGACTCAAGTAAGGGTGTTTCCGGTGAGATGAGTTCTGCAGCGGGAATCCAGTCACAGTCGATGAGCGAGTTGAACGCGACGGTTGATCAGTTGTCTGTATCTGTAAATGAGATCGCGGAAAATGCAACACAGCTTGCAGGTGTGGCAGCAGATACCAAGAGCGACAGTGATATGGTTGAAAGCAAGATGCAGGAGACAGTTGCTGTTTCTGAAAAAGGACGTAAGGATATGGAGCGCGTTGGTGAGGCACTCTCAAATATCGAAGTTTCCATTCACAATCTGGAAGAGGCTGTTAATAAGGTAGGAACCGCTTCCGGCGAGATCGTGCAGATCATCAAACTGATTGGTGATATTGCTGACGAGACGAACCTGTTATCTTTAAATGCATCGATTGAGGCTGCACGCGCAGGCGAAGCAGGAAGAGGATTTGCAGTTGTTGCAGCTGAGATTGGTACACTTGCAAAGAACAGTGCGGATTCGGTAGCACATATCACAGAGCTGATTACTGAGATCAATAATCTGGTAGAAGATGCCGTCAGACAGGCAGGAAACAGTGCACAGGATATTTCCGGCAGTGCAGAGCTGATCCATACGGCAGTTGATACATTTGATACGATCTTTAAGAATATCCAGGAGACAAGCGCACTGATCGGCAATGTGGTTGATAAGATCAATCAGGTAGATCAGGTTGCTACGAATGTTGCAGCTATTTCGGAAGAGCAGGCGGCAAGTTCCGATGAGATCCTTGCAACATCAGAATCCATGTTACAGCAGGCAAAGAATATTTCAAAGAACAGTGACCAGGTAGAACAGGAAGCAGATAACCTTGCCGTTTCTGCAGATCAGCTTGCAGATCAGGTAAAACAGTTCCGGATATAGAGAGGAGATCGTGCGATGAAGAAATTAATAAGTACTATCATGTGTCTGGCATTGCTCGTAGGATGCCTTGCCGGATGTGGTGGAAATACACAGACAGGTTCAATAGATGGTAAAGGATTAAAGATTCTTCTGTCATTATCACAGGCAGATACTTTCCGAAATGTACTTGTGGCACAGGCACAGCAGACGGCGGAAGAGTGTGGGGCTCAGCTGGATGTATTTGATGCAGAAAATTCCATTGAAAACCAGGTGGAACATATCAAAAAGGCGGTCAGTGAGAATTATGATGTGATTTTATGCGGACCGGTTGATGCTGATACGGCATTCGAATTAGAAGCGCTTGCAGGTGATATACCAATCGTATTTTTTAACAGCTGCCCGGATGAGTCGAGACTTCAGGCTGGGAAATATATTTATGTTGGATCGGATGAATATGTGGCAGGACAGTATCAGGCAGAGTATATTCTAGATAAATTTGCTTCTGCGGATGAGATCAATGTGGTGTTGTTAGAAGGACCGAAAAAACATTCCGCGACAAAAGGAAGATCTGAGTCATTAAAGGATACTTTAAATGCATCAGGGAAAAAGATCAATTATGTCTTTGAAGATAACGCCGACTGGGAGCAGGACCGTGCGGAAGAGATGTTCAATATATTTTTAAAGACAGGACAGAAGTGTGACGTTGCTGTCTGCAACAACGACTCTATGGCACTTGGTATCATTGATGCCTGTGATGCAGCAGGAATCAGTGATGTGACGGTACTTGGAATCGATGCGACTGCAGACGGATGCAAAGCGATTGAAGATGGAAAGATGGACTTTACCGTATACCAGTCCGCAGTTGGACAGGGTGAGAGTGCTGTTTATGCAGCAATCGCACTTGCAACCGGAAAAGATGTGACGACTTTAGAGGGAGCTACCGCAGATGGCTTATATGTATGGGTACCATTTGAAAAAGTAGACAGTTCTAATGTTAAAAATTATGAATAGAAAGCGTACATAAAAATGGAATATACACATGTAAAACACACGTTTTCGCCAGTATATAATGAGGAATCCAGAATATTAATTCTGGGTTCCTTTCCGTCTGTAAAGTCGCGGGAGAACCAGTTTTATTATGGACATCCGCAAAACCGTTTCTGGAAGCTGATAGCGGAAATTTTTAATGAACCGGTGCCACAGACGATTGAGAAAAAGAAAGATTTGCTTTTAACGCATCAGATTGCTGTGTGGGATGTGATCGACTCCTGTGATATTGTGGGTTCTTCTGACAGTTCTATCAAAAATGTTGTGCCGAACGACATGAATGTAATCTTATCGGGGGCAGATATTCAGGGAATCTTTGCAAATGGTGGAAAAGCACATCAGCTTTTTGTAAAATACTGTAATAAAGAGGGAATGCCGCCGCTTGGCAAACTGCCATCCACAAGCCCTGCAAATGCAGCATGGAATTTTGAACGTCTGACGGCGGAATGGAAAGCGGCATTTGGAATGTATTTAGAAATAACAGAATAGAAGATGAAGAACAGCACAGGAAGGGGATAAATTTGAAAAAAGAAGAAATGACAAATATGGATTTCCTGCTTGAGGCAGTGGGAATCGTAGCTGCAATGATTTATCTGGGACTGCAGATTTATTATGGAATCGTATATGGAGTGGCATTTACCGGAATTATTTTAAATGCGGCGATCCTGATTCTTGTATATGTTGGACTGACGCTGCTTGCACGTTATCCGGAAAGGGTAAATAACCTGCCGAAAGAAATATGTAGTGGAAAAATAAGAAAATATACGATCCATATGGTGCGTGCGGTCAAGCTGATCTTCGTGCTCAGTCTTTTATTTACCAGTATCTGTGATGTCGCCGGAGTGCAGATCAATAAGGGATACAGTCTGGTGACGGTGGCGCTGATTGCTGTGGTGACGGTGGTGTATGAGGGGAAGATCATAAAACTGCTGCGAAAATAGAACAATATTTACAGTCAAACAAGCAATAAACATACATTATAAGGCAAAAAGACGATTCTGACAAAAGGAATCGTCTTTTTGCTTGTAATCTGGAAAAGCTGTGATATAATACAAACAAAAGTTAGATAACACTAACAAAAGTAAGAAAAGACTTTAAAACCATTCAGAATAGATAAGGATATAAGAACAATTCTGTAATGGGAAAGGGGAGCATATGTCAGAAGAAGAAAGAAAATTTTTGGAAATTGTTGATCTGAAAAAAGGGTTTGGAAGCGGGGAGACCCGACAGGAAGTACTTCGGGGAATGAATTTTTCCGTGGCAAAAGGAGAATTTTGTGTGCTGCTTGGACCATCCGGTTCCGGAAAGTCGACGCTTCTCAATATTATCGGTGGAATCGATAGTGCGGACTCCGGTTATATTTCCATCAACGGCGATAAGTTAGAAGAACTCGGAGAGAAGAAGCTGACACAGTACCGCAGAAAACATTTAGGTTATGTATTTCAGATGTATAACCTGATCGCAAATTTAAATGTCAAGGAAAATATTGAGGTTGGTGCATATTTATCAGACAGTCCGCTCGATATTGACGATCTGTTACATACGCTGGGACTTTATGAACACAGGCATAAACTGCCGAACCAGCTTTCCGGCGGCCAGCAGCAGAGGGTTTCCATCGGGCGAGCCATTGTGAAAAATCCGGATATCCTGCTTTGTGATGAGCCGACGGGTACTATATAAATAGTACAACACTATTCAAAAATAATACCCGTTATATTATAATCGTTGTCAATCCGGATTTCCTTAATAGCGGATCTCCACAACGTTCTTTTTTCTTCACGGGTTAAAGTGTTGTATAAATTTTTAAAATCAGACTGCAGTAACCGTTCCACAGCTTTAAAATTTGGCGGCTGTTCCATTTCTTTGTCGTTTGGCATCTGCTCCAGGGCGGAGGTATATATCTCGTAGTCTTTTCGATATTCTTCAATGTCGATCAGGTCATTTACATATAATTCTTTCAGTTTATTTAATTTGCGTTTTAAGACTGCTTTGTCCTTCGAGGAAGATGAACGTTTTCTTTTTGCAGCCTGTATTTCCCAGTCAAGTTTGACGCGGTCAAATTCTTCACCTAAATGGTCAAACAGCCATCGTTCTACATAATCTTCACGGATGGAATGATTATGCGTACATCGTCCGCGTAACAGACGCTGACCACAACGATAATAATAAATACCTTGAGAAAGGCAACCATTTAACTTGTGCCCGCATTCATCACAGGTGAGTATGGAAGTGAAGATATATATACGACCAGACGGAGCAGTGTGAACATTCTTTTTCAAAAGAGTCTGAACGCGGTCGAATTGTTCTCGATCAATGATCGCAGGACAAAAATTAGCGTTATACCTGTTAGAACGGTTATAAACACCGGTATACAGTTCTTCAATCAGCATCCGGTGAAAAGTTGCATAGCACCAGTTCACGCCGTATTTCTCACGGATATATTTTGTTGTGGCGCGCTGTGACGCGGAAGATTCAAAATAATTAAACGCATCCTGCACAATGGCTGCATCATCTGGGATGATCTCAAGCCGTTTCTCTTCATTTACGCGGAAGCCGTAGGGGCAGCTGCCAGATACCACGGTGCCATGTGCTATTTTACTGTCAAATACAACGTCTATCCTTTCCCCGTCTATATCTGCTTCGTTTTGCGCAATAGACAGCTTTACATTGATATAAAGACGACCGTTTGCGGTCGTGGTATCATATTCTTCATCCGTTGTTTTCCAGTCGCAATTGTGAGCCTGCAAGATTTCCATAACTTTGTAATAATCTGCAACAGACCGGAACCAGCGGTCGAGCCTGGCAAAGAGCAGGATATCTACTTCGTTACGTTTGACGGATTCCATCATACGCTGGAATTCTGTTCTTTTGTGCAGATTTTTGCGGGCTGTTTTAGCGGCATCTATATATGTGCCGGTGATGATCCAGCCGCGTTCTTTTGCATATGTTTCTAACCGTTCCTGCTGGGCTTCCAGTGAAAGTCCTTTGATTTTCTGTTCTTCTCCGGAAACGCGGATATATAATGCGACCCGGATCACTGCCGGACATAATTCTTTCTTTTTCATGTGATCACCTGCATATTTTAGTGCACCCCGGAAGTATTTTGATACAACCGGGGTGTCTTATTGTTTTATCGAAAAATTTTTGATCATTTCCAATGTACCAGTAGAAGTAAGACAAATGCCGTTGATATAATGAAAATGCACCCAGCTTTTCCACAAAGAAAGGTCGTGGGACATGAAAATAAAATACATATATCACAATAACCGCAAAATATATGCAATTTATTATAGATGTAGCAAAACCATGTATTATAATCTTAACTTTACCGGTACAATATTTGTAATTGTAAATAAATAAGCGGGATTGCTGGGTGTCTCGTTCAGGGATTACCCAACACCACGTTTGGCATCTTTTTCAACTGGTGGAAACAGTCTTTCCAATTCTTCCGGTGTATCCGGCACGCTGTCATATAAAGAAATGTCCGGTTCCGGATCTGCGACGGAATTATATTTTGAAATCATCCGCTCTAAAGCTTCCCAGTCTTTCACATCGAACAGTGCAAATGTTTTAAAAATGTTTTTGGCAAATTCATTTTCCCCATGCATGATCTGATCAATCATAGTACTGTATTCAGATTCGTTACTGGTAAACATATCACCGGTACCATTCAGTAGCCATTCTTCGCTGACGTTAAATTCACTGCATATCAGTTTGTATAAGGATAGTTTTTGCTCTGGTTTTTTTAGGCGGTTTAATTCGATGTTGTTAATTGTATCACGACTGACACCAAGACGATTTCCGAACGATTCCATACTTAATTTTAAATATTTTTTTCGAAGTTCTCGTATTCTCTCGTAAGTTTCCATTATATAAAGCACCTCCCTTCTGTGTATTGTGATTTTAATATACAATATAAAAATCTGTACGTCAACACAAAAAAATAAATAATTAAAAATATAAAAGTGTTGACATACAGAAAATAAAATGCTAATATCTGTTTATAAACAGAAAATGATTTGCAAAAAGTGTTGAAATGCATAAATGAAAGGAGAACTTTATGAGAGACGACAAGAAAAAGGAACTGATTACAAAATCAGCAGAAGAATTTTCAAAGTTGAATGAAGATAACAAAATGTTCATTTTAGGTTATATGTTCGGTATCCAGCAGGAGCGCCAGAGAGCGGATCGTAAACAGCCGCAGACAGCATAAGGAGGTGGCGTGGATGAAAGTGCAGGGGACATTTAATGCGCAGCGCTTTTTTGAAACGCTTGCGCGGATCATATCGCAGTCTCATATTATCCCTCTCTTACTGCATTTAATTTTTCTAAGTCTTCACTTGTAATTTGTTTCCAATCTCTATTATTATCTTCTACAAATCCTAAGTTTTTGTCTAGATAATCTACTACTGCTGATGGTGTTAATGTTGCAATATTTCCTTCCTTAATTCCATATTTATAGTAGTTTTCTGACATATAGTCTACTTCACTTTGGTTAATAGCTTTTATTTCGTAGCCAACCTCTAATGTTGCTCCTTCTATTAATTCACTATCAACTTCTAGTTTTACATAACCTTTACCATTTGTAGATGGTCCCATATATGTCATATGATTTGTTGTTCCTTCTAATTTTCCATCTTCTGTAACTTTAGCATCTGCTAACACTTGACCATTTGCCAATGTTACTTTAAATGTACTTACTCGTTTTTGTAAATCTAATTGTTGTCTTGCTCTTTCTACTATTCCAAAGTCAACATTTTTTACTATAAATTCTACTTTGTCTGCTGTTCCATCTGTTATAGTTGTTTCATATTCTACACCAAATTCCATTGTTGGTGTTACTGAATTCATTTTTGTTATTGTTATTGCACTTTGTTCTCCATTATATGCCTTTGATACTTCTTCTCCAACTGTATGGTTTGTTATATTTGCTACTTCTTTGTCTATTGCTTTTCTTTCTTCGTAATTGTCTATAGCATCTGTTTTTCTTGTATCTACCGCATCTTTATACCATTCTTTATTGTTTTGTTTTCTGCTTGTATCATATACTGTTCCTTTATAGTATTGTACCTTATATTCTTTGTCTCCCCATGTATATGTTATTATATATTGGCCTGGTATATATTCGTCAAATTCATAGCTACCATCTGCTTTTGTGTCTACCTTCTTATCTGGTATTGAATTATTTAATTCGTGTAATGTAACTTTTACTCCTGA
>OGWV01001711.1_pt1 | contig 13735 bp, 10 predicted proteins | sample 1576081 | NCBI WGS metagenome assembly OGWV01 (sample SAMEA3541541, study PRJEB24748) | human gut metagenome | biome: human gut; feature: human-associated habitat; material: faeces | place: China | collected 2012 | reverse complement strand
ATGGCAATAAAAAAGCTTTGCGTATTTTTTGGACTTATTTGTTTCCTTTTGTACGGGTGTCAGTTCTCTGCGGAGACCACATTAGAATCAAGCGCCGTTCCCTCTACCGGTTATGCTTCTGAAGAGGTGCAGCGAATCTCTGTTTTTTATGATGGTTCCCTGTACCTGTACAACGCTACCGGCTTTGATCTTCCGAAAGAGGAGGGCTGGCAGCTTTTAGGACAGGTAGCTTCTGTTAACAATTTGGAATGGCCTACCAAGGATTTTTGTGGTACTCATTTAGAGCAGGGGCAGGAGATTTACTATAATCCGGAAGAACCGAAAAAATTATATGTAAAATATGACAGTGGCTTTGCGCTTTTTGAGGCAGGACTTTTCCTTTAATTTGTTATTTTCTTTCTCATCAATTTTTGTAGAAAGGATTTCTTTCTTATTTGTTTCCTTCTCTGCTTTTTCTTCTGCCAAACCTAATTTCTCAAGTCCAAGCTCCTTTTCAGAAAGCTGTGACTTAGCAATCTGAAGATATACCTCACAGTTTTTCAGCAGTTCTTCATGTGTTCCTTTTCCAACAATCTTTCCATCATCCAAAACAAGAATCTGATCTGCATGTAAAATCGTGCTGACTCTCTGCGCTACAATTACGATAGATGCATCCTGCACCTTTTCATTTAATTCCTTACGAAGTGCTGCATCTGTCTTCATATCAAGTGCGGAAAAGCTATCGTCAAATACAAGTACTTTTGCCTTTTTCGCAATCGCTCTTGCAATCGCAAGACGCTGTTTCTGTCCACCAGATACATTACTTCCGCCCTGGGCAATCGGACTGTCGTATTTTTCTTTTTTCGTCTCAATAAATTCTGTCGCCTGGGCAATTTCTGCTGCTTCTTTTATATCCTCATCTGTCGCATCTGCTTTTCCAAATCGCAGGTTAGAAGCGATTGTTCCTGAGAAAAGAACACCTTTCTGTGGCACAAATCCGATTTCCTCTCGGAGTTCTTCCATAGAAATCCGGCGAATATCTTTGCCATCTAATGTAATCTGTCCACCTGTCACATCATAAAATCTTGGAATCAGATTAACCAGCGTAGACTTTCCACAGCCGGTACTTCCGATAATTGCCGTTGTCTTGCCTGGCTCCACTTTAAAATCAATATCAGAAAGCACGTTATGTTCTGCTCCCGGATACTTGAAATCCACATGTGAGAATTCCAGAACACCTTTATGCTCCTTAAGCGTTTCTGGCTTCTTCACATTCTGAACAGAAGCTTCTGTCTTAAGAACTTCATCAATACGATCTGCTGCAACACCCGCTCTTGGTACCATAATAGACATCGCTGTCATCATAAGAAATGCCATAACGATCTGCATTGCATAAGTAATAAACGCTGTCATCGCACCAACCTGTAACGTACCCGCATCAATTTTTTGTGCGGAAACCCATGTGATTAGAATGGTAACACTGTACATGATAAACATCATTCCCGGCATCATAAACGTCATAATACGGTTTGTAAAAAGCTGCGTACCTGTCAACTTTTTATTCGCTTCATCAAAACGCTCTTCCTCTGTTTTCTCTCTGCCAAATGCACGAATAACAGAAAGTCCTGTTAAAATCTCTCTGGAAACAAGGTTAAGACCATCTACTAATGTCTGCATAATTTTGAACTTCGGCATCGCTATCGAAACAAGCAGCATAACAAATCCGAGAATCACAACAACCGCAAGAGCAATAATCCATTCCATTCCTGCTCCGGTCTGATACACTTTAATAATTCCACCAATTCCGATAATCGGTGCATACAAAAGAAGTCTCAGCATAACTGCTGTAACCATCTGAATCTGCTGAATATCGTTTGTACTTCTTGTAATAAGAGATGCTGTAGAAAAACGGTTCATTTCCGCATTTGAAAATCCCATAACCTTTTTATAGATTTTTCCTCGCAAATCCCTGCCAATACTCGCACCTACCTTAGAAGCAAGAAAACCGACTCCAATCGCCGCTACCAGAATCATAAATGCAATTCCAAGCATACGGCCGCCTTCTTTCCAGAGATAATCTGTCTGTATCTTATCGATATCTACTCCTGCAGCTTTATCACATTTTGTCGCATAGGCAACACCTGTAGAAAATAAAGTACTCTCTCCAATATCATTCATTTTCTTTTCGATTTCTTCTCTGGACTTCTGGATATCTTTGGCACTCATCATTCCTGTCTGCTTCATCTGATACAGCATTGGGCGCACATCAACGTAAATAACCTTTTTCCCGTTATCATCTTCCTCCTGAAAGCTTTTAAACTTCATGTTGAGCATCTTTCCAATCTCATCGACACTCATATCATCTATTTTATCCTTCATCGGAGCCATCGCAGGATTCGAAGCAATCGAATTCTTAATCATCTTCTTAAACTGCGATTCTTTTACATTTGACATGTTATGATTTAAGAAAATCGCTGTAAGAAATGTATCATCTAACTGATCCAGCTTCTCCTCATCCTCCGCCTTGCAAATGTAATACTCACCTTTTTTCTCATAAGTATCTTTCCATATTTTCTTCTCTTTCGAAGTCATATACAACTGCGAAATCTCATACTCATCCTCCGTCATTTTCACAGGAAGAATATGCTCCACACCTTTATTCTGAATTCCCACATCAATGATATCTGACGTATACTGCGGCAGCGACAAATCGCCAAACGCCTGCACAATAAGCAACAGCACAATCGCAACGATCATATACCAGTATGGGGCCATATTTTTAAATATTTTTGTCATTCTTTATGTCCTCCAACTACTTTTTGTCAAAACAATTTTACTCTGACTACTATGTTCATCAAAAATCAGCATCGTTTATTATTATACTTTCCAATGCCTACTCGTTCATCCTCTTCAATAAAATCTCTGAGCACTCCTCCAAAGAAAACTTCGCTGTATCAAGAACCAGATCATAGTTCTTCTCGTCCTTCCAGTCCTTTTTCGTCCAGAACTTAAAATACTTTTCCCTGCCCCAATCCTTTCTGTCCATTAAACGACGTGCCTTCTGCATCGTGTCTACATTTTCCTTATCAAAAATGCGCTGTACCCTCTTCTCCTTATCACTACAGCGAACAAAAACTGTCACAACATCTTCGCAGGATTTCAAAATTTCTGTAGAACATCTTCCGATAAAAACCGCCGGACCTTCTGCATGAAGATTCTTGATTGTCTCTTTCATTCCATAAAAAATCTCATTAATTTTCGCCATATTTTCATACTGATTATAGCCTGCCATCATCGCAATATTATAGAGAAAACTTCCTACTTTATTCTCGTCAAACTCCTTAAGAGTTGCAATCTCTATGCCATATCCTTTCGCGGCCTCAATCAGCAACTGTCCATCATAGTAAGGAATCTGTGCCTCTTTCGCGATGCGAATTCCGATATCCCGTCCTCCGCTGCCAAATTCCCTTTCTATTGCCACTGACTTCATATACTGCATTCCTTTCTTCTAATCTGACTAACTCTTTGGTCATCATCTTCATCAATACTCCAAAAATTATCTAAAATTTCTCCCGGTCATTTTCCAGTGGCATTATCAGTCGATGCCATTAAAAATACTTCCTGTAAATGCTATCTGTAAATATTTCCGTAAAGTAATTCTGTTACTTTTGAAGTTCCTCATCCAGACTGCGAAGCATCTTCTGCATTATCTGGTTCATAAGTTCTTTCTCCTCATCCGTCACATAACGCATGACAACCTCTTTACATTCATTATGAACCTCCAGCATATTTTTCGCTGCTTCCACAGCCTTCTCAGTCAACTCAATGTGTCTCTTTCTGCGGTCATTCTCATCCTCTGTCAAAACGACAAAACCTTTCGCCCGTAAATTATCTACAGACTTTGAAATGTGTGCTTTGGATAAATTCTTCTCCTCCACAATATCTTTTGCTGTATCACCACATGGTGAATGATATAAAAATAAAAGAATCTCCAGTTCTACATTTCTCACTCCGTATTTCTGTGCAAACACCTCTGACTTTTTATCAAGAAGCTTACGCATCTTCATTCCACAGGTATTAATTAACGAATCCCGCATAGTTTTATCCTCCTGTTATGTATCTTTTTCATATTCCTTAGGTTGCCTTTCGGCAATTAGTTCACTAACGAACTTGTTTGCATATAATAATCCTTTTCTTTCCAAATGTCAATGGTGAATTTTGAATTACCGAGCTGGCGAGGCAGACGAACTCCAGAATTTACTTCATAAACTTGTCTATCGCCTCATTCAATGCTTCAATCGCCTCATCATCCCCCGTTTTTATCGCATCAACAATACAAGTTGACATATGTTCTTTCAATATAACCCGGCTAAGGCTCTTGACTGCGGCATCTACAGCGGCGAGCTGGATTAACACTTCGCTGCAGTCTCTTCCAGATTCAATCATAATTTTTATAGACTTCATATGACCTATAATCCGGGCAATTCGGTTTAGTTCGTTTTTCACGATTTGGGGCGAATGGGTGTGTGTATGAGTGTAAACATTTCCGTTTGCATCTACATGGGTATGGGTATGCTGGCACACTGATGCCTCTCCTGATTTATGAGTATGCTGATTCACTGACAACTCTCCTGATTTATGAGTGTGCTGATTCACTGATGACTTTTCTGATTTACCAATATGTTGATGTTCTGACAATTCCTCATGCTTATGAGAATGTCCTTCTTTATGTGTACTGTCATAGTGTACATTTCCTTGAATATCTTCCTGATTGTAAAAATTATTTCGATTTTTTATATATTCATTTTCTTGAATATGTATTTTCCCTATCTTTTTTGTTGTGTCATTTTTCTTATTATTTTCATTTCTATTATTTTGAATATGTTTATTTTCCATTTTTATCCTGCCTCGTATTATTAAAATTTGTGGTAATTTTGAATTTTGTAATATCCAGAGAGATAGCAGAGAAGATTACAAAAATAAAATCAATGTATATAAGATTAATGTTATAAAATCGTATAAAAGATATATTCCAGCAATTATTTTACTCATTGCAATAATATTATATGAAAATGATATTAAAAACGCCGCAATTTCATTACCGAATATAATAGATAAGTAATATCATTTTCTCATTGAAGTATTTATAATCCAAATATCACAATCCGCTCTCTCATATCATTTCCCGGAAATAAATCTCTGCAATCTATTTCGTCTTCAAACATAAATTCATCTACGGTCATTAAATAAGAAATATATTCATCTGACGGATAATAAAACAGTAGTTTTATCTCTCTTGGTTTTTCGTAATAGGATTCTAGTATCCTGTGTATCACTTTTTGCAAAATTTCAAGTGAAAATGGGTTAAAGAAGTAAATTCTATCTACTTCTCTTGGTACAGAAAAGTATTCGGCATTTTCCGCTTTAAATGCTACTCTTCCTGCTGAAATGGCTTTTTCTTTGTTTTCTATTGCTTTATTGTAGATTCTCTCATCATATTCCACGCCGATGGACCTGCATCTGGTCTGATAGGCAAGGAAAAAGTCTACACGGCCTTTTCCACACCCGTAATCAAGAAGTGTATTGCCTTTTCTTATGATTCCTGTGTTTGCCAGCCTTTCTAATACAGAATATGGCGTTGGTTCATAGGGATAATAATATTGTCCTGCATTGGAATCATCGCGTCCCATTGTATGGATTTTCAGTAGTTTATCCCATTTATTTTCATATATATCTTCTTTCATTTTTTATTTGCCCCTTTTTTTATTTTTCTCTTATATTCTCCTATTTTCTTTCATTTTCTTTCTCAGAATATTTCCTGTGATTCTCAATTAGTCTACCATAATCCCACTTCTAATCCAATCTTCCAAAATAGAAATTCATATTTTTTAAATAGAATATCAAATGTCATTCTTTTTTCTAAAATGCTAAACTCCAATCAAGTTAAGAAACACGCAAATAAAAAAAGAGGAGAGGAAAAATGGAAAACAACAGTAACAGTGGTGTTATATACCAGGGAAAAATACCAAATCGTGTGAAGTACTGCTTTGCCTTTGGTGCATTAGGAAAAGACTTAATCTATGGAATGATTGCAACTTTTTCTATGATTTATTTTACAGATATTATTAAAGTTGCTCCCGCATTTATCGGAAGTATGTTCTTCGTTGCAAAGTTGTGGGATGCTTTTAACGATTTATTTATGGGTATGATTGTTGATAATACGAGAAGCCGGTGGGGTAAATTCGTTCCGTGGCTTGTTATCGGTACATTGATTAACGCTTTTGTATTCATTACCGTATTTACAGACTTTCATTTATCAGGTGTAAGTCTTTGTGTATTTGCATCTGTCGTTTATGTTTTATGGGGAATGACTTATACGATTATGGATATTCCGTATTGGTCTATTATTCCTAACTTAACTTCCGACCCGGAAGAACGTGAAAAAGTATCTGTTTTACCAAGAATTTTTGCCAGCATCGGTCAGTCTCTTATCATCGCCGGCTTCGGTGTTCAGATTATCAAAGGACTTGGCGGCAACTATACTGGTTACCACAGATTTGCATTAATTATCGCAGCAACCTTTATTTTTACAATGGCTGTCTGCGTTATCAACCTGCCAAAGAAACAGCAGGCTACCGGAACTGCAGAGAAAATGAAATTCAGAGATATTTTCACTGTAATCAAAAAGAATGACCAGTTAAGATGGGCTGTCCTCTTAATTTTATTATACAATATTGGAATTCAGGCTATCATGGGTGTTGCTACATATTATTTCAGCTATGTTTGCAATAATGCCGGAATGTTATCTGCTTTCATGATCAGTGCATCTGTTGCAGAGGTAGTTGGATTATTAATCTTCCCTAAAGTCACAAAATTATTATCCAGAAAAAAGGCATTCTTAATGGCTTGTACGCTTCCACCAATCGGCCTTATCTTACTGCTCATTGTAGGATTTGTATGTCCTTCTAATATTCCTTTAACTGCAATTGCGGGAATTATCGTTAAAACTGGTACAGGTCTTGAACTTGGATGTGCTACCGTTTTCCTTGCAGACGTTGTTGATTATGGCGAATATGTATTAGGTGTCAGAAATGAAGGTGTCGTATTCTCCCTTCAGACATTAATCGTAAAACTGACCGCAGCTTTTACAGCTTTAGCAATCGGATTCGTATTAGAGTTAACTGGATACGTTCCAAATGCAGTACAGTCTTTAGCAACACAGAACTCCATCCGTGTGCTGATGTGCATTGTACCAGCTCTCGGCATCATTCTTGCTTACGTTGTATTTAAGACTAAATATAAGCTTAATGATGAGTTTATGAAAAAAGTAGTTGCTAAGATCAGTGGTAAAGCTGAAGAATAATCGCAGAATATTACACAAGGTATAAGATTAATCTAAAAATACAGAGCTATCTGCAATATAACAACAGGATACTGTGCAAAGTATATAACACTAACTATTCCGATTCATTAAATTTACAAACTTACATTTCAAATAAATTCTATGTTTCGGAACAGTTATAAAACATTATAGGGCAAATAAGTAAGGGCAAGTTGATTGATATAAAATGTAATCGACTTGCTCTTATTTATGGTACAATCTAAACGGCTACAAAATAATAAAATAAGTAGCAAAATCCATACCAAAGGAACTATGTCAAAAATAAATAACACAATAAATAGAAAAACAACTATAAAAAATAAATTTCAAAATAAACAACAACGTAACTATAAAAAAACAAACTTAAAAGCAAATACCATATAAATAACCACAAATAAACTACAGGAAAAATGAGGAAAAAATCTTGATAAACTTTACTATTATTTTAGCCGATGATGAACAGCAAATATTATATGGAATGAAAAACGGCATCGACTGGGAGAGCCTTGGTTTCTCCGTTGTTGGTACGGCACAAAACGGGAAAGAGGCCTTAGAACTCATTGAAGAATATCACCCAGACCTTTTAATCAGTGATATTAAAATGCCATTTATGGACGGTTTAGAGCTTTCTAAAACCATTCATGAGAACTACATAAACACGAAAATTATTCTTTTTTCCGGTTGGGATGATTTTGAATATGCCAGAACCGCTATCAGCTATGGAGTTTCACAATACATCATGAAACCAATCGACTACAACGAAATGCAGAAACTTCTCACTACAATGCATGAGGAACTCGAAAAAGAATATGCCGAGAAAATGAACCGCACCCGCTTGGAGAACATTTACACAGAAAGTATTCCTCTTCTTCGGCAGCAGTTTTTTACACAGCTTTTAACAGAAACTCTTACCGAAGATTATTGTACTCTTCAAATGAAAAATTTAAAACTGAATCTTGATTATGAAGTTTTTCACATCATTACTGTAAAGATTCGTGAAAATGATTTAAATGATGTTCTTTCCGAACTTTCCATCAAGGAAACGATTAAAGAATCTCTCGAAAAAATAACGGACCTCTACCATTTCGGTATGATTGACAGAGAAGTATTTTTGCTATGTGGCAATAAAAAGCACGATATTGAACGGATTACCCGTACTATACAGGAGGCCTCCGTCATTATCGAACGTATTTTTCACACGAAAATATCCTGCGGCATCAGTTCCAGCGGTACCAGTTTAAGGGCACTTCCTGTCCTCTATCAGCAGGCTCTAGAAGCACTTGATTATAATGTAGTCATTCAAGATGAGAGCTATACTTACTATAATGACATCCTTCCGCTCCAAAAGGATGCACCGCTTCAAAAAGACGATGACTGGAATTCCGAAGTAGATTCCATTGAGAAGATCATAACTCACTGTTCTGAAGAAGAACTGAAAACTGCTGTTTTAAATATGCTTGAACATCTACATGAAGCCCATTACAACTTAAATGAATACCAGATCGTCATATTAGAGATTTCCTTCTCCCTCGCCCGTCTTTATAAAAAATATCAGATTACCTCTGATAAAGAATTTGCCGGTTCCAAAAAAATGGCGGTAAAAATTCTTTCTTTAAACACTGGCGAAGAGCTCGACAACTGGCTTATTAATTATTTTCAGCTCATGCGTACATTGATTCAGAAAAAGCAGGTAGATAATAACGTTATTTTAGCAGAAAATGCAAAGAAATTAGTGGAGGAACATTTCCGTGAACCTGACCTTTCCGTAGAGTCCATTTGCAAGGAACTTCATGTGAGTTCTTCCTACTTTTCAAAAATTTTTAAGCAGGAAACGGAAACTACTTTTTTAAATTACCTCATCAGCCGCCGCATGGAAGAAGCGAAAATGTTACTGAAAATGACCGACTACAAAAGCCATGTCATCGGAACAATGGTCGGATACCCCGAACCAAATTACTTTAGCTATGTATTTAAAAAGCACTGTGGTATCTCTCCGGTAAAATACCGAAAACTTGGAGGGGAAAATAACTAAAAGGACCTTCTCCCGGCATCCAGAGTATGTTTAAAAAATGCTTTTTGCAAGATGTACGTCACAATTTACGGGAAATTTCCTTCCCTGACAAACGAAAGGATTTATTTATGAACAATAAAAAATTAAGCATTCGTGTTCTTTTTCCTTTAATAATGTCCATCTCGATTGTCTTCTGTATTTTAAGCTGCATGATACTGTTTTCTCATTATATTTCTACCTATCTTGTCCGTAAAACGATAGAAGAAACCAGCAGGCAGAAAAATGTACTTGCACAAAATATTGAAAATGAAATAGATTCAATCAATTCTATTATGAATAACATTTACTACAACACAATCAAAAAATATGATATTCAGGACAAGAACTTTAAAACTATTTTGGCAAATGAAATCACCAGCAATTCAGAAACAATCTATGGACTCGCTTTATATGATACAGATGGCAAAAACTTATGGCACTCTAACAATTTAACCAGTACTTCCATGCAAAATGAAAGCTGGTTTACTCAGGCAAAAGATAATATCGAAACTATTTGTTACGGCTCAAAAAAACTTGTTTATCCCGACAACGTAAAACAGGTATTTCAGATAAGCCGCTATGTAGAGTACATTAATCACGGCAAAATGAAATCCGGTGTTCTTTTAATGCAGTACTATACCGATTCCATCGATGCAATTTTAGAGCATTATAAGAATACGCAAAACTCTTACTGCTACCTGCTTGATAATACATCGAACTTTCTTTATCATCCGTTTATAAAAGAAATTTCTTCTGGTTTATATAAAGAAAACACTACTAAAATTGCTCTAAACAGCACCAATTACAGCATCAAAAAGCTACATGGTACAAAGTGGCTGATCGAACGTCAGCAGATTGGTTATACCGGCTGGAATATCGTCCTTGTCAGTTCCCTGTTTAATATTCACACAGAAAATATGGGTATTTATTATGTAATCTGGCTGCTTCTGCTTATCGTTGGAATTATTCTTGTTTTCACTGACATTTTGCTGTTCCATGACTTCACAAATCCTGTCTACCAATTACTCGATACCATGCAGGAATTCGGAAAGGGCAATTATGAAGTAAAAGCCGCAGAAAATGGAATTGGTGAACTGAAAACATTAAGTGCACATTTTAATATTATGGCAGAAAAATTACAAAACCAAATGGACGAAATCCGTAGAAATGAACGGGAAAAACGAAAAATGGAGAAAAAACTTTTGCAGTCTCAGATTAACCCGCATTTTCTCTATAATACGCTGGACTCTATCATCTGGATGATACAGAGTGGCGAATATAAAGGTGCCGAGCAAATGGTATCCTCCCTCGCGAAGTTTTTCCGCATTTCTTTAAGCCAGGGAAAAGACATTATCCCACTGGAAAAAGAGTTGGAACACGCAACAAGTTACCTCGCTATTCAAAATATCCGTTTTAAGGACAAGTTTGAATTTTCCGTACAGGCAGACAAAAAACTTCTTCATTATCTCTGCCCCAAACTTTCTATCCAGCCTCTACTTGAAAATGCTATTTATCACGGTATGGAAGGTGTGTACGATGATGGCGAAATCACTATTTCTGTTTATGAAAAAGATAACCTCATTCACATTGACGTAAGCGATAACGGACTCGGTATGCCAGAAAAAGTTGTGGAATACATCATGCACAACCGGGTTGTTTCCAGCAAACGAGGCTCTGGAATCGGTGTGCGTAATGTCGATGAGCGAATCAAACTTATTTACGGTGAACAGTATGGTGTCACTATTGAAAGTGAATTAGATGAAGGAACAACCGCAACGATAATTATTCCGAAACTGGAGGAGACTGCAGAGATAAATTCAGATGAATCCAATAAAACAAAATTATAGAAAATCAGCAACTTGTAATAATCTAACAATACTACACTGAACTAAATCTATAATATATATTACAAAAAACTGCCCAAATAGACAGTAGCCAATAACACTAAATTAAAAGAAGTTATTAAAATCAGGAGGAAACTGATGAAAAATAATAAGAAAAAATATGCTTTAGTAATCATCTTAATACTCTTCATTGCCTTTTTTTCCTCGCAATGTATGATGACACGCACAAACACCGAAAGTAAAAAAACGGTAGCAGTAATCCTTCCCTACACTTATAATAAAGAGAATTCCCGTATATTAGATGCCATCCGAGATTATGCTTACAATAATTCTATTATACTTGATGTGTGGCATGAAAAAAGCCTTTCTTCAAATGAGCTATCTTCCATCATCGCTAATGAAGAACAAAATCATGCAATTGGCATCCTGTTAATTTATCCAGAAAACTATTTAACCCAACAAGAAAAACACTACGATTACAATAATGTACTGGCAATTACAGACACAATGCAAACTGCCTTTTCTCACTATGCAGCCTTTGAAAACAGCCCTTCTCCAAGCTATCTTCTTCCTGTTTCTGCACAGGTAATAAAGAAAATCCAAGACGGCAAAACAGACTGCATTTACATAAAAAACACATACAAACTTGGCTATGAAAGCATTCAAATGCTGGATACTTACTCACGAAATAAATATATGAAAGATATATCTATTCCATGTCATAAAGTAGATAAGGCAGCTATTGAGAGCGGGGAATTAGATGCACTACTGACAAATTAGAAGAGTAGTTTTAATTCAATCTACACACCCCAATTTACGGTATATTTCGCCTGAATGAATACAAAATATACCGTAAATTAGAGCGTGCAGGTTGCAGGAATGATTTTTCAAACACGCTCTAAATATAATAGTTTTCCAAAAATTTAGTCAATATTTATCAACTACAGATAATAAATTATACAGAACATGAAAGGATTTCCGTTATGAAAACAAATCTTTTTAGCTATAATTCCATCCTGTTTACCTTAATCATCATCCTGATAAGCACCATAACCATATGGAAATTACCTAAAACGCAGAATGGATACACCCACATAGGCATCGCCGTTTATGATATGGACGACACTTTCATAAACGACTATGTAACCAAACTCCAAAACAAAATTGACCGTTCTTCTTTTTCTGGCAAAAAAGTTCTTTACGAAATCTTTGATGCAGAAGGAAATGCCAACCGGCAGGAACATCAGCTTCAATATATGTACACCCAAAACTTCGATGCCCTGCTTATTAACCTTGTAACTCCATCTTCCGCCGCCAGCGTCCTAAACGAGACAGCAAACCACGATATCCCTGTTATTTTATTTAACAGAGAAGCGGATAAAAAGGACTTATCCATCTCCAAACAGACATGGTACGTCGGAACAGCGGCAAAAAAAGCAGGAGCCATTCAGGCAGACATGCTCCAGAATGTATGGAATACAGACAAAATAAACCTGGACCGAAACAAAAATAATAAACTGGACTATATTCTAATCGAAGGAGAACAGACACATTTTGATGCTGTAAGAAGGACAAATGGCTTTTTAGAAAACAGCCAGAACCTGCCTCTAAATCAGCTTACTAATCTCTCCGCAGATTGGCAGAGAAACCTTGCCTCCGTGAAATTTTCAAAACTGGATACTAGCATTATCCAATCTGCAGAAGCCATTATCTGCAATAATGATGACATGGCACTTGGAGTTTACGATTACTATAAACAGCATAATCTCAAACTCCCCCTTATTCTCGGAATTAATAACAGTCCAGAGATGAATCAGAAAATACAAGCTGGAGAAATTTATGGAACTGTAGATAATGGCACAAATGACCAGATAACTTATATCTGCAAATTGCTTAATGATATTCTAAATAAGGATACTGCCAAATATCACAAAATATGGTATAGCAAACCGTTTGCTATTGAAAAGTAATTTTCATTTGCGATAACAGACGCAAAAAGAACTGCCCTGATATTTTATCTGTGAGTGGCTTCAGATGCTTATGGCGTTTACGAGTTGAAGGATTTACACTCGAACTATTATTATATTATAATATGGTTATTAATAATTGAGGAGGAACACCATTGAAAACAATTGAATTATCAATTTCCGATAAAAATAAATCTTTACTTACACACCTTCAGGAAAATGGAGAATTTTTACCTGCCTATTGTGCCGGTAGAGGAACCTGTGGAAAATGTAAGGTACAATTTTTAAATAATATACCAGCCCATACTACACATGACGCTGCCTTTTTTTCAGCAAAAGAACTCTCTGAAGGCTGGCGGCTGGCATGTCAGGCTTATGTAAAAGGGCAGTTTACTATTCAGATAGAAGATTATGAAGAAGACCAGATTCAGGCTGCCTCTGCATTTAATCTGTCGGCAGATAATTAGGAAGTGAAAATTTTAATTTGCACTTCCATAAGGTGAAATGTATTGAC
>OGWV01001709.1_pt1 | contig 13737 bp, 10 predicted proteins | sample 1576081 | NCBI WGS metagenome assembly OGWV01 (sample SAMEA3541541, study PRJEB24748) | human gut metagenome | biome: human gut; feature: human-associated habitat; material: faeces | place: China | collected 2012 | reverse complement strand
GATAAAAGAACTGGAAATCTTATTCAAGTAAAAAAAATAGGAACAAATGGAGCTTTCAGTTTTGAGACTGTAGATGGAAGTGTTTATATTACATCTTTAAAAAAAGACAGATTTTACCCACTTTCACAATCAATAATGGAGGAAGATCAAAATCCCGGCGATGAAAATCGGGCGCTCATATCGCATCCCCAAAGCCCACCTGTTTACCTACCTTCAAATTTGCGGTCAACACTGTCGAGCAGAGAATCGACAGTGTTGATTGTTTTGCGCCGATGCGTTATGCTGTTCTTGTCAACAGCAGATCGGGGGCGACCCAAACCAAAGGAGGTATTTTTTATGGTCGCAGGGCATCTGCAAGAAAAAAATGGTATCTACTATGTGGTATTAACCTACAAAACTTATGACGGCAAACGCAAAACCAAATGGCAATCCACGGGCTTGCCCATCAAGGGCAACAAGCGGCGCGCTGAGGCGATGATGCGTGAGCTGCAAGACGACTTTGAGCCACCCGTTGACCCCAACGGTCCGCCCAGCAAAGCTATGCTTTTTGCGGATTATCTGGTGCAATGGCTGGAAATCGCAAAGTCAACCGTCAAGCTGACAACCTACGCAAGCTACAAAGAACTGTCGAACAGCAGGATCATTCCTTACTTTAGAAATCTCGGCGTTACGCTGGGCGACCTGAAAGCGGTTCATATCCAAGCATTTTATCAGGAACAGTTGGAGCGTGTGAAGCCCAATACGGTCATTCACTATCATGCGGTTATCCACCGCGCCTTGAAATACGCAGTGAAAACGGACCTGATCGATGTGAACCCCGCCGACAAGGTGGACCGCCCGAAGAAAAACGAATTTACCGGGAACTTTTACAGCAAGGATGAAATGAACGCACTGTTCGACGCTGTGCGCGGCAGTAAAATTGAGGTGGCAGTTATGTTGACTGCCTTTTATGGTCTGCGTCGCAGCGAGGTTGTAGGGCTGAAATGGGCTGCTGTAGACTTTGAGCAGAACACCATTGAAATCTGCCACACGGTCACAACGGTTCGGCTGGACGGAAAAGAAGTTCTTGTAGAATCCAATGGCACAAAAACCAAATCCAGCAAGCGCACCTTGCCGCTTGTACCGGTTTTCCGGGAACGGCTGCTGGCCTTGCAGGAGGAACAGAAAGAAAACCGCAAGCTGTGCGGTAGGTGCTACAACAAAAAATACGCAGACTACATCTGCGTAGACGCAATGGGCAATCTGCTCAAGCCGGATTATCTCTCCAATTCGTTCCAGATTATCTTGCAAAATTATCATCTGCGGCGCATCCGTTTTCACGATTTGCGCCATTCTTGCGCCAGTTTGCTTTTGGCAAACGGTGTCCCGATGAAGATGATTCAGGAGTGGCTGGGACACAGCGATTTCTCTACCACCGCGAATATTTATTCGCATTTGGACTACGCTTCCAAGGTTTCTTCGGCAGAAGCGATGCTGAACGGGCTTGGAATGGGTTCAAATCCGGGAAATGACACTTAAAAAAGTGTGATTTCTCTCCAAAACAGGGCGTTTTCTCTCCTGTTATTAAATTGTCAAACTCAAAAATACCGTTTTGTGCATAAAAAAACGGTACAAAGTGCTTAAAAAAGCACGTTGTACCGTTGATTGGCGGAACATCAGAGATTTGAACTCTGGCGGCGCTACAAACGCCCTATCGCATTTCGAGTGCGACCCCTTCGACCTCTTGGGTAATGCTCCCTATAGTAATCCCCCAAAATCTTCTCCGGAAAAAGGAGAGAAAAGTAGGAGAGAACAGCAAATATTTAATTGTAGAAAATGGTGTGTTTTTGACGATAGTATGCTAGAAAATCAATAACAACTTCCAAAATGCCTGCTCGATTTCTAGTGCTCCCTCTTACGACCACTTGAGTACATCTGCATATTCAATTTTGTTGCGCGGCTGGCGCATCGGGGCGTGATTTCGAGTCAAGTACATCAAGGTATTCGTCTTATATCTCTTTATTCCGCTTTGCGTTGGAACGTCTGTTTTCTGTTCTTACGCTTGTTTTTGATATTTTGACTTATTTCGTTTTATATGTTGCCCGTGGCTGTTTGGGCAACATTTGGGCAACAATCGTTTTTCGGGCAACACTTTTTGGCACAACACAGGGAAAATTGAAAATTTGTACAGAATTTGAAGATTTGGCTATATTTCAGTCCAAATCTTTTTTCTTTGTATGGAGATTTTACCGTGAAAAACACAAATTCTGCTGCTGAAAGTGGTGCTTTTGTCCGTAAAACGCGCGGATACTCTGTTGTGCAGAACGAGGCACTGTTCAACGATAGCTTATCCATGAGCGCTAAAGGGTTGTATGCCTTGATTGCTGCCCGTATTGATTATACCGCAGTACCGCTGACAAAGCAATGGCTGATGAACCACTGCACCGAGGGCGAACGCGCCTTTAATCGTGCATGGGATATGTTGAAAAATAATGGCTATTTGGTTGCGCACGTTCGTCCGGCAAATCGTGGACGATTCTGCTATGAGTATGAACTGCGCGATTCCAATAACGGTTGGAACGGTGTGTATTTAATCTATTACGATGCACAGGGAAACATCAGCAATACCAATCTGACGAAAGCCAACCACACCCTACAAAATGTACCTACTGGTATGACCACTACCCACAAAACCGCACCAGTGGTAACCACACCTGTGGTAAGCGCAGTGGCGGTAATGTAGGCAGTATTATAATTACTATAATTAAATACTCTTAGTAATTACTATATCAAATACTATAAATAAGCCATCTGAAAAAGAAAAAGGACAGTGCAGAAAATTTGCCGCACAACAGTCTCTCTTTTTCAGAAGGCTTGCAGAATGAAAGGGTTACACAATGAAAATGGAATATGTGAATGTAAACGGCTATCTGATTCCAAAGTTGGAAAATGGTTCAATCACAGACAACACCATTGGAAAATACGGCATGATGCGAGCGCGATACCTTGATGAGCATCGACCAATGGAGCGCGACCAGATGTTGTTGGATGGAACGCTGGCACAGCACCTCACGAACATTGACTGCGAGGCACATCGTCAAGTTGAAAGTCTTACCAAAGTATTGGCAGCGGAAGCCAAAATCAATGAAGAAATGAAACGTTGTAACTCGCTGGAATGGGCAGCAGCTATGCAAGGCTTGCAAGCACAGGCCGAAGAAATTGTGTGTGCTGAACTGATTTACGCAGAGGAAAACACGAACGATTCACTCTCTTTACCGGGAAAGTGATAGCGTTCCCGGACAGTGCGGCAAGCACGTCATTATGCTGTCATGCCAGCATAAAGACCGTTTGTTAGGGGCAAGCCCCTAAGACCCCAATAGGAGAAAGCAAATGTTAAAACGCCAAAAACAAGTAACGGTACGTTTTACCGAAGAAGAATACCATCAACTGAAAAATAAATGCGATGCAGCCGGTATGAAGATGGAGCCATTTCTCCGAGCGTTGGTTAGTGGCTGTACAATACGCGAACGCCCGCCGGACAGTTATAAAGCCTTGGCGGCGCAGGTGGCGGCAATCGGAAACAATTTGAACCAGCTTACCCGGCTGGCTAACAGTACAGGCAAGATTGAAAATGCTCAACTTGCCGAGGCGAGCCGCATCATGCAGCGCATCTGGCAGTTTATGCAGGAGAAAAGTTAATGGCCATTACAAAGATTTTGCCCGTTCGTGGGCAACTAAAAGGCTGCTTAGACTATGCTGCCAATCCGCAAAAGACAGAATATTTCAGTACGGCAGATATGCAGCGGTTAATCGGCTACACACAGAACAAGGATAAAACCGAACACCAGCTTTATGTTTCGGGCTTTAATTGTATGCCGCAAAATGCTTATTGCATTATGCAGGCAACGAAACAACGATGGGGCAAGCCTTTGAACGGTGGCAATGTGGGCTATCACATTATTCAAAGTTTTAAGCCCGGAGAAGCAACGCCGAATCAAGTGCATGAAATTGGCTGCGAATTCGCACGGCGATTCTTAGCAGATCGGTTTGAATGTACCGTCAGCACCCATTTAGACAAAGGCCACTTGCATAACCATATTGTTGTAAACTCGGTTTCGTTTATGGATGGTCGAATGTTTCGTAATGATTTTACTACTTACTACAAGGGGATCCGAGCTGTTTCCGATGAACTGTGCCGCGAAAATCGACTGTCTGTTGTGGAAACAGACGGACACGGGAAATCCTACGGCGAGTGGAAACACGAAAAAGAAGGCGCACCCACGCTGCGCGGCATGGTGAAAACCGATGTGAAAGTGGCAATGACTGCCGCGGACAGCTTTGCCGGATTTATTGCGGAGTTGCAGAAAATGGGGTATGCGGTGAAATACGGACCCAAAGCTGCGCATATGACCGTGCGCCACAAGGAAGCGCAGAAGAATATTCGGTTGGACAAAATCAGCCCCCACTTCAGCGAAGATTCGCTGCGGAGGTACTTCCGGGAACTGCAAACACTTCCGCCTGAAATGCAGCAGGAATATAAGCAGCAAACAGCACCGGAGCCACCACGCCGGAAGCCGAAAGAGCAGCCTATGCCTGTTCGCCGCCGCGCACGGTGTCGCAGCAAGCTGAGCCATAATTGCCGCAAAATCACCGGCTTTATGGCTTGCTATTATCGCTACTGCGCATTGCTGAGAAAAGCATATAAAGGCAAAGTTGGCAAGCGGTGCTATTACCTGCTGCGTGATGATTTCCTGCGGTACAATCGCTATCGGCGGCAATGCGACTTTTTATGGAAGCATCGAATTACAACACTTGACGAACTTTTGACTTGTAAGGAGAACCTGCAAGCCGAATATAACGACCTTACGGCGCGGCGTAAGGCACTCTACCGTAGTAAGAAGGGCAAAGTCGTCAGTATTAACCGTTCAGAACAAATACAGGCGCTTACAGCCCGTATTAGAGCATTGCGGCGAGATATTGCAACCTGCGTGGATATTGAGATGGATTGCGAAGCAGTGCGGAATAAGGTGCAGCGGGCAGCACCGCTACGGAATGAAAAGTGCCAAGAAAATATATATCGCAGCCGCTTCTAAACTTAGTAATCACGCTGCCACCGCATTTGCGTTCACGCGCTCTATTGCCTGCCGAATCCCTGCCCACACGGACAAATCGGTAAACACTTCCACAATGCTGCCGTGGTCGGTAAACGGAGCTTCCTGCAAGACGGACAAATCTTTCATCATACCGTTATGAACAATGTACTCTACAATCTGGTTCACAAAATAAATCTGTCTGCTGTCGAGACTGGTATCGTTCAAATACTGTGCAAAAGCCTCTTTTGCAGCGTTCATCTCAAGGCCGACAATCTCCCGCACAAACTCGCCCAAAGGCTTTTGACCGTACTCGGCTTCGTAGTCCTGCTTTGTGCCGATTTCGTTCCACAGAATTTCTTCCAGTGCCTTTACGTCCTCACCATTCAGCGGAATGTTGCTTTTTAGCTTGGCAATAACGGCGTTATCCGTATGCTGCCGCACATAAAATTCTGCCTTGGCCTTGTAATTTTTCAAGTCATCGTTTTCCAACTCGGACTCGTTCCAATCTTCGGACAGAATTGCGTCATCGAAATTGGTATCATAGCGAACTTTTACGATAGGAATATACTTGATAAGGTCGCGTAGGTTTTCGCGGATATGCTCAAATTCGTTGATTCCGGCTGTTTCCAAATAATCCGTGTGCAAAATCTTATTGAGAAGATCAGATTGTGCCATGATTTCCGGAATGTTTGCAACAGATGCAACGGCAGCAACCTTTTTCATCAAGTCGCTACGTGCCTTGCCATACTTTTTTCCTGCAAGGTAGGCAAGCTCTATGCCGTACATCAGGGCATCAAAGCGCATCGCCTTGGGGTCATCTTCTTCTGGGGTAATCAGCGGCGCTAACTCCTGCCCCATCAGCAAGGTGTCCTCATAGGTCAGAGCGGCGTAGTTGTCCGCGTTGGCATACAATTCCACATATTTCAAGTGCTGGCGCACAGCAAAGTTGTCTTTATTCAACTCCTGTACTTTGCGCACCATATCATCCACAAGTGCCTTGCGGAACGCAATCAAATCGGTGGTCTGATATGCCAAATCTTGCAACTTAAAAGCAATCTGCGCTTTCAAGTGGAAAATCGCCCCTTGCAGCGCAATCATGTTAGCAGTGGGTTTCCCCTTGCTCATGCGGAAAAACTCAAAGTTCCCGCAGAAGTCAAAGATATAAAATTTGTCTTTGTCCTTGCCGTCCAACAGAGTAGGGCAAAGGCGTGTACCGCGGCCAATCATCTGCCAGAACTTTGCCTTGCTCATGACTTTCTTGAAAAACACAAGGTTCAGCACTTCGGGCACATCGATACCTGTGTCCAGCATATCTACGGAAATTGCAATCTGGGGCAGCTTTTTCGGGTCAGAGAATTCATCAATCGCGCTTTGGGCATAGGTCATATAGTTGTCAATGACCTTGGCAAAGCCGGGCAAATGGGGGTATTCTTTATTGAATATCTCCAATATTTTTTCGGCATGGGAGTGGTTCTTTGCGAAGATGATTGTCTTTCCCAACTTGTTACCGTAGTCGATTTTGATGCCCTTGGTCATCAGGGTATCCAGCACTTTGCGGATCGTATCTTCGTTAAAAATCCACTCGTTCAGTGCAGATGAGCCGATACGTTCCGGCAAATCGCCGTTTTCATCTTCAAAAGTATCCTCGTAGGCCTGCTTGTCCTCATCTGACAGGTCATCGTACACAATGCCCTGCTCAATAAACTTCAACTTTGTTTCAACGGACAAAAAATCTACGAGATATCCGTCCTTAACGGCTTGCGCCAGCTCGTAGCCATAGGTGGGAACACCGTTTTCCAATTCAAAAATTTCATAGGTGTTCTTGTCGATTTCATCCTTGGGCGTTGCGGTCAAGCCGACCAACGGCGCGTCAAAGTAGTTGAAGATGTCCTTGTACTTGTTGTAAACCGAGCGATGCGCCTCATCGCAGATGACCAAGTCAAAGTGTCCGCAGGTAAACAGCTTGCCGTTCTCATCCTGTACGCTGTCAATGACATTGTACATGGTTTGATAGGTGGAAAACACACAATGCGCCGTGTAGTTGTCCTTTTCTTCGCAGAGGTTTGTAACGGATAAGTCCGGCAGCAGGTTCACAAAGCTGCGCTTTGCCTGCGTGACAAGGCTGTTGCGGTCCGCCAGAAACAGGATGTTTTTCACCCAGCCGTGTTGCAGCAGCACATCGCACAGGGCAATCACCGTGCGTGTTTTGCCGGAGCCGGTAGCCATGACCAGCAGCGCCTTGCGGCGGTTGCGGGTAAAGGCGTCACAGGTCGCTTTGATAGCGCCCTCTTGGTAATAACGTCCGGCAATACTGCGGTCTACCATCACATTCCGCAGGCTGGTGCGCATGGATTGCAGGTTGAACAGCTTTTCCAAATCGCGTTTGGAATAAATGGCAGCGCACTTGCGTTCCGGGTAAATCGTGTCGGTAATGCGCGTTTCAAAGCCGTTTGTCAAAAAGATGACCGGGCGGCGGTGATACTTCTTTTCCAGCAGATCGGCATACAATTTTGCCTGCTGGCGACCTTTTGCCACATCCACACAGGTGCGCTTGGCTTCTACCACAGCCAAAGGACGACCATCATCGCCGTAAAGCACATAATCGGCATAGCCTACCTCGGATTTGTTGGGCATACCGGGCAGTTCCACCTCATTCTGCCAGTCTTTGCCCTCGGTCCAGCCTGCATCGGTGAGCATGGTATCAATGTACAGCTTGCGGGTCTTATACTCGGACAAATCAAGCGGTTTGGGGACATAGGTCTGCTGCTGCTCGGCACGGCGGGCGGTGAGTTCCTCTTTCAGTGCAGCGTTTTCTGCCATAAGGGCGGCAAGGTCAATGTCCTTTTCTTCGTCAGGCTGCGCTGCGGGGGCTTCGGCGGGCTGCTCCAGCAGGGCGCGGTCAAAGTGCCCGGCAGTATAGTTTTCCCCATAGCAATACGCCACAAAATCAAGGAAAATGTACAGGTTTTCAAGGCAGAGTCCGGCCTGTTCCTCGGTGATTTTCTTGCCTGTGTGCGCTGCGTTGTTGCCGGTGCGGCGGATAAAATCCATGCGCCGCCAGATGTCCGTGCCGACAATATCCCTGAAATCCTCGGCGTTCATCAGGCTGACCAGCGTGTCCTGATACGGCATGACCAACGCCTTATCCACAGAGTACATCCATTTTACGGCAAACTCCATCGCCCTGCGGCAGTTGAGGACGCAGGCGGACGGGTCGATATGCAGGATGCGCTCGGCGGAGATGGCAACCGAGGCAAAACTCTCAAATTGTGGGGTAGCGGTAAAAATATCGAAGTTGGTCATAAAACGTTCTCCATACAGTATTGCATAGAAAATTTCACTTTTTTTCAGAAGCAGCTTCTGCGGCTTCATTCAGGTTCTTATAGTGCATAGTCTCAAGTTTTTCGTTGTAAGCCGTTCGGTCAATGATTGCCTTGACAAGAGTATCCAATTCACGCCCGTCTGAATAATCCGCCGGTGCAAAATATTTGATACGCTTATCGTGCATCATTTTATAGACTTTTTTCTTGTCTTGAGTATCTGCGTTATAAACACCAATCGAGTGGCCTCCATAGGAATTAACCAGTTTCATGCAGGGAATATCCGTATCACTGTCACCTATATAAATCATGTTTCTGAACGGAATTCGCATGTTATCCGGTGTAAAATATTCATTAACACCGGGATCGTTTATGTCTAAAACACCCTTCTCAATTCTAAACAGAAACTGCGTTTTATTTGTGTAATTTATAACCTGTGCAGGCCATACTGCTACGCCACGCTCGTTATAGTAGAAAGAACTCGCATATATTTTCTTGAACGCGCCATTTTTTGCAACCGACGTTCCCTCAATCATTTCTTTCAGACCGGACGAAATAATGTAATGTTCAACTTCAACCCCCTTACTTTCACCGTACTTCCGAATTCTTTCAAACCAAGTCTCCACACCGGGAAATAGTTGTACTTGAGAGCCATACTCTTGCAGTTTCTGACGATTGAATACAAACTTTCCCTCCGACTCTATCATCATAACATACATGTAGGCAAGATTGTTGTCCATATCGTTTTCACGCGCCAACCCATTCGATTTGTCCCAGAATGCTTTCACGTCATATCCAACAGATTGGATATATCCCTGCGCTTGCATATCATCAGGAGACAAAGTCTTGTCGAAATCGTAGCAGATTGCAACAACGGGAACGGATGTTTTTTCTTCTTTTTTGAACTCAGAAGTATTCATGTTTTCACCTCATTGCTATTTAAATTGGTTTATGAATTATGCCTGTAGGCATAGCGGCAAATATAATATTTTGACAATTTTGATTTGTCGACTTGATTAGTGAATGCAGAAAAATCTTTTGCAGATTCAATATCAGGTATAGCTAGCTTCACATTATCAAGCATTCGCCCGGTTATTTGATTAATCGTAGTTGTGGCACCTGTTGTGATTTGAGACCTAAAAGCTGGCAACTGAAAATATGTCATTAAAAAAGGATAGTATGCACTTCTAATTATCATCATAAAGGCACCAAAACTCATTGGCTCCGAAAGCTCTTTAATTAACGCGACTTTTCCAACTAATTTTGCGCTACCATTTCTTGAACACATAAGGATATCATTATCTTGTACATACTTTTTTGTGCCAATCTTGCAGTTAACCCTTACGGTATCTGCAAAATCCAATGATGCATTTTGAATATTACTTGAACGTAATACTATCGTTCCCTCATTTGCAACATCATCGGGCTTGTATGTCAAACCATTCCAATACTCAGCAATTTCTGACAGATATTTTTCTTGGTAGCCTTTTGGATTAGTCAGTGGGTCTCCAAACAATTCGACAAATCGAGCTTTGACGAGTTCATCCAGCTTTTGGAGTTGTTGTTGCCGAACTAGAATTATTGTGGATATCTTATCAAGCAAATTTGCAATGTTTTCCTGTTCTTCTAAAGTAGGGAACGGAATCAATGTATTGTCAAAATCCTTTTTGACAATGTGCTTCATTGTTGCGCCATGCGTTTTTGACTCCATTTCTTTTAGCTTATAGCGAACAGCATAAACAAAATATTCTCTGTTCACCTCACATTTATCAAATACCACCTTAAAGATGTGCTGGTTGAGCAGCGCCTTTCCTTTATCCCAAACATACACGCCAAGGCTTGCAGACCATGAAATCAACACATCTCCGTCTTTGATTTCAATGCGTTCGGGATAATTGCCAGCATAAAATCCTAAATCATAGGCATTACCCGTCAGATCCTGGATGCGAATAATAGGTAATCCTACTGTACCTCTATCCTCTGGTTTGAACGCAAAACCATTTATGTGTGTTGCAATATCTCCCAGTCTTTTTTGCTCCATCATATTTTCTCCCACAAATCCGAATTGTATCAGGCGATAAACTTCTGGTGGGAGGCTTTGACGTTGGTTTGGTTGACCATGGCGTACTGCATTGTGGTATCAATTTGCGAATGACCGAGGATTTTTTGCACCTGTTCAATCGGCATACCTTTATCTATGGCGCGGGTTGCCATCGTGCGGCGGAATTTATGCGGGTGGATTTTTACCAAATTGACGCTGCGCCCCAGTTCCCGCAGACGAACCTCCACGCCGCTGATTTTTAGGCGGTCATGTGGTGCGTCCAAAGTAACAAACAGGGCGGGGTTGCGGTCCGTACGGTGCTTTAGATAATTTTGTAGGTGCAATTTTGCCTTTGCATCGAAATATACGCGGCGTTCTTTATCGCCCTTGCCAAATACCACACACTCGCGGGCTTCAAAATTCACATCGTCAATGTTCAGATTTACCAATTCACCAACACGGATGCCTGTGGAATACAGCAGGTCGATCATTGCCAAATCACGCGCACAGGCGCAATGGTCGCGCAGTTGCTCAATGGCTTCGTCCGAAATCGTTTCTTTAACCTGTTGTTTTGTCTTGATTTTGTGGATTCGCCGCATAGGGCTTTTGAGGATATAATCCTCTTCTTCCAGCCATGAGAAAAAGCTGGAAATGTTACGGCGAATATTATCCACAGTCACCTTGCCACAGCCGTTGATTTGCTGATACCCCGAAAGATAACTGCGAATTTCTTCCGTGCATATTTTTCGGATGGGCGTGGTAATACTTTGCAGCATTCGCTCCACCGTAACACGGTAATATTGCAGCGTTCTTTCAGAGCAGCCCTCGATTTTCTTGGCATCCAGAAACATTTGCAGATATTCTGTGTTGGAAATTTCCGCTTTTTGCGGTTCGTTTTCTGCCAGATTTTTCAGCAGCACTTCTTGCAGCTTTTTCATCTGGGCAATGCTCAAATATTCCGCCATTTCGTTGAGAATTGTGACAAGCTTTTCTTCCATGATGGTACACTCCTTTTCTGTGTACCATCGTCCTGCCCCGGCATAAGCCCGTATTTACTTATTTTAGCCGAAATAATGCTGCATCAAGCTGTCAAACAAAAGCTGCGCTTCATCCAAGGATTTCTGTACGGCAACTTTTGATTTGTCGATTTGTTCGATGAAGGCAGTGAACCACTCCTGTAACTCCAGTGGTGGTGTCGGGATATTCAAAGCAGCAAGGATTTGTTGATTGAGGTTCTGGATATTGGCACCACGCCCTGCCATCTTCTTTCGCATGGAATCTGTTTTTAATACACGAAGCAAATAGGCTATGTTAACCTCAGCGCTCGTTAACCGATAGCGAATACAGAAACCGCTATAAGTGGTTGGTGTATTGTGAGGGTAAACAAGCAAGCAACGACCAACAAGAGCTTTGTTGCCGTTAGAGCGGACAAAGACGAGATCTCCATCTTGCAGCATACTTTCTTCGGGAGGTGCCTCATTCAGGGATATAGTAGGCAAATAATCTGTGCCATCAATAACAGAGTAATCCTTGAAATCGCCAACACCCAGACAGTGCATTTCTATACCACTATCACCCGTATGGAAGTTCATGCCATTTTTGCAGTATCCCATTTCAAGCAAAGGTTTCGTAGGCCAGTCCATCGGATTTGTTACAGGGTCCCCAAACATCTCGACAAATCGCGCTTTGACGAGTTCATCCAGATTTTGGAGTTGCTGTTGGCGAACTTTTATAAGCGTTTCTACTTTTTGCAATGAAGCAACAATTTCTTTTTGTCTTTCCATCGCGTCGAGGTTGAATTGTTCTGCTTTGTAGTCTTTGAAATATATATGCGGAATCGTTGCCCCGGTGAAATACTTTTCTAAGTGCATATATTGCACAACATAGTAAAGATACTCGGGTAGCACATTGCTTTTGGGCAACAGATATTGCATTGTGCCGATAACCGAGGATTTTGCGGGGTGAAGTGTTGTTCTCCCGATACCCGCACCGTCTTTAACTACTGCGACATAGGGCTTATCTTGGTGATAAAAATCAACATTTCCCAGATACCCCGCAGCACCATAGATTGGATACGCACCAGTTTTATTTATCACATCAGATTGCTTGAGGTTTGACGAACCCTTTTCACAAACATCTCCAAGCGTTACTCTCATAGTTTTTCTCCCACAAATCCGAAGTTATTTTCTTGCTTTTTTCTTGGCAACCTTTTCGGTTTCCCGTATGGTTTTCAAATACGCCTTTTCCACCAGGGAAAGCGTTTCGGCTTGGTACTTTCGATACTCTTTTTCTGCTTTTTCCATAGCCTGCTGATGGGTAACACTTCCTGCTCCGTTTAACTGCCTTTCCCCTGTGGTGGAAAGCACTTTGTCCAAATGCTCAATATAATCGGCCATGTGCATAGGATTATGACGCATAGCCTGTACTTCGGCAAAGTCAAAGTAACCGGATACAAGGTTGTTCAAAATTTTCAGCTCGTTTTCATCCAAATAATTCTTGGCAACCTTCACGTCGCTAAGTACCGGCATTTCCCCCCGAAATGTTTTCAACCCCATAAACGGCTTGGAGGCATCTGCACGCTGGTAAATCACCTCGGCTGCTGTATGTCCATGTGCCGCATAGTGCAGTTTGTTTTGCACGATCTTGAAAAATCGGACAGATTCTGCACTGTTTGGGTCATAATCCACACTTGTGGCGTACAAATCAAGTACTTGACGATACAAAACTTTTTCAGACGAACGAATATCGCGGATACGGTCAAGCAGTTCTTTCCAGTAGTTGCCGCCGCCCAGTTGTTTCAGGCGCTCATCGTCCATTGTAAAACCTTTAATCATGTATTCTTTCAGCCGCGCCGTAGCCCAACGCCTGAAATTTGTCGCAATGGAAGATTTAATGCGATAACCGAGGGAAATAATCATGTCCAAATTATAGTACGTTGTATTGTAGCTTTTCCCGTCGGCGGCAGTTGTTCGGAATTTCCGAACAACTGCTTCTTCTTCAAGTTCGCCTTCCTCAAAAATGTGTTTGATATGTTCGCTGACATTGGATTTACTTGTTTGGTAGAGTTGGACCAACTGCGCTTGTGTCAACCAAACGGTTTCATCTTCCATTTTTACTTCGATATGCGTTAGGCCGTCATCAGCTTGATAAATGATAATCTCGCCGTTGTTATCCATTCAGCATTACCTCCAGCTCATCCATCGCCGTGTTAACCTCTTTCTCCAAGCGGCGCAGCTCTGCCATGATCTTACTCGTCGGCGGGTACTCCACAGGCTTGTACTCGGTCTTTTTGTATTTGTTGATG
>OGWV01001694.1_pt1 | contig 13796 bp, 10 predicted proteins | sample 1576081 | NCBI WGS metagenome assembly OGWV01 (sample SAMEA3541541, study PRJEB24748) | human gut metagenome | biome: human gut; feature: human-associated habitat; material: faeces | place: China | collected 2012 | reverse complement strand
TAACTGAATTCACATGCAGAGACGTGCCGGAAGAATTCCGCATCAGCCAGACCATTGCCAAATATTTTCAATATAAAGAGCCGGAAGGAAAAAAGCTGGTAATCCGCAGGGATGAAGACGCGCTGTACCGCCTTTTGCTGGAAGGAATCGACGAATTTCGACAGCTGGGAGACGTATACCTGTCTGAGGAAGTGAGACAGTGGAAGATCCGGAAAGCGGGAGGCGTAAGAGTAGGCGTAAAAGCGGCAGAAGGCTGGCTGGATGTAAAGATAGAGGCAGACGGCATGAGCGGTGCGGAGCTGGCGAAAATCCTTAGCGCTTACAAACAGAAAAAGAAGTATTACCGCCTGAAAAATGGAGAATTTCTTCAGCTGGAAAGCGACGGGATTTTAGCGGTGGCCAAAATGGCAGGAGATCTGGCTTTCGGCAGAAATGAGATTGCGGCCGGCCATGTGCAGCTGCCCTATTACAGGGCTTTGTACCTGGATCATCTGTTTAAGGAAGAGCCTGGAGTTCCGTTTTACAGAGACCAGGCCTTTCGGGCAGTATCCTGAGAACAGTTCGTTGTAAGATGGGATTCTTGCGAACTTAACCATACGGAATTTCATAACCATGTGGTCAATTAATTCCTGAGCTTCTTTTTCTGTAATCTTTCCGGCTTTTAAGTCTCTTTCAATATAGATATCAAGGAATGTAGAGATACGTCCAACACTCATTGCAGCTCCGTTCTGAGTCTTGATTGCTGCAAGATATCCGAAGTACAGCCACTGTGCTGCTTCATGAGCATCTTTCGCCGGCTGTGAAATGTCATAACCGTAAGCAGCTGCCATTTCTTTCATTTCTTTCAGAGCTTTGATCTGATCAGCAAGCTCTTCGCGGAGACGGAAATCTGTTCCTTTCATTCCGTGTCTTGCATAACGCTCAAAGTCATACTGTTTTCTTTCGATCAGGAAGTCGATACCATAAAGAGCTACTCGACGGTAATCACCAACGATACGTCCTCTTCCATATGTATCCGGAAGACCTGTGATGATCTTATTGTGTCTTGCTTTCTTCATTTCAGGTGTATAGATATCGAATACTCCCTGGTTGTGTGTTTTATGATATTTTGTAAAGATCTCGTGAAGCTTTTCACTCGGCTGATAACCATAAGTTGTACAAGCCTGCTCAGCCATCTTAATTCCACCATATGGCATAAAAGCTCTCTTCAGAGGTTTGTCTGTCTGAAGACCAACGACCTTCTCAAGATCTTTTGTCTCTTCGCTAATGTATCCAGGTCCATATGCTGTAAGTCCGGATACTACTTCTGTCTCCATATCAAGAACGCCGCCTTTTGCACGCTCCTCTTTCTGAAGTTCCTGAAGTTTACCCCACAGAATATCTGTTGCTTCTGTTGGTCCTTCCAGGAAAGATTCGTCTCCTTCATAAGGTGTGTAGTTCTCCTGGATAAAGCTGCGAACATCTACAGAATTTACCCATTCTTTTCCTTTAAAACCAGCCCACTGCTCAAAATGTGCCATTTCTTTGTTCCCCTTTCCTATCTTTCATTTTCTCATGCGCCGTCAGTATAACATTTCGTGAAGAAAATATCAAGCCTTATTCTGATAATCGTTTTCAATATCACGCTTGTATGCAATTTTATGCAATTTGTGTATATTTATATGAACAATACACCGTTATTTTGTATTTATTCCAACACAATTTCACATATATGTACTATTTTGTTTTCTGACATTTCCGTGTACAAAAAGAAAAAGAGAACCTGCACACAACAGATTCTCTACGTTCATCTTTTATTCTGCAGAAGCCTTTTCAACCTGTGCGATTGCTGCTTTCTGCATTGGAATACGGCAGTTCTTATTGCTTCCGAATTCTACGATCACATCTTCATCACTGATGTCAATAAGCACACCGTAAAATCCACTCGTTGTCAGTACTGTATCGCCAACTTCCATCTCGTTGATCATAGCCTGAACTCTTTTCTGCTCTTTTTTCTGAGGTCTCATAAAAATCATGTAGAATCCCCCGAAAATAACTGCATATACAACAATTAAAATAACCCAGCTTGTACCACTGGAGCTCTGTGCTACTAATGAAAACATCTCTTTTCCTCCTACTTATCTTTAAACACTATTGCTATCATACACAAAAACCTCGCATTCAGCAAGGTTTTTTATGCTTTTTTCATTATTTTATTCATTCTTTCCTGTTACAGCAGCGATTTTTTGGGTTTTATACTCTTTGTAACAGTCATGATCAATTGCATCTCTGATTTCTTCCATCATTGTATTATAGAAATAAAGGTTATGAAGGACACACAGACGCATACCAAGCATCTCTTTTGCTTTTAACAGATGCCTGATATATGCTCTCGAATAATTACGGCATGCCGGACACTGACATCCCTCTTCAATCGGTCTGGCATCCAGCTCAAATCTGGCGTTAAACAGATTCAGTTTCCCATGGTTTGTGTACACGTGTCCATGTCTTCCGTTTCTGCTTGGATATACACAATCAAAGAAATCAACTCCACGGTCAACTGCTTCTAAAATATTCACCGGTGTTCCAACCCCCATCAGGTAAGTTGGTTTATCTTCTGGCAGATATGGCACTGTCTTTTCAAGGATATTGTACATCTCTTCATGTGTTTCTCCAACCGCAAGTCCACCTAATGCATATCCATCTAGATCCATCTTGGAAATCTCTTTGGCGTGTTCGATTCGGATATCTTCAAATGTTCCACCCTGATTGATCCCAAATAACATCTGATGTGGATTGACTGTATCTTCCAGAGAATTTAAGCGGTCCATCTCTTTTTTGCATCGTCTCAACCATCTTGTTGTACGATCAACAGAATTCTGCATATACTCTCTTGTTGCAGGATGTGGCGGACATTCGTCAAATGCCATCGCGATCGTTGATCCTAAGTTTGACTGGATCTGCATACTCTCTTCCGGTCCCATGAAAATCTTTCTTCCATCAATATGAGAAGCAAAAGAAACGCCTTCTTCTTTGATCTTACGAAGCTTCGCCAATGAAAACACCTGAAATCCGCCAGAATCTGTAAGGATCGGGCGGTCCCAGTGCATAAACTTATGCAACCCTCCAAATTCCTTGATCAGCTTATCTCCTGTTCTTACATGCAGATGATATGTATTAGATAACTCCACCTGTGTTCCAATATCTTTAAGATCATCTGTACTGACTGCACCTTTGATCGCTGCCACAGTCCCGACATTCATAAATACTGGTGTTTCGATCACACCGTCCGAAGTGCGCCGGGCGTCCGATAAGAAAGCCCTTTACATTTGAAAACCATCCTGCATTTTTCATCTGCCACATAGCCCTTCTCATACCCATCACATTAAGGTCACAGGCCTCAAGGAACCATATGATACCATCATCACTGTAGCGCTCATTAAATTCCCTTACATGGTCAAACGATGTACCAAGCAGATTGATAAGACAATCCATGCAGCCACCAAGCAGCCTGCCTCTCATGGTAAGCCTGCTTCCCTTTGCCACCGCAGGAATAGAGCTGATGCACGACTTTTCAGTCAGGTTGTAGCCCACAAACGGAGCATTCTCATCCTTTATCGATTCCTTCTCCCACATAGGGTAATTGGTAAATGAAAGCTTCCTGCCACAAAGCAGATTAAATGCATCGGTAAGTGACTCATGCCACACCTCCATACCAAAGCTGCCCGCACACGGCCCGTAAATACCTGCTGTATCTGCAATAGTAGCCTCCAAAAATGTGAAATTCGTGTTGTCGGAATAGCCCATGTACCATTTCGGCTTTGACTGCTTCACGCGCTCAAAATCAATATAAGGCACTACCTCGCACATCAGCTCGCCACCACCACAGGATATAAGCACATCACTGTCAACAGAAGCATAGCTCTCGTTCAGCTCTTCTGCGCACTTCTTAGGTGTATTGCTGATACCTATGCCACTGTCGCACCTGCAGTTAGGTCCCTCTATCGTCTTATAACCCATGCTGTGAAACTTTTTAATTGCATTGTCAAAGGCACTCCTGTACGGCTCTGTTGTACAGCCCATCGAGGGCGCTACAAAGCCTATTGTCCCTCTATCCTTTAGAAATTCAGGGTATCTCATGTTTCTATCATCCTATCACTATTATTTACATATCTAAGCTTCTGTCTGAAGTAAAATATGTAGGATTTTATCATTTCTGTCAAGGTCATTTTACTGTCATAATTAAATGTCGTCGTGTACTGCACATGCTGTCTGTTGCACCAGTTGTATATATCATGCAGACTTATCGAATCAACATGCTTCATATTGTTCATAAACGCCTTAACCTTTAAAAGCTCATCCTCACTGTCAATGTATAGATGAAAGATAGTATTCGGACATTCAATTATTATCTGCTGTTCTTCTATATTTTTCATCACTGTATCCTCTATTGAATAATGTATCCTGTGTGATTAAAAACATTATCGTCTGTCACACCGGGATGTGAGTAATAACAAAATATCGTAACTGTTCAGTGCCTTCACAGTTAAAAAATATCACATAACCATAGTACTACACCGGCGTCACAAAATCCAGTCATTTTTGCCTGCCAATTCTTACTATTTTATTAAGAAAAACGGTAAATATCATACTCCCTCACAGTCAAATGCCGGGATAAAGCTGTCCTTTGCCACGTCCCCTTCCTGTATAAATGCATTCGTGATTCCTATTTCGAGGGCATAGTCAACAAGCCTTTCATACTCTCTCCTTGTCACTGTACGGTTTATCTCAGGATAATCCTTTAGTGCAATCGGCGTAAACTGGCTCATCATGCTTATATATACGTGATCATGATATGTATCATACAGGTACTTAAGTACAGCCTTTGCATCATTCACATGTCCCGGCAGTAGAAGCTGTCGCACAATAACTCCCTTTTGTATGAGTCCTGTCGCATCATCAATCACGACATCCGGCTGCTGCCTGACCATCTCTGAAAGCGCCTGCTTTGCGACAGACGGATAATCTTTTGCCCTTGAATACATTGCCGAAAGCGTACTGTCCATATATTTAAAATCCGGAAGATACACATCCACTATGCCCTCAAGCAGCTTTAGCTCTGTCACATTTTCATATCCGCTCGTATTATATATAATAGGAAGCTTCATGCCGCGGCTTTTTGCATCGTTTACCGCCCACACTATATCAGGGATATACTGCCCCGGTGTGACCAGATTGATATTATTTGCGCCTTTGCCCTCCAGTTCCATAAAGATATCACTCAGCCTCTCTTTACTGATTACCTTTCCCTCTTTTCCGTCAGAAATCTCCCTGTTCTGGCAGAACACGCAGTGCAGGCTGCAACCTGAGAAAAAAACTGCCCCACTTCCTCTTTTTCCTGATATGCATGGCTCCTCCCAATAATGAAGTGCTGCTCGCGCCACCTTTATTTCAGATGAAACGCCACATACGCCTGTTTGTCCGGTTCTTCTGTTTATGCCACATTTTCTGGGACACAATAAGCAATTTTCGTATTTATTCATATTTTTCATTTTAACCCTTGCTAAAAATAATGTTTGATACTACAATCTATATGATTATGCGGTGCATATGCCATGCGCCTTCAGTAGTCATTTTAAAATTATATCATAACTATTCTTACAGAAGAGAATAGTTAAAATACACAATAAGGAGATTACAATGAATCAGTCAAACTGTATCGTCGCCCAGTCAGGCGGCCCAACTGTTGCAATCAACGCAAGCCTTGCAGGAGTCATCGCAGGAGTAAAAAGCTCTGAGAAATACGATATCTGCTATGGCGCTGTAAACGGAATACTCGGCATTTTAAATGAGAATTATCTCAATCTGTCAGATATTTTTGCAGATGATGCTAATCTTGAAAAGCTTAAGACCACACCTGCCATGTATCTTGGCTCATGCCGCCACAAGCTCCCTGATTACAAGGATGATGATTCACCATATGTATACATCTTCCACCAGTTCGATAAGCTTTCTATAAAAGCTTTCTTTTACATCGGTGGAAATGATTCGATGGATACCGTATTAAAGTTATCCGATTATGCAAAAAAAATCAACAGTGATGTGAAAATTATAGGTATTCCAAAAACCATCGACAATGATCTGTGCATGACAGACCACACTCCTGGCTTTGGCTCTGCCGCCAAATATATCGCATCAAGCATGCTTGAGATAGCCCATGACACCTTTATCTATGCTGTTAAGAGTGTGACAATCGTTGAAATCATGGGACGTGACGCAGGATGGCTCACTGCCGCTTCCGCTCTCGCACGTAATGAGTACAATACAGCGCCTCAGTTCATCTATCTGCCTGAGGTGGATTTCGACAAGGACAAATTTGTTGCCGATATAAAAGAAGCCCTCGAGCACACTAACAATGTGATAGTTGCCGTATCCGAAGGAATACATGACGCAGACGGCTCATACATTACATCATCAAAGGCCGCATGTGACCAGTTCGGACACCAGCAGCTAAGCGGTGCCGGAAAAGCTCTTGAGTTCATCGTAAAGGAAAACATCGGTGTCAAGGTGCGCTCTGTAGAGGTAAATGTGCTCCAGCGCTGTGCCTCACACCTTGCATCATTAACCGATATCGAGGAATCTTTTGCTCAGGGTAAAAAGGGTGTCATGATTGCAGCGGAGGGTGTGACCGCATCAATGGTATGCTTGAAGCGCATCTCAAATGATCCTTATCAAGTGGAATACACATATTCTGCTATCAAGGATATCGCAAACGAGGCCAAGTCTGTGCCAAGAGAGTGGATCAATGATGCGGGCAATGATGTGAAGCCTGAGCTTATCGAATACTTAAAGCCACTTATTCAGGGAGAAACCGCTGTAGCCTACAAGGATGGTCTGCCTGACTATATGGATGTGTCACATCTTCACAAATGTAACTGATTTTAGCTGCCGCCTACACCCCGGTGTGGGCAGCAACAGCATATCTCCAAGGAGGTCGATTTACATGAAGAAAAAAGTGCTTATAACCTGCGCCGTTGTGCTTGGTGTGCTTTTGGCTGTTTATCTTGGCTTTGCCTTTTATTTTAGCAGCCACTATCTGTTCAACACAAAGATTAACTCTGTAAAATATGCAGGGAAAACTGCAAAAGAGGCATTAGAAAAAAATACAGCCCTAAGCCGCGACTATCTGCTCACAATCACTGATAGAAAAGGCAACAGCTTTTCACTTAAGGGACCTGATTTTTCCTATGAATATGTTTCAAACGGTGACGAGGAGCAAATCCTAAAAAGTCAGAATGCTTTTACATGGCCTGTCAGTCTCTTCAAAGCTCAAAACTATACTCTAAAGGGTTCGTCCAAATATGACGATGCCGCTTTGGCGGAAAAGCTCAAGGCTCTTGATATTTTCAGTGATGACTACATTGAAAATCCGGAGGATGCCCATATCGAGATAAAAGACGGCGAATACAATGTGATTGAAGAGAAAAAAGGCTGCAAGCCGATATATGACAGCATCCTTGCCGAGATAAAGGACGCCCTGGACAACGAGCTTCCAAAGCTTACCTTAAGTGATGACTGTTATGAAGCTCCAAAAATCACAAAGGAAAGCGATACAATCAAAAATGAAAAAGAAGCCCTCGACAAATACACTGCTTCAACCGTCACTTACAAAATTGAAGGTGCCGACGAGAAGCTTGACTCAGCCAAAATCCTTGATATGCTAAGCATCTCAGATGACGGCAGCGTGAGCATAGATGATGCCAAGGTCACTAAATATGTCCAGCAGCTTGCTTCCAAGTACAATACCTTCGGACGTAAACGCTCATTCAAGACATCGTCCGGTGACACTATTGAAATAGGTGGTGGAGACTACGGATGGGTAGTCAGCAAGAAAAATGAAAAGGCTGAACTTCTTTCTGATTTAGAGGGAGGCAAGCCCGTGGAAAGAGAGCCTGTTTACGAGCAGACAGCACTCCATCGCGGTGCTGACGACATAGGTAATACATACATAGAGATTGACTACACAAAGCAGCACATGTGGTATTACAAGGATGGTGCTCTCCAGATGGAGTCTGATTTCGTATCAGGTAACCTCGCCCGTCAGAATGGTTCCGTAGATGGTGTATACAAGATTGTTTACAAGCAGAGAAATGCTACTCTTGTCGGCGAGGGATACTCTTCTCCTGTCAGCTATTTCATGCCGTTTGCCTACAATATAGGTATCCATGATGCCAGCTGGCGTGATACCTTCGGAGGAACAATTTACAAAACCTCAGGCTCACACGGATGTATCAATGTGCCACCTGCTTTTGCAGAGCAGCTGTTCAACGCTGTGGATAAGGGCACTCCTGTCGTTGCCTACTACAGAGAAGCTGTCACTCTGACAAACAATGCTGCAAAAATGTCCAATGCATACTCGTATGTGGCTCCTGATGCTGCGCAATAGATGTGGATTGCTTGGTTATTTTTCAATAATACGGGAAGACGACCGGCACACGGGGAATTTGCCCCCGGCAGAGGTGCTCCCGACGAGCTAACGCTACGCAGCTAAGGTACTGTACGAATTATGCTTTTTAGATTTTCTATGCTTGACGAAACCGTCGAAACGCGCCGTCCATGGCGCGGTTTCTCCTTGCCCCGGCGTCCATGCCGGGGCATTTCTGCGTTTCATGTGCATAATTCTACAGTATCTAAGCCACTGCGCTAGTCGCTCTTTCGGGAGCACCTCTGCCGGGCGGGCAAATTCCTTGTGCACCGGTCGCCTTCCATCAAAATACTAAGTATATTACAAATAAATTTCCAATTATACTTTCCCTTATATTGTATCTTCCCACAGCATACCAGATACCAGCCCCACATACCGCGGGAGCGCATACATCCTCCCCCCATTTCAGCCACAGCGTAAGGGACGTAAGCCGCCGGAGTGACTGCCCTGCAGCAGAGGCGCTCTTTCGTAAGCGCATAGCGAAGCTGCCTAGCTACTGTAGAATTATGCACACGATACACAAAAATGAGCTCCCACGGATGGGAGCTCAAGGAGAATCGCGCCATGGACGGCGCGTTTCGACGGTTTTGTCGGGCATAGAAGCCCTAAAAAGCATAATTCGTACAGTATCTTGGCAGCATAGCGTAGCGAACGAGAGAACGCCTCTGCTGCAGGGCAGTCACTCCGGCGGCTTACGCCCCGTATTTCCATAGCCCTATGCTATGCAAACTGGCTATTGTAGAGATTTGCATAAAATCCATTGGCTGCAAGCAGACTCTCATGATTGCCCTGCTCTATAATCTTTCCGTCTTTCATAACAAGGATAATATCCGCTTCCCTGATGGTGGACAGACGATGAGCCACTATAAAGCTGGTTCTTCCCTGCATCATGGTAAGGAACGCTTTTTGAATCTTAATCTCTGTACGTGTATCAATCGATGATGTAGCCTCATCCAATATCAGCATAGGCGGTAAGCATAGCATGACTCTAGTGATGCATAAAAGCTGTTTCTGTCCCTGTGACAGGCTGCCGCCGTCCTCACCGATTTCAGTGTCATAGCCCTTCGGAAGACGTCTGATAAAGCTGTGGGCATGGGATGCCTTTGCTGCTGCAATGATTTCCTCATCTGTGGCATCCGGCTTTCCCATTATGATATTGTCACGGATTGTGCCCTTCTTGAGCCATGTCTCCTGAAGCACCATGCCATAGTTGTCACGTAGACTCTCTCGCGTGATTTTTCTGATATCATGTCCACTCACCTTAATTGTTCCACTGTTTACATCATAAAATCTCATAAGCAGATTGATAATAGTCGTCTTTCCACATCCTGTCGGACCTACGATAGCCACGCGCTGTCCAGGCTTTACGTGGAGATTGAAATCCTCGATAAGCTTTTTATCCGGCACGTATGAGAAATAAACATCCTCTATGTCCACACGTCCGTCTGCTTCACCAAGCGTTACCGCATCCGAAGCATCCGGTATCTCCTTTTTCTCCTCAATCAGCTCGAAAATACGAGCGGCACAGGCAAGTGCGTTCTGAAGCTCTGTTATGACACCCGATATCTCGTTGAACGGCTTGGTGTACTGGTTGGCATATGATAAAAAGCATGAAAGCTGTCCTACCGTGATTCCGCCAGTGAGTGCACTCATGGCACCAAAAATTCCGACTCCGGCATACACAAGACTGTTGACAAAACGTGTACTCGGATTTGTAAGACTTGAAAAAAATGTTGCCCTCAGTGAGCATTTCTGTAATCTGTCATTTATCTCGTCAAACTGCTCAAGCGCCTCATCCTCATGGTTGAAGGCCTGTACGACCTTTTCATTTCCTACTATCTCGTCGATGAGTGATGTCTGCTCTCCCCTTGTTCTTGTCTGCAGCTGAAACATGGAATATGTCTTTTTAGTGATAAAGCTTGCCACAAAAAGTGACAAAGGTGTGATTAGTACTACGATGCATGATATCTTCACATCTATTGTAAGCATGAAAATAAGCGTGCCTGCTATTGTTGCAATTCCTGTAAAGAGCTGTGTGAAGCCCATCAGAAGTCCCTCTGAAAATGTATCTACATCGGCGATGATACGGCTGACCATATCACCATGTGAGTGACTGTCAATATATGATAACGGCATTTTCTCAATATTCAAAAATGCATCATGCCTTATATCCCTCACTATGTTGTAGGTCATCCTGTTGTTGCAGATATTTGTAAGCCACTGGGCCGCTGCCGCTATGACGACTATTATTGCAGCTCTTGTGAGGATGGCTGTCATAGCCGTAAAATCAACCTTTTCTTTTCCTACAATCAAATCAATTGCGCGTCCTGTGAGGATTGGAAAATAAAGCGTAAGCGCCACTGTAACAACAGACAGGGCAAGGGAAATTACAAGCAAAGGAATATATCTCTTCATGTAGCTTAGTACCTTGCGCATTGTACCTGCTTTATTCATTTTCGCATTATCCATAGCCATACTCTACACCTCCTTTTGTTTAGTCATATCCGACTCTTTTTTAAACTGTGAATCATATATCTCTTTGTAGGTCTCGCATGTCTCAAGCAGCTTTTCATGCGGTCCGAAGCCAACCATCTGTCCGTCGTCGAGCACTATGATATTGTCCGCAAACTGGATAGATGAGGTACGCTGTGACACGATAAATATTGTCTTGTCACCATGCATGCCCTTTAATGCCGCACGAAGGCTCGCATCTGTAGCAAAATCAAGTGCCGATGCACTGTCGTCAAGTATCAGTATGTCAGGATTCTTTACAACTGCCCTGGCAATTGTAAGACGCTGCTTCTGACCACCTGATAAGTTCTTGCCGCCCTGCTCTATCATGTAGTCAAGACCGCCCTCTTTGCCCTTTACAACCTCTGTCGCCTGTGCTATATCGAGCGCCTTCCACATTTCCTCCTCTGTGGCATCATTTTTGCCCCAGCGCAGGTTGTCGGCTATTGTTCCTGCAAAAAGCACTGCCTTTTGCATTACAACACCGATTTTATCTCGAAGCTGCACTGCATCGTAGTCATTTATATCATTTCCCTGAATCCTTATAGTACCCTTTGCGGCATCATAAAACCTCGGGATAAGGTTTACAAGGCTTGATTTTCCTGAACCTGTACCACCGATGATTCCGATTGTCTGCCCCTTTTGCACTGTAAAGCTTATATCTGTGAGTGTCTCATCGGCCGCTCCCTCATAGGTCATGCAGACATGGTCAAACTCAACCTCAGGTGCCCCTGCCTTTGCATCAATGAGCTTAGGATTTTTCTCAGGAAGCTTTGATGGAATAGAAAGCACATCCGCTATACGATTACCGCACGCCACTGCCTTTGTCACCTGTACGATGAGATTTGCAAGCTTTATCAGCTCGACAAGTATCTGTGACATGTAGTTTACAAGTGCCACAACCTCACCCTGTGTTAGGATTCCTGCGTATACCTGTTTGCCGCCTGATACGATAACTGCAATTGTTGCAATATTTATAATGATAAATGTCAGAGGATTGGTGAGTGCAGAGATTCGTCCTACAACCTGCTGCATATTGGTTAAAAGCTCGTTGTCCCTGTTGAAGCTGTCAATCTCATCATTTTGCTTATTGAAAGCTCTTATAACCCTGGTTCCCTCTAAGTTCTCCCTGGTGTGCGAAAGCACTGTATCAAGAGAGCTCTGCACCTTTTTGTAAAGTGGAAGGCTTGCAGCCATAACGGAGAATACCACTATTGAAAGCAGAGGTATGGTAACTACAAAAACCATTGCCGCTCTTACATTTACTGTAAAAGCCATCGCCATAGCTCCGAACACAATAAATGGCGAACGAAGGAAGAGTCGAAGCACCAGATTGACTCCTGACTGTACCTGGTTTATATCGCTTGTCATCCTCGTGATAAGTGTCGATGTGCCTACTGTATCCATCTTTGAAAATGATAATGACTCTATCTTTTCAAACAATATATGACGAAGCTTTGTTGAAAAACCGACTGCCGCCTTGGCCGCAAAATACTGAGCAGTGACCGAGCTTACCAGACCAACTGCCGCAAGCAGCACCAGCACACCTCCCATCTTCCATATATATGGCTTGTCCGAAGCCGCGATTCCGTTATCAATGATTGCTGCCATGACAAGCGGTACTATAAGCTCGAAAGATGCCTCGAGCAGCTTAAATAGCGGAGCACAGATGCATTCCTTTTTGTACTCCTTCAAATACTTTAATATCTGTTTCATCTTTTCCCCTTCCAGATTTTTGTTACTGTTTACGTCTCTGTATGACCAGCAACGATTACAGCTTCACTATTATAGATGATTTTTCTCATATGTACAAGAAAAACGATACACAAAAAACCACAAAAAAACCAGCACCCTGCGGTACTGGTTTCATAAGTCAGCTCTTATGTATATGCTTCTTGATTGCTTCAAAGCTCTCAGGACTGATGACATGCTCTATCCGGCATGCGTCCTCTGCTGCAATCTCCTTATCAACACCAAGCTTCTCAAGACACTCTGACAAAAGCTCATGTCTTTCGTATATCATCTCTGCTATCTGTCTTCCTGACTCTGTGAGTGTGATAAAGCCTGCATCACTAACTGTGATATTGTTCTTCTCTCTAAGGTTTTTCATGGCTATACTCACGCTGGATTTCTTAAATCCAAGCTCATTTGCTATATCAACTGAGCGTACCACAGGAAGCTTCTTGCTGAGAATAAGTATGGTCTCTAAATAGTTTTCTGATGATTCATTGTTTCGCATTTCGAATACCCCCGTGAGTTTATTTTCGTTCGTTTTAATTCAGTTATTTTATTATAACATACATTTTATTGTTTGCAAAACTTTTCTTTTTGATTTGTACGTGATTTATAAAAAACCAAAAAAATATCAAAATCCCATATTTGTTATTGACTTCTAATTTATGTTAGTGTATACTAACTATCGAATCAGAAAACAAACGTATGCATGATATATTACTAAATCTTGTATGCCATAAATGTTTAATTATAACAGATAAGACCGGCCGATCACCGGTCTTATTTATTTTAAAAAATGTACATATTCAGCTTAAACGAGAGCTCTTTTTAACCTTTGAAGCCCCTCCATAAGCACTGCCCCGGGGCATGCGATATTCAATCTCACAAAGTAGCGTCCATTGCCTCCAAACTCAGCTCCCTCCGACAGATAAAGTCCTGTCTTTTCGCGAATCATCTGCGTAAATGCCACAGAATCATCTGTGAGTGCACTGCAGTCAAGCCACATGAGGTATGTCGCATCGGCATCCACTATGTGTATCTGCGGCAGGTTTTCTGCCACGAAGTCACATACTGTTTTGCGGTTTTC
>OGWV01001677.1_pt1 | contig 13858 bp, 11 predicted proteins | sample 1576081 | NCBI WGS metagenome assembly OGWV01 (sample SAMEA3541541, study PRJEB24748) | human gut metagenome | biome: human gut; feature: human-associated habitat; material: faeces | place: China | collected 2012 | reverse complement strand
TTCAACGGCAAAAGAAATCATCTTCTTCAACGGATACTTTGACTCACCCGCCACACGCACACCTCGCTTGTAGAACACTTTCGCAGTCTTAAAGCCGAGAGACGGCACCAGGCCCCTCAAAAATAGGTTCGATTCCCTATACTGCGACAGTGCCTGTAATGCAACACGGCTCATCAGACGGTAATCAGCGTGATCAGGTACGGTCTCCGTGCCCAGCCATTTCATCATTGAGTAAAAAGCGTGCGCAGTTCCTCTCTTAAACGCAGTATCCGTATCACGGTTATCGCGTACACCATATACGATTTCAGCCCCCTGACGATAGGCCAAAATCATCTCGTCGACAGCATTCGGATCATCCTGCAAATCAGCATCCATAGAGATCACAGCGTCAACATTCGATTCCAATGCGCACATCAGGCCCGCGAAAAGCGCATTCTGATGCCCACGATTATGAGCTAACTTCACTCCATGAAAAATGTCTGAACTCTCATCATGCAGTGATGAAATCACTTCCCATGTCTTATCAGAAGATCCATCATCAACGAAAACGACTGAACTGTCAGAAGCAATCTGATTCGCATCTTTCAAAGCCTGAAGTTTGCTTTTCAGAACACTCGCTGTGGCCTGCAGAGCATCCTCCTCGTTATAGCAAGGAATTACAAATGCTATCGTCGGAGCTTCACGCAACTCGGCACAAGTATCGCTGGTTTTCTGTTCGTTTGACATATCTAACAGTGTATGACAGACGGTCAACCCGCGATTAAGAAGATTCTGACCACTGCCCCTAATTGTCATACTCGCTCAGTATTATCAACCCCCGAAAACACAACAAGAGGGGTTCTGGAATGAATAAGAAAACAATAGCCGTAGCAGGGTTTCTTGTGGTTACAGTACTTCAAGGAATCAGCTACCCTTCCATTGCATTAGGCAACGAACTGATTCAGACACAAAATCAGTCCACCTCCCAACAAGATGATGAAACGCCCTCGCAGAACAGCGAGGAATCAACATCTTCAGAAGAAGGAAATTCAAACACCACGCAAAGCGATGGTCCTTCACTCGCGCCCACGCCCCCCCCCGCACCTTCAGCGCAAACCGATAACGAGGATACATCTGACGTAGTTTCAGAAAACGAGCCTCTTGAAGAACAGAATGCCGAATCCAATCCACAAGACGCTCCAGATAAACCCGAAAATGGATGGGACGAAAATAAGCAGCATTATTACGAGAATGGCGTAATGGTTGTCGATAAAGACGTGTTCATTCCAGATGCGCCAAATAATAGAAAAACTGGTATTTGGGTTCGTTTCGACCAAGGCGGCAACCTAATCAAAGGTGAAGATTATCGCTATGGTGGCTGGTACTACTTCGACGCAACCACCGGGGCTATGAGCAAAGGCGTAAAATACCTGTCTTCCGATGATAAATGGGTATACTACGACGTATCAACCGGCAAAATGGCACATGGCGAAGCCTACCTGCACTATGATAAGGAGCATACCGGCTGGTATTACTTCGATCAGAATACAGGCGCGATGGCGCACGATTTCGTCTACATCCGAAAAACAAACAAGTGGGTGTACTACGACAAGACCACGGGAAAAATGCAATACGGTGAGCATTACGTCAATGACGGTTGGTATTACATGGATCCCGTCACCGGAGCCTTAGCCAAAGGACGGACTTGGCTATCAAACGGCAAGAAATGGGTTTACTACGACAAAACATCAAGCCGAATGATTCATGGCGGTGCAATTCTCGACGGGCATCATTACTTCTTTGATCCTTACACTGGCGTGCAGTACAACAAGCAGCAAATCGCCAATCGTCTGGTCAACCAAGCACGCTCTTATGCTGGGCAGCATCCCGACTGCCCCGGCGAGTTAGCTGCCAACGGTGGACTTATCTGCCCATACGGCCCTTGCATGTCATTTGTCTGGTACTCCTTCCACCATGCCGGATTGGATATATTCCTGTGCGATGGAGCTAAAACAGGTTGGCCTCATCATAACTATGATTGGTACAATTCCCGTGGACGAGTTAGCAGCACACCCCACGTAGGAGACATAGCATTCTGGAAATTCAATGACTCTTGGTCTCGTAATTACAGTGCAAGTCATGCGGGTATCGTTGTCTCCGTGAATGGTGGCTATGCGACAATCGTTGATGCTGCCAACGGCAACATCAGCGTACGCTCAGCCTACTATGGAGCCCACTTCGCACACCCCTACTATGACGAGTGATCAGTCGAGAGGCCTCATGCACATTTAAAGCATTGGCCTCGAAGAACTCCGGATTAGAATGGTCCACCGGAATGGTGGACCATTCTAATTTTAATCATGCAAACCATGCCAATTACACAAAAATTTCCGTGTTTCCGCCTATCGTCAAATTCATAGACTTCTTTTTCCCTAATCATCCACGACCAGTGACCACATCAAACATATGCCACGTGTTCCATTGTGGCACCCACGTGCGTCCATGAGCCATGGCCCCCGTGGTTTCATCGAAGTAATACCAAGCACCGTCCTGCTTTTGCAATCCCTTAACCATCTTTCCAGATGACCGGTCATAACGCACCCACTTGCCTCCATTCGAGCGAAGATAAACATCTCCGTACGTCATGGCACCGGTATTCCTATCGAAGAGATACCAGCCAGCAATCTTCCTGTCGTAATCTACATACTGCTCACCGTACAGCATCTTGCCAGTGACCCGGTCATAGCACACTTCCTTGCCGCCATTAGAAGGCACATAACTTATGCCCTTGGCCATAGCTCCAGTAGTCACATCAAAGTAATACCAACCGCCGTATCGATAATCTTCGCCCTTAACCATATGACCATTGGAATCATAACGAACCCATTTACCGCCGTTCGAACGCAGATAAACATCCTTATCGTGCGCCATGGTTCCGTCTGAATCAATCCAATACCAGGCGTTACTCTCAGGATCGTAAATTTCCTTGCTACGCGCTAAAGAACCATCTGAATCCCGCCAATACTTTTGGTCATTTTTGGTAACCCAATGCCCGCCATTCGCATACTCCTTATTCCCAAACGCATTCATGTCCACGTTGCCGCTGATGCCGTCCACTTTGCCGGAGCTGGTGTACTGCCATCCGCGACTGTTGGTCGGGAACGAGTCGAATCCCATGCGAGCGCCGTACTGCGCCACCCACGTGGTTTTGGCGTAAATGTCGGCATGTTTCAGCGGTCCTTGCAGGTAGCTGGTGTACGAGTAAACGCCAAGATTCTTGTATCCGGCGGACTGTAGTGCGCTGTACCAATTGTTGACGATATTGTTGTACACGTTCGGGTCGGTGGGTGGCTGATGCCCCTCCCAGGTCCACTTTTCCAGGTCGTAGTACACGGGGTACGCCAAGTCGCTCGGATTCACACCGAATTGCTTGAGTTTGGCGACCACGTCGGCACCTTCTTCTTTGGCGAGCGCCGGAGTGTCCGCGTAGGAATACCAGTAGATGCCGAATGGGATGCCGAGTCGCTTGCATTCGGAAATGTTACGTTGCGCTTTCTTGTCGGCATTGTTGCCTTCGCCGTAGCCGAGGCGGATGATCGCGCCTTCCACGCCGTCGGCTTTCGCTTTGGCCCAATCGATGTCGCCTTGCCATTCGGAAACGTCAATCACGCCTTTGGCTTGCTGCACGAACAGGTTGTTCTGGTAGTCGAAAAAAGCTTTCGAATTGTTGTAAGTGCCCCAGTGCGCGCCGTATTCATTGCTTTCGAATTTGGCTGTTTGCACTTTCGTGTTGGATTGTGTGGATTGCGATTGCGCGGTTTTCGTATTCGACTTTGCCGACTTCAACGACGATTGTTCCACGGATTGTTTCACGGTTGCGTCGGATTGCTCGGATTGCGATTCCGCGCTATTTGCTTCATTCGCGTCGGCTACAGCATTTTTGACATCTTCCGCACTTACCGGAATGAAGGATTCGCCGTTGGTTTTGGCGAGCGGATCCGGCTGCTGATCCTTCGTGCCGACCAATGTTGGATCGGTCACGATTTCGCCGGTTTCGATGTTCTTGACCTCACCTTCGGGGGTGACAGCCAGGTCTTCCGAAACCACGGTGGCATCGTCGGAAATCTCGTCACTGACGTTATCCGGAAGTTTCGCATTCGGATTGTCGGGCATGCTGTCTTGCGATTGCTGGCCGCCCGTCTGATCATCCGACTGATCGTCAGACTGCATAACAACACCATTATCTGCAGTAACGGAACCGCTTTGCGCAACAGCATCCTCAATCGCAATATCCTGCAATGCGTAAGCCGGCGCAACCGCAACGGAAGCCGCCAACGCAACCGCAGACAGCGCAGTCACGATCTTCACAACATGATGTGGCGAAACCATTCGTCAGCCTCTCTTGAATACAGTCATCAACCCCAAATATTCGGCGCAAACGCCCTAACCGCCAACTCTAACTGCAACCCACAACCCCGTCCATCCCCAACTCCAAAATCATCCCAATCCCCACATCTCACGCATTACACACTGATAAGAATCGACTAGCTCGTTAGGGGCACCGATATGGCATCATCCATTTCCATATCTCCTTTCCAGCATTCTCGCTGACCTTCCCATCACGCTTCGTAGAGGGACCATTTCCAGGAGGGGAGTACATGGATCGTGCCAGTGGAATCGGGAAGTTCGATGGTTTCTCCCTCGTTAAGCGTGAGAATCAGGCCGGAATCAACGTTGGTACGTTGCATAACCGCTTGCAGAGAGCCGATTTCTCGCGCCCTGGTTTTCTCATTTCCCATATTGGCACACACTTGAATAAGCCCATACGGTTCCGTAGCAAGAGCATCGCTGATAAGAAAGTCAACTTTCTCCTGTTTGGACGTCGGCATAGTGTACGAAGTGATTGTTTCCGTACGCCTACCGGAAGTTCGTCTCTGCAATTCGCAGAAAATCGCAGTTTCCAGTCGTTTTCCAATATCTTGCTGGTTGGCGCGTGACACCGCGTAAACCATACCCTGATCGACGGCATACATTTTCGGCACCGCAGTACTACCCGGCTTGAGCATGGTGGAGTATTCTTCGAGCTGGTAGACAAGGAATGCCTGCCTGAACAGATCGAGTAACGTATTCGCCTTATCCCAATAGATTTTCCAGCCGACCGCTCGCAACGTTTCCACAAGACCATTGGTAGACAGCTCGCAGGCCGTATTGCGCAGCAAAAAAAGCGCTATCTGCGTGGCGAGAGTAATGTTTTCACGACCAAGACGCTCGGCAACGTCACGCGCAACCACGTCCCGCACGTAACCTTGGAGCGTTTCAATACGATCAGCTTCAACCATACGTTGCACTGCAGGGAAGCCGCCAATAGTTAGGTAATCGTTGTAGGCAGCTTCAAACCGGGTGACCTCTCGCGGCGAAAACACGGCATCGGCAAGAGTGCTGCCCGCTGTAGGCGTTTCGATTCCCCGAAAGTCGCAGAATTCACGGAAAGACAGTGGCGCCATGGCATGCGGATGCGATCTTCCTCGGAAATTCGTTGCGATTTCTTCGCTGGACAGTTTCGAAGACGATCCAGTAATGACTAGCGTCACAGCTTCATGTTCGGCTATGCGCTGGCAGAATCCCTGCCAATTGGCGCATTCTTGCACTTCGTCAAGGAAGAGGTAGCAGCCATGGTCACGAGAGTCGGGATATTGCCGCCAGTATTCCGTAACAATATCGTTGAGCACGGTGTCTTGCATTGGTTGCAGACGATCGTCGGCGAAGTTGAAATAGAAAATATCATTACGCGAGACGCCGTTTTGTAACAAATCATGAATTTTCTGGAAAAGATAGAACGTTTTGCCGCAACGTCGGATGCCAGTGATGATGTGCACAGCATTGAACACTGCCGGCTGCGGCAGCTCGCGTATGATTTCGATGCGGCGTGACGGCGTAGGAATGTCAAACTGCATGGACTCACGAACCAGCATGGCATACGATTCACATGGATTATCCGGCACCATAAGTTCTTCCTTTCGCCGTCCGTTGCGAAACACCCAACAATCCCAGCATAACACTTCTCAAAAATTTTAAGAAGTTTCCACCAACACTTCTAAAAATTTTTAAGAAGTTACCACAGACGAATAAAGCTCCAGAGAATACCTGAATGCATTAACGACTACAACACGAGTGTGGGAAATCGGGGAAGGACGGGTATCGTACGCTGTATATTGGCATTTCAGGTGGACTCTCGGAACGTGATTCAATTGACCTGAATCGGGAGCTGTCACCGGGGAGTACAGAATAGTAGGCAGATTCTGGAGGGGTTATGGCACGGCACGGCAAGAAGCCAAGCGAGGAAAGTACCTCGTCACACACACCGAGAACACTTGCCGGAAGCGCAACGACCAACACTTCTGCCGACAGCACTGACGCCGCTGCCAGCGGTATCGCAGTCAACAGCTCGACCGTCAGCAGCGCATTTGCCAGCGATGCCGATGGCAATACCGGGAATACGCTTGTCGGCAACGCTTCCAACGAAGTCGAAGCAACCGAAGTCAAAACCAATGCAACCAGTACCAACGCAACCGGAGAGCGCACAATCAGCAGCGGCAACACGGCTGAAATCAGCAACCGGCAATCACACGAATCCAGCGAATCCCGCCAGCCGCAAGACCTATTCGACGCGGCCATAGCGCAAGGCATCAGCGACGGAGACGCTTGGACGGACCAGCGCGTAAAGCACATCTACCGCCAGATCATCATCGCCGTAGTCGTCGTAGTCGTTGTTCTGGGCGCGGTCTTCGGATTCACAGGCGTGCGCGCATCGCAGCAAATGCGCGACCTGGCCGCACTCAACGACTGCAAGGAAGCCGTCACGGCCATGAACACCTCCTATTCCAAGGCGTTCCAGCTGAAGGCGAAGATCTCCGAAGCATTCACCAGCTTCGACGGGTCCTACGATCTCGACAAGCTTGCCGAACTGCACCAGACGGAAGTTACCGCGCCGAAAACGCTGAGCTGCGCCGCCGACACTTCCGCTACCATCAGCAAAGCCAACGCCGCAAAAGCCGAGTACGATAAGCAGGCCAAGCAGTTCAAGCAGGCTTTGCAGAAGAGCGACGAATCCGCGGCCACCGATGGCGGTGCCGGAACTGACAATAGCGCTGACGGAACGGACGGCGACGACGGAACGGACGGAGCCACGGCCACGGAGGGCGATGCTGGAGTTGCCGGCGACGCGGGCGCCACGGACGGCACCGTCGACCAATCCGGCGCAGCCGACGCAACGCTGGACGATCAATTCCTCCAGTAAATCAACCGATCGCAACGCTGCCAACCAACCAGCCGATCAAGCCGGCCAATCAAGCCAACCAGGCCTGTCAACCAAGCCGGTCAACCAAGCCGGTCATTAGCCTCACCGTCTTTACGTTTCTCCCAACTCTTCCATACCCCTTTTCCGCATACCCAACGTTTCTTTTGATTTTAGAATCAAAAGAAAAGCAAAAGAGAGTCACATGGCAGGCAAAAGAAGAAACGTTGAAATTCCGCCATTTTCAAGACTTCACGGCTATAAAATGCAGTAACACGTCAAAAGAAAAGTGCAAAACTAGGGAAAGACCAAACGAGCGGAAAGGAGGCTCTCATGAGCTGGACATCGGCAAATGGTCGAGAGATCACCGATGAGATGATCGATCGTTGGCGCAAATCCTACGAACAAGGCGAATTTCCTGAAGACGAACGAACAGTGGGTGGCGTGATTATGGGACGTCCACCGCTCTCGACCGATAAAAGTCCGGCCCATGGGACGCCATCATGAAAAGATGACAGAAATGGGCAGAGCCTGACGGATGACCATATTTGTGCGCATCGCAGCAAGATTGACTAGGCTTTAATGTGCTTGCTCCGTTAAACAAACGCTGCAAGCGTTGCATTGCGGACGCAGAAGGGGAGCCATCTTGAAGAAGAAACGACTGGCACGCGTGATTATTGCCGCGGTAGTGACCACGGCAATTCTGGTGGCGATCATTGTTGGTTGTGGGCCGAAATGGGGCGACGGTTCAGCAAACGTCAACGGCAGTAATTCCAATAGCAGCAACAGCGCATCAGATAATGTCTCCAGCAACGACAACGCCGCGCAATCCAACAACAATTATGCGACCCGCATCACCGTGAAACTCCCCTCCTACTATTTGGAGAACATGGTTTTCCAACGTGGGAAAACGCTGGTAGTCAAAGGAACGGCCACCACTTCACAACGCGGAAAAGTTGTTGACCCAACGCAACTGATTACAACGATTTCCCAAGGAAAGAAATCAGCATCAGCGCAAGCTAAAATTTCCAAAAATGGCGATTTCACCTGCACCTTACCTAAACAAAAAGCAAGTCTTAAACCATATTCATTAACGATTTTATACAACGAAACCACTTTGTTGACTCTGAAAAACGTGTATGTTGGCGACGTATTTATTGCTGCCGGACAGTCGAATATGGAATTGAATTATTCGCAATATTATGAGGGTTCAGGCAACTCCTACAATTTCGGCGGAGGTCTGATAACGACCGACGATCTGCCGAAGCAGCTTTCCGACAACAACGTACACTTCGTTGCGAGCGCCAATTCCTCGAAAGGTACGGATTTTCCGTTACGCGACGTGAATGAGCAGGCTGGCACCTGGCTTGAGGCGACCGCCGATAATTCGCAGCATTTCAGTTATCTGGCGCAGCAGTTTGCCATGCAGCTTCGTGCCGCGCATCCGAACGTGCCGATCGGCATTATTCAAACCGCATGGGGTGGCACGCCGATTCGACGTCACGTGCAAGGCGGTGATATTTATGCGAACCATATTGCGCCTTTGGAAGGGTTCCACGTGGCGGGCGTGCTGTGGTATCAGGGATGCAATGATTCCACGAACGAGGCGACCGCGCTGGCGTACGAGTCGCAGATGACGCTGCTGATCAACCAATATCGTGAAGTGTTCGATCAGGATGATCTGCCGTTCCTGTATGTGCAATTGGCACGCTGGCCCGGCTACCAGTACACGCAAAACGTGCGATTCGCGCAGTTGAACACGTTGAGCAATGCCGGATTACGCAATGCTTCCAACGTTGCAATGACGGTGTCGCTTGATACGGACAAGGGCACTTCAACGTTGATACATCCGCTTGGCAAAGATATTCTCGGCGCGCGCATGGCAGCGCAATATCTGGCGATGTCGGAAGGCAGGACCATTCCCAACGGGCCGCTTATCGCGCATGCGAAGCATGCTTCCGATGGCACGATCGTATTGTCGTTCCAGAACGGCACCGCAACCGGTTTGCAGGCGGAAAAGCCCAATTATTCGAAGACTGCGAGCGCGACCGTGCCCGATTATGATGCGAATCCGGACGCGACTCCTCTGAATGGTATTTCCAACGTTGCAACGCCGACTTCCACGCCATTGCAAGGTTTTGAAATTGCCGACGATTCCGGAAAGTGGGTTTCGGCAACGGCAACGATTAAGGGTGATCAGATTGTGCTGAGTGCCGCCGATGGAAGCTCGAATTGCAACGCGGTAACTCAAGTGCGTTACTGGTGGAGTGGAAATCCGGTTATTTCCAGTCTGCTGTATAACGATCTCGGATTGCCTGCAAGTCCGTTTATTGCTGTTGTTGAGTAATACGGCAGATTGATAATCGGGCATTATCCGGCTGCGACGACTAATCGATAAAGCGGACTGTAATTAGGTTAGAATCAGGCCTGTTTCATCGAACTTAAGTCGAAAGCAATGTCGACGGTCAAAATCGACGATCAATCGACGTAGTGCGGGGCGCTGGACGCTATGCGGGGCGTTATGGAGCCGCTATTGCCGTTGCCGTCGGTACTACCGTCTGCATCGAAATCTTGCGATTTACGAAGCGAGCCGGCAGCCAGCGAACGTATGGATCGAACGGAACGGCCAATCTGTGCCTGTTTTTCCTGAGCATCCGACTGTATTGCGGGAATCGTGCCCGTCACAGGGCGAATGCGGCCGGTCGCAGTGGGAATGAAGCTTGGCGGCAACACCTGCGTGGTAACGGCACCCGGCGATGACACATGGTAGTGGGCCATCGAAGCCAGGGAATCGCGGGTATCGAGTTCACGCTGCATATCTAGCTCATCGTCGAACTCAGCCATCGCTGCCCTCCCTCTCTTCAAGCAATCTCTGCCGGTAATCTCTCCACTGGCAACGGTCATCGTTCCGAGCGTAACGCAAGGTAGCATACCGTTACGAACGAAATCAGCGATATGCGCAACTCCCCCACTGTTTCGCAACTTTTCCGTTGCACGTGCCGCAGCGAGCCACGCCAGCGAGCTATTGAAAACCCGCCGTTTTGGCATAAAAAAAGGCTTCCGAAATCATCCGGAAGCCCTACTGGCGGAGAATACGAGATTCGAACTCGTGAGGCTGTTACACCAACACGCTTTCCAAGCGTGCGCCATAGACCACTAGGCGAATTCTCCAATTATGCAACGTCTCACAGTGTCTATCCGCGAAACGCAACTTGATTAGAATACAACAGTTTCTTTCAAACCCCAAATCGGCGTGTCGCAACGTCCCAGATCGCCCACTCACTGGAGGAATCCGTACACGTGAGGACTTCCCCGCGCACCGAATTCTCCACCCTCTGGGACAATTCACCCGCCAACGCACCTCTCAGCGTCCCAGATCGCCCACTCACTGGAGGAATCAGCCCGCTGCCAAGATTCTCACAGTCCGAATTCCTCCAGTGGCTGGAACAATCAGTACGCCCATAGGCCTTCTACAGTCCGAAAACCTCCACCCACTGGAGGAAAACACCCGCGCACCGGCCTCCAAACGTCCTGAAACCTCCATCCACTGGAAGAATTGATACGTTGGTATACTTCCCAGCATCCGGATTCTCCCACCCACTGAAGGAATCTGCCCGCACATACACCCCCGAATTGTCCAGATTCTTCCAGCGAGTGGAGGGATCCGGACACGAGCTCACGTACCGTGAGCACAGCAGCTATCGTTTGGACGCGAAGGCACACAGGTTGGCGAGTATGGCGCACGCCATCACCACTGCAAGGAACACGAAGCCCCAGTGCGCGCCCGACTGCGTGGCGGTCACGAATTCGGCGTCCCTAGCCGAACCGTGTCCAGCCTGCGCAACGCCCAGGAACACGGCCATGACCGTGGTCGCAACCGCGCCGGAAAGCTGCTGGAACGTGTTGAACAACGCATTGCCGTCTGCTTTCAGTTCAGGCGGCGGCACGGCCATACCGCATGTCATCGTATTGGCGAAGCACATGGAAAAACCGAGCATATACACGAAATACCACAAGCCGAACATGACCATCGACGATCCTGCGCCAATAAACGCGGCTATCAACACGGTTCCCAGCAAGCCGACGATCATGGCAGTGAACATCGGACGGACCGGACCGAACTTATCAAGCAGCGATCCCGAAACCGGAGCACTAGCCGCTCCCAGCAACGCGCCAGGCAGCAACACCACGCCTGCAGCAAGCACAGACGCGCCGAATCCCAGTTGCGAAGCGTTCGGAATCATATAGCCGTAACCGATCGTCACAAACTGCAGCAGCACATACGCAAGCAAATGCCAACGGAATTTCACACTCCGCAACACGGTCAGACGTGAAGGCCATGATTCCAGTTGACAGAATGGCAAGAATAAGATTGATGGAGATGTTCTCGTCATCTTGCGTTGCCGTGTTATTGTTTCGCGCAATGGACTGTGACATGGATTTGCGGCCGTTCCCGGCCTTCCCTTTCTTGGCCCGGCTTTGCTGAGCCACCATTCCGTTATGCCGGGCAGTTTGCTGGAATGGCGATTATTTGCCCAGAAATACAAAAAGATCCTTGGGAGCGGAGCGCTCTACCAAGGATCTTCATATTATTAAGTTGAATGTTGTGGATTGGGAGCCTCCCGCGCGCCGCGGGAAACACGAACCAAAAGACAAGAAAAGGGGTTCCCGGAGCGTCACGCTCGACGGGAACCCCGACGAAAGAATGCGGCGGCGTGCTACTCTCCCACACCCTCTCGAGTGCAGTACCATCGCCGCGACCAGGCCTTAGCTTCCGGGTTCGGAAAGGGACCGGGCGTCTCACCTGGGCCATGACCACCGCAAAACCAATACAACGGCCAACCCACCAGGGGATCGGCCGGCAAACGGAACCAGCCACACGACCGATTCCGATCGTGGCGGTCCGGGAACCGGACAACGGACGCGAGCAAAAACGCTTCACCGGTATCGTCATCGTGACCACAAGAAACAATGCTCCTTGCCATCCAACGAAAGAAACCACCACAGGACGAGACCCGACCCAGCAAGCGGGTCGGAAAGTGTGCCGCGTTCGCCCGTTAGTACCGGTCGGCTCCACCCCTCGCGGGGCTTCCACCTCCGGCCTATCGAACACGTGTTCCACATGCGGGCTTCGGACGCTCCGGGGAGCGTCAAGGAATCCTAATCTTGGAGCAGGCTTCCCGCTTAGATGCTTTCAGCGGTTATCCCTCCCGAACGTAGCCAACCGGCCATGCCGCTGGCGCGACAACCGGCATACCAGAGGTCCGTCCACCCAGGTCCTCTCGTACTATGGGCAGGCCTCCTCAGGATTCCAACGAGCGCAGAGGATAGAGACCAAACTGTCTCACGACGTTCTGAACCCAGCTCGCGTGCCGCTTTAATCGGCGAACAGCCGAACCCTTGGGACCTGCTCCAGCCCCAGGATGCGACGAGCCGACATCGAGGTGCCAAACCATCCCGTCGATATGGACTCTTGGGAATGATCAGCCTGTTATCCCCGGGGTACCTTTTATCCGTTGAGCGATGCCGCGCCCGTGCGCCGGCACCGGATCACTATCTCCGACTTTCGTCCCTGCCCGAACCGTCGTTCTCGCAGTCAAGCCCGCTTGTGCGATTACACTCGAAACCCGATTGCCAACCGGGCTGAGCGGACCTTTGAGCGCCTCCGTTACTCTTTGGGAGGCAACCGCCCCAGTTAAACTACCCGCCAGGCACTGTCCCTGAACAGGATGACTGTTCGAGGTGAGACGTCAAACGAGAACAGAGCGGTATTTCACCTTGCGGCTCCACACGGGCTGGCGCCCACGCTTCGAAGCCTCCCGCCTATGCTACACAATCCGCGCCTAACGCCAATACCAAGGTATAGTAAAGGTCCCGGGGTCTTTTCGTCCTTCTGCGCTTAACGAGCATCTTTACTCGTACTGCAATTTCGCCGAGCTCCTGGTCGAGACAGTGGGGAAGTCGTTACGCCATTCGTGCACCGCGTTCATCAGGGTTTCGGGGATATACTGGCCGCCGTGGATTCCAAATCTTCCGTTTGACATAGCGTTGTTTCCTTTCGTTTCGCTGTTTTGTATATGAATTACTTTCTTCACTCTTCACTCTAAATCTGCTTCTCGCTCTTTTCTGTATGCTTCCAGTGTATTAATCTGCTTCAGCATACGGGCAATCTGCTGGATTTTCGCCCGGTCTTTTCTTCCATCGGTTTCCAGGCTGCTGCTCAGGTCTACAGCCCATGGGTGTAAGGTTCCGATGGCGCTGCGGAGGTTTTCGGGACCGATTCCTCCGGCAAGGAAGAATGGGCGGCGGACTGGGGGAACCAGGGTCCAGTCGAAAGGTTCGCCGGTTCCTCCTGCGCCCTGATCTAAGAGGATGTAGTCGGCAGGGCTTCGAAGAGCCCGCTGAACATCTTCGGGTGTTTTTATGGAAAAGGCCTTGATGACGGGCTTTCCAGTCATATTCTGGATTTTTTCGATGTAGTCTTCGTCTTCATCCCCGTGAAGCTGGGCTGCCCATAGGGTGCCATCTCTTAATAAGGAAATGGGGAGTTCCGGGGCAGCGTTTACGAATACGCTTCCGCTCAGT
>OGWV01001675.1_pt1 | contig 13865 bp, 10 predicted proteins | sample 1576081 | NCBI WGS metagenome assembly OGWV01 (sample SAMEA3541541, study PRJEB24748) | human gut metagenome | biome: human gut; feature: human-associated habitat; material: faeces | place: China | collected 2012 | reverse complement strand
ATTTAATTGTAATTCCTTATATATTTGTTCTGTAAAGAAAGAAATATTATGAAGGCTTTCATGATCTTCTAATTTATTATGAGCTAACACAGTTTCTAATAAAGATACCATATCCCAAAATTCATTGACAATCATCATGTCTTGTTGTAAATAAGAAATATTCGTCTTGTCTTGATTTTCATAAATGTACTCATATGATTTAAACATCAATACCATTTGCGTATCATCTATATGCTTGTCTAAATCCATCCATGTTTTTCCATCCTCAGAGCGATATTTTACTTGTGAATCTTGATAATATTTTTCACTATTCTTAAAATCAATTAGAAAAGATTTTACTCTATCTCTGTCTTCTTTAGAAACACAATGATTGATAAATTTATATAAAAACTCATCATATGTCATATAGTTATTAAACAAATCGCTAAATTTAGATTTGATACTAATAATATTCATATCTAAACTGTTTAGGTCAACTTTTAATAATAAATATCTTTTTTCAATGATTTCAGATTGATTAAATGAATTTTCAAAAGTAATGTTTTTAAGATTTTGATTAATATCTTCTTGAACTTTTAATAATACTTTCCTTACATTGCACGTCTCTATACAATTTCTTGAACAAACGCCATTTCTTTCTAAACATTTATTCAAGTTCATAGAAGACTCAGTTGCAGAGATAACATCAAAATAACTTATCCTTTCAGGATTCTTAGCAAGAGAATAGCCACCATTAAATCCCATTTCAGAATTAATTAGATTGTTATTTTTTAAAATATTCATTATTTTTGAAATATTTCTAATTGGTATCTTTAAATTATCAGCTAATTCTGCTTCTGTAGCTACCGCTGGCCCGCCGCGCACTGGCCTGCATCTTCTACGGTGACATGCTGTGCGCCCTGCGCAATCAGGTGGCCCCCTATGAGAACGAGAAGGGTGCTGCCGACAAGATGGTGGACCTGTGGGTCACCCGTCTGGGCCGGGTCCTGCTGGCCGGCAAGGGCTACACCGCCAAGGAGATGAAGCACACCTTCCCGCTCATTGCAGCCGACTTTGCCAACATCCCGGTCACCCGGGTGCCCAAGGTCAAGGTGGGCGTGGTCGGTGAGATCTACGTCAAGTACAGCCCGCTGGGCAACAACGACCTGCAGAAGTTCCTGGAAAGCCAGGACTGCGAGGTGAACTTCCCCGGCCTGATGGGCTTTGTGCAGTACTGCGCCTTCAACATGGGCGAGGACCACATCCTGTACGGCGGCAAGCTGGCCGACAAAGGTCATGGCGTGGAACCATTGACCCACATTCGACCGATCTACTGCGTGCAGGCCGTCTGCCTGTGTCTGCTGGCTTTCGCCTCGCTGCTGGCGGTTGGCGCCACGACCCTGCTGCGTCCATACGTCGAACGCTGACAGTGTTGGCCGAGTCCAATCGGACAAGACCGGTCAGCTGCCGTTATCAGCTTCGCGGCGAACCGAACCAGCTGGTGTAGATAAGCGCGAAGTTGCGGTTGCCATAACTGGAGCAGGAATCGCCGGTACCGTTGCCAGCGGCCAGTGCGGCGATGTTCGGCTGGTAGGGCGTATAGATGTAGAGCAGGGCGGTCGCCTTGTTCTCGATATACACTTGTGCGCCGCCGCATGCCGCGTTCGGATGATATTGGATGTAGTTGAGATTGTGCGCCGTATACCCGTACTGTTCCTCGTGCTCGAGATAGTAACGGTACCGCTTGGCCGCGCCATACACCTGCCGAAAGAATCCGGCATAGGCGGGATCGCAGTCGGCGGTATCCGGACAGTTCAACCCCATCGCCGCCATAAGCTGATAGTCGCTGGGATCGACGGCAGTGACCAGATGCTGCTCCTTCTGCATCACGGTGAGCAGCACTTTCTGGCTCACCTTGCAGGTGCTTGTGCTCAATGGCATGGTCAAGGTGATTGCCGTCCGGCAGGGTGCTCCACGGCTCGAGGCAGACGAACGGTACCTCGAAATCCTTGTACGGGCTCCACACTGCAAAATAGTCGAAGTCGGTGAAGTCCATCGTCACACGGCGGTGATTTTTGCTGCTGGCAATGGTCGCCGTGCGGAACGGCAGACCCTCGGTCATAACCGCATCGTTTGCAAACAGCTCGCGGGAAATCGGCAGTCTGCCGTCGGTCAGCGGAACGGAAACGCGGTCGGCGGTCAGCATGACGTTCTCGTCGGTTACAATGCGGCTGAGCGCATCCGTGCCCTCAAACTCCACATAGTAGTCGGTTATCTTCTCGCCGTCCTCCCAGCAGAGCGTGTAGGCGTCATGACCGCCAACCTCGTAATACATCACGGAATCGCTCGTATTCTTGACGATATGCTCCTTTTTCAGCGCATTTCCGTCCAAAGTGTAGCGCATTGGAACAAAGCTTGTAGATAATTACATTCGCCAGGTTATGGAGGACGGTTTTTTTCATGCTGATCCGCATCCGGGCAATGTGCGTATCCGTGATGGAAAGATTGTCTGGATCGATATGGGAATGATGGGAAGACTTACCGAGCGTGACCGGGAACAGATCAGCAATGCAGTCAAAGGTGTGGCAGAGAATGACATAGGTCTGATCCAGGAAGCGGTGATGGCACTTGGCGAGTTCCGCGGAAAGCCGGATCAGAGCAAGCTGTATGAAGATATCAATAATCTGATGGCAAAATATGGAACGATTGATATGGGTGATATTGATATTGCGGAAGTTATGCAGGATCTGATGGAAGTGATGAAGGAAAATAAAATTTCCATGCCTCATGGACTTACTATGCTTGCAAGAGGACTCGCCAATATGGAAGGTGTGCTTGCCGAGATCAGTCCGCAGATCAACATGGTTGAGATTGCGGCGGCACGGATGAAGGAGAGCTTTCTGACGAAGGAACAGTGGAAAAAAGAGATAAAGAATGATGCAAAAAGACTGTATCGTTCTCTTCACAAGGCAATGGATATTCCTTCCCTTGCAGCAGACATCCTGCAGGGTCACATGAAAGGACAGACCAGAGTCAATCTGGATCTTCATACTTCGGATGAGCTTTCCGGGTTGCTCAGGAGGTTGGTGCGGAATATTGTAATGGGGCTGTGGGTGATGGCACTTCTGATCAGTTCCAGCATTATCTGTACAACCAATATGCAGCCAAGGTTGTGGGGGATTCCGGCAATCGGTGCGTTTGGATATCTGATGGCATTTGCTATTGTAATGTATGTTTTTATCAAACATATCTTTTCAAAAAAATAAATAAACAGGGGGAAAAGAGATGCGGAAGGAGTTTTATACAGGGCATCTTTTTGATGTATATCGTTATTTTGGAGCGCATAAAGAGGGTGAAAATTTTATTTTCCGTGTGTTTGCGCCATCGGCAAAAGGAGTGTGCGTATTTGGAGAGTTCAGTAACTGGACAGAGATCCCGATGTATCAGGAGGAACAGAGCGGTGTATATGTGTCAGAGCCGATTCCGGCGAAGACTGGTCAGCTGTATAAGTACTGCATTTACACAGCAAATGGTGGAAGGGTAGAGCACTGTGATCCATATGGCTTCCAGATGGAATTAAGACCAGGAGATTGCTCAATCTTAACGGATCTTTATAGTTATAAATTTAAGGATGAAAAATGGATGAAGAACCGGACAGTCGGATTTGACAGTCCGGTCAATATCTATGAGATCCATGCAGGATCCTGGAGAAAAAAAGGAGAAGGGCAGACCGACTGGTATACTTATATTGAGCTTGCAAAGCTTCTGATTCCTTATGTAAAAAAGAATCATTATACTCATATTGAGATGATGCCGCTTTCCGAGCATCCTTTTGACGGATCCTGGGGATATCAGAATACCGGATTTTTTGCGCCGACCGCACGTTATGGAACACCGGATGAGCTGAAAAAATTTGTGGATGAGTGTCACCAGGCAGGAATTGGTGTGATCATGGATTTTGTTCCGGTACATTTTGCAGTCGATTATTATGGACTGAAAGAATTTGACGGAACCTGTCTGTATGAATATCCAAATGCGGCAGTAGGTGAAAGTGAATGGGGAAGCTGTAATTTCATGCATTCCAGAGGGGAAGTACGATGTTTCTTACAGTCGGCAGCAAATTACTGGCTGAGTGAGTTCCATTTTGACGGAATCCGTATGGATGCAGTCAGTCGTCTGATCTACTGGCAGGGTGACGAGGCCAGGGGTGTTAACGGAACGACACTGGATTTTCTGAAGGTGATGAACCAGGGACTAAAGTCCCTTCATCCGACAGCCATGCTGATCGCAGAAGATTCCACCAATTTTCCAGGTGTTACCAAACCGGTTGACCAGGGAGGACTTGGTTTTGATTACAAGTGGGATCTTGGCTTCATGCACGATACACTGGAATATTTCCAGAGTGCACCAGAATACAGAAGCAGAGATTATCATAAGCTGACATTCTCGATGATGTATTATTATAATGAGCATTTTTTGCTGGAATACTGTCATGACGAAGTGGTACATGGAAAGGCAACGATTCTCCAGAAGATGAACGGAGAATATGAGGATAAGTTCCCGCAGGCAAGAGCTATGTATCTGTATATGATGGCGCATCCTGGTAAGAAGCTGAATTTCATGGGAAATGAATTCGGTCAGCTTCGCGAGTGGGATGAAAGCCGCGAGCAGGACTGGGATATCCTAAAATATCCGCTCCATGATGCATTTCACTGTTATATGATCGAACTGAACCGTATCGGTCAGGAAAATGATGCATTCTGGCATGATTATGATCCGGAGAATTTCAAATGGCTGGACTGCCATCAGGAAGAACGCTGTATCTATGCGATCAAAAGAAAAGGAAAAAATAAGAACTTTATCGCGATATTCAACTTCTCAGACGAAGAACAGGAAGATTACGAACTGGATACCGAAGAAGAAGGAAAACTCAGTGTGATACTGGATACGGACTGGGACGAATATGGAGGAAATACAAAAAAGAAAAAGACATTGCCGGCAAAAGCAAAAAAGGGGACGCATGTGACGCTGGATCTGCCGCCGTTTTCGGGGATTTTGCTGATGAGTTAGGTGATGGGGAAGGGACGCCCGGGGCAGAACGATATTTCTGCTTTCGGGCGCGCTTTCGCTCCGCAAAAAACGCAGCGGTACTAAGTTCGGTGATCCCGCAAGCGTTATCCCCTCACTAAGTGCCGGCGTTTTTTGAGGGTCCGCCAGCAGAATTATCGTTCTGCCCCGGGCTGTGCTATGACATCAGAACCGCATCGGCGAAGGGGGGAAGACGGCACCATACTAAGCGCACAAAAAACTAATACCAGGGGGGGACGGCATCCGCTGCGCATCGCCTGGATGTGGTGTCTGACGGGAAGTGGTGGCAATGGATTTGCAGAAGTACTGGAGGTATATTGATAAGGTATAAAGTTTACGTTCCTGAGCAACCTATCCCACTGAAATTAAAATAGTATTTTCCCAGTGCGGCAGCGAAGCGCCTCCGCACAACTTGTACTGGAGCGACAAACGCAAGCCCCCATGCATTCGGAATGAACCCCATCGGAAACGTCGGTACTTAGTGAGAGGATGTCGTCAGACATCATCGAACTTAGTATCCGCTACGTTTGCGGACTAAGCGCGAGCGGGGGTGAATCCGAATCCATGGGTGCGTAACTTTGTCAACCACCTACAACTTACAAACTTCCCTGTCGTAAGTCATCAGCCCGTTTATTTCATCTTCGATGTCGGAGAGTTGTGTATATACTGCTCCGCACAATCCCTGTTCTTTGAGGGGGTCGATTTCTTCAGACATAAGTTTATGATAGGCTGCCTGGAATTCTTCCTGTGAAGAGCAGATTTTATATCCGTATGTCTTGCCGGAGCAGGTATGTCCTTTGACCTGGCAGGTGTAGCCTCCGTATTCGGAAATGACGAAAGCGCGGTCAGATGGAGTTACGAACTGCTTTGCAAAGTAGTTATGTTCACTTTTGAAATCTCCCTGCCGTCTGTCAAACCAGCCACTGGCGGAATCGATGAGCCGGGTGTCATCCAGTTCGCGGAATAAGGTAGTAAGCTTTTTTGAATCAAACTGTCCCCAGCCTTCATTGAAGATTACCCAGGTGCTGATGCATGGGAATGCTTTTAGGGCAGTGACAGTTTCTTTGCATTCACGGATGAATTCTTCTCTTCCATGTACATTTTTCCTGCCGAAGAGAGGATGAATCCGGTCACTGGTGTGAAGCTTGAATTTTGGAAAGAGTGCAGGCAGCCAGGTCATGAACGGAGCATTGTAGGTGCCACCGTTTACCATGTCCTGCCAGACAATCATTCCAAGGCGGTCGCAATGATAATACCATCTTGCAGTCTCGACTTTTACATGCTTACGGATCATGTTGAAGCCGAGATTTTTCATGGTCTGGATATCATAGATCAGCGCTTCATCAGATGGCGCAGTGTAAAGACCGTCTGGCCAGTATCCCTGATCCAGGACTCCATTCAGAAAAAGTGGTTCATGGTTCAGGCAGAAGCGGGGAAGTCCTTTGTTATCCGGTTCGATGGTAAAGGTACGCATTGCAAAATAGCCGGTGACTTTATCTTCGCCTGCCTGTATCTCAATTGTATAAAGATAAGGATCATCAGGATTCCAGGGATGCATATTGTTGACGTCACAGTAGCAGGAGTAACAGCAAAGAGAGTCAGACTGATTGGTGCAGATCCCCTTGGAAATCAGGCGACCGTCCATGTCTCTGACGTGACAGACAACCGCTTCGGCATCGCTGCATCCGGAAATCGGATGATTTAAAAGAAGGGATACGTGTACCGTCTCTTTTTCATATAAAGGGGTGAGTTCCAGTTTTTTGACATAGACAGCCGGAACCCATTCCATCCATACTGTCTGCCAGATTCCACTCTGGGCGGTGTAGAACATTCCGCCACGCTTTAATTTCTGTTTTCCAACACTGTGATAAGAAGTGTCGGAACGGTCTTCAATGTGTACAGTCAGAGTGTTGCAACCCTCCTGCAGAGCATCTGTGATATCAGCAGAAAATGGAAGATATCCGCCGATATGTGAGACAACTACTTTTCCATTTACCAGAACTTTCGCATACTGATCGACTGCACCAAAATGCAAGATGCACCGGGATCCGTCGGAAGGAAGGCACTTGACCGACAGCAGGCGTTCACAGAGCATTTTTTCGTGCGGCTTTAACTGGAAACCGGCACCGGAAAGAGGGGCTTCTGGAGAAAAAGGAACGAGAAGAGTTCCTTCTTTGGTTATGGTATTTTTTTCTGAAAGAACTGTGTAATTCCATTCTCCATTCAGGTTGATATATTGATCGCGGATCATTTGCGGACGTGGATATTCTTCCAGTATGTGCTGCGGATCAAGAGCTTTTCCCCAACGGGTAGTCAGTGTCTGATGGGAAGCTTTTCTGGGAAAGATCCGTACACTTGCAAGTGCTGCTAAAAGATTCATAAAAAAACCTCTTTCGTTAAATATTCTTATAGTCTATTGTACCATGTGACAACAAAAACACTGCACATTTTATAGAAATTTTAGAAATGAAAACAGTGGGGAAAAACGGATTGTAAAAAAGAAAGAATCAGTTTATCATAAGAATATAAGAAAAGATGAGCTGTGAGAACACAGACAAAGAGCAGGCAGGAGGAAAGACCGATGAAAATAGTTTTAGATACACATGCACATACCATTGTCAGCGGACATGCATACAATACGATACGTGAGATGGCACAGATGGCGAAAGAGAAAGGACTGGAGGCATTTGCACTGACTGAACATGCACCGCAGATGCCGGGAACCTGTCATGAGTTCTATTTCCAGAATCTGCATATCGTACCGCGTGAAATGTACGGCGTGAGACTGTTCATGGGTGTGGAACTGAATATTATGAATGAAAAGGGAGAGGTTGACCTTCCGGAGAACACACTTTGTCAGATGGATATTGCAATTGCAAGTATTCATGGACCTTGTTATAAAGGCGAGCGGACGGAAGAGGCAATCACGGCGGCATACCTTGCGGCAATGGAGAATCCGCTGATTCACATTATTGGACATCCGGATGACGGAAGATATCCGGTGGATTATGAACAGCTGGCCAAAAAAGCAAAAGAGACAGGGACCATTTTGGAGGTAAATAACGGTTCGTTAAGACCTGGCGGATTCCGCGTGGATACCAGGAAAAATGATTTAAAAATGCTGGAATACTGTAAGAAATACGAAGTTCCGGTTACGATGGGAAGCGACGCACACATGGATGTAGATCTTGCAGATTACAGTTATGCGCTTCCGGTGATCGAGGAGAGTCATTTTCCGGAAGAACTGATCGTTAATACTTCTGCAGAGCTTCTGAAATCATGTATTCGGTATAAACGGAATATGTGGAAACAGAAAAAAGTGAATTGTTAATACGTCACTTACGTTAAAAAAGCCTGGATGAAAGATAGAGAAAAGACTTGATATATAGTTTTTAATACTATATAATATCTATATTGAGGTGAAAAAGAATGACGATAAATACGGAAGATTTATTAAACAGTATCCTGGAAAGTGTCGGCAGAATTGATTATATTCATCCGGTAGATATTCCGAATATAGATTTATATATGGATCAGGTAACAACTTTTATGGAGGAGCAGCTCAGTTCGACGAAGCGTTATGAGGATGATAAGATCCTGACGAAAACGATGATCAATAATTATGCGAAGAACAATCTGCTTCCGCCTCCGAACAAGAAAAAGTATTCCAAAGAGCACCTTCTGGTTTTGATTTTTGTCTATTATTTTAAGAACCTGCTCTCGATCAAAGATATTGAGATCTTGTTAAAGCCACTGACAGACAAATATTTTGCTGTGAATTCGGAATTTGACATGGAAAGTATCTATGAAGAAGTCTGTAAGATGGAAAAAAGCAGGATCGGAGAGTTGCAGGATAGTATTCGTAAGGCGTATGAGACTGCTGAGCATTCTTTTGTATGTGTGGATGATGAAGAAAGAGAACAGCTTCAGAAGTTTGCCTTTATCTGTAATCTCAGTTTTGATGTGTATGTGAAAAAGCAACTGATTGAAAAAATGGTGGACGAACTTCCAAAGCCGGATAAGAAAAAATAAAAGCGTTAGCTTTTTTAAGAAGAATAAAAAAGGAACGGATTTCAGATTTTGAAATTCGTTCCTTTTGGCTATTATGTGTTTGGCAATAGCTGTTACTACCAACTCCTGCCGGTGTCTGTAAAATTAAGATTCGGATTCTTCAGCCCCTGCCTGAAGTCTCTCAAATACCATATCGTATCCATCATTACCATAATTAAGAGAGCGGTTTACGCGGCTGATTGTTGCTGTGGAAGCACCAGTCTTTTCTGCAATCTCCAGGTATGTTTTCTGATCACGTAGCATCTTAGCTACTTCAAAACGCTGTGAAAGCGATAAAAGCTCATTGATCGTGCAGACATCTTCAAAGAATGTGTAGCATTCTTCTCTGCTTTTCAGACTGAGAACGGCATCAAATAAAGAATCGACCGCTTCTGTTCTGATTTTTCTACTCATTATATTATCCCTCCATGACAAATAATCAATAAGAGTGTGACATAAACTGCCCCACTCATTCATACAATGACATATTAGCACATTAAAATTTTAAAGTCTAGATATTTTGCAAAATTTTACAGATAAGAAAAAAGGAGCTGGATTTTTCTATTTTTACGACGAAAAATAGGGACGAGAGATTCTTTGACACCCCACTTTTTTTATAATATAATGATGCAATAGAGCCTCGAGAGAGGAGAAGAAAGAGGAACAAAAATATGAGTATTTATGATACATTAAATGACAGACAGCAGGAGGCCGTTTTTTATACAGAGGGCCCGCTTCTGATCCTTGCCGGAGCAGGATCCGGTAAGACACGTGTCCTTACACACAGGATTGCCTGGCTGATCGATCAGATAGGTGTGAACCCATGGAATATCCTGGCGATCACATTTACGAACAAGGCAGCCGGGGAGATGCGTGAGAGAGTGGATCAGATTGTTGGATTCGGTTCGGAGAGTATCTGGGTGAGCACCTTCCATTCAATGTGTGTGCGGATCCTGCGCAGATATATTGACCGGCTCGGGTATGATACAAATTTTACGATTTATGATGCAGATGATCAGAAGACACTGATCAAGGATGTGTGTAAATATTTGCAGATTGATACGAAAATGTTTAAGGAACGGTCGCTTCTTAGTGCGATTTCTTCTGCAAAAGATGAGCTTGTCACACCGGAAGAGATGACACTTCGTGCGGAAGGGGATTGGGCGAAAAAGAAGATTGCACAGGTTTATACCGAGTATGAAAAGCAGCTGAAAGCTAACAATGCACTCGATTTTGACGATCTGCTTTTAAAGACGGTACAGCTTCTTCAGACACAGCCGGACGTTCTGGAGTATTATCAGGAAAGATTCCGTTATATCATGGTGGATGAGTACCAGGATACGAATACGGTACAGTTTAAGCTGGTAAGCCTTCTTGCCGGTAAGTATCAGAATCTGTGTGTAGTTGGTGATGACGACCAGTCGATCTACAAATTCAGGGGTGCGAATATCATGAATATCCTGAATTTTGAAAAAGAATATCCGAATGCGAAAGTGATCAAGCTGGAACAGAATTACCGTTCCACATCCACAATCCTGAACGCAGCAAATGAAGTGATCCGTCACAATACAGGACGAAAAGAGAAGTCGCTCTGGACCGAGAATGGTGAGGGTGAGAAGATTCAGTTCCGTCAGTTTGATTCTGCCTACGATGAGGCGGATTATATTGTCAGTGATATCAAAGACAAGGTGAACAGTGGAAAAAGAGAATATAAGGATTTCGCTATTTTATACAGAACCAATGCGCAGTCACGTATATTCGAGGAAAAGATGGTGGTATCCAATGTTCCGTATAAGATCGTTGGTGGAGTAAACTTCTATGCAAGACGCGAAATAAAGGATCTGCTGGCATATTTAAAAACAGTAGATAATGGAAAAGATGATCTGGCAGTACGGAGGATCATCAATGTACCGAAGAGGGGAATCGGACTGACAACTATCGGAAGGGTGCAGGATTATGCAACGGAACGGGAGATCAGTTTCTATGAAGCAATCCTGGCTGCAGGATCGGTTCCGGGAATCGGACGTGCGCTTGGCAAAATCGAATCCTTTGCAGCCCTGATTGAGCATTTTAAAGCCGAAGGCGAACGCATGAGTGTAGCGGAATTGATGGATGAGATTATCGATGCGACTGGATATGTAGAAGAACTGCAGGCAGATTCTGATGAAGAAGCAGAAAGCCGTCTGGAAAATATTGAAGAGCTCCGGAATAAAATTGTTGCATACGAAGAGTCCTGTGAAGCAGAAGATGAAAAATCGACACTTTCCGGTTTTTTAGAGCAAGTGGCATTGGTTGCAGATATCGACAGTCTTGATGAGGAGACGGACTATGTGGTGCTGATGACTTTACATAGTGCGAAAGGCCTGGAATTTCCACACGTCTATCTCGCCGGCCTGGAAGATGGGATTTTCCCAAGTTATATGACGATCACGGCAGATGATCCGGCAGAGCTGGAAGAAGAGAGAAGACTCTGTTATGTGGGAATTACCCGTGCAAAGGAGAATCTGACGCTGACCTGTGCAAGACGACGGATGGTACACGGTGAGACACAGTATAATAAGATGTCCAGATTCTTAAAAGAGATTCCGCTGAGTCTGCTTTCTACCGGTGCCCTGTTCAAAAAAGAGCAGACAGAGGAGGAACCAAAGGTATCTGCTTACCGTCAGGCAAAGCAGGCATTTGCGACAAAAGCGTTCGCAGCGACAAAGCCTGCACAGCAGTTTACTGTGACCAAGGGAAAAGGTCCGGGATATGATGTGGGGGACAGAGTGCGTCATATTAAGTTTGGGGAAGGTCTGGTGACACAGATCACAGAAGGCGGACGAGACTATGAAGTGACTGTGGACTTTGATACGGCGGGCACGAAGAAGATGTTTGCCATGTTTGCAAAACTGCAGAAAATTGACTAAAATTGCACTATGTGCCTAAGAAACACATTCTTTTTCGTAAAATCTGTGCAATATGGTGGAAATTATGCATGGATTTGTGGTATACTAGCTATAAACAATGAGTGAGCCGAAGCAGAGAGTGACGGCAGAAAGGGCGTGTATGGAGATGAACAGAATCGAAGAATTACTTGCAACAACGAAACTCAACGATATGATGCATAAGAAAGATGATGATCAGAAGACAACTGTTCTCTGGATTCTTGCAATTATCGGTGCGGTAGCAGCAGTTGCAGCAATTGCATATGCAGTATATTGTTTCTTTACTCCGGATTATCTGGAAGACTTTGAAGAAGATTTTGACGATGATTTCGACAATGATTTCTTCAGTGATGAAGATGAAGTACAGTAATATTAAGAAAGCAGCGAAGGCAGGAATTGTCAAAGATTCCTGCCTTTTCTATGTGAGGGTATATAGATAGATGAAAAAAGGACAGATATTAGAAGGATATATAGAAAGGGTAGATTTCCCGAATAAAGGATTTGCCGTGGTAGAGGACGAAGAAAAAAAAGTGATCGTGAAGAATACCGTTCCGGAACAAAAGGTGCGTTTCGCGGTGAATAAGATACGAAAAGGTCAGGCAGAGGGACGGCTTCTGGAAATTCTGGAGCATTCACCGGAAGAATGTCAGCCGGCATGTCCGCATTTTGGAGTCTGTGGCGGATGCACTTATCAGAATCTGCCGTATGAAAAGCAGGTGGAGATGAAGGAAGCGCAGATCCATGCAATGATGGATGCGGCGGTTGATGGTGATTATATCTGGGAGGGTGTTAAAGAAAGCCCGGTCAGAGATGCATATCGCAATAAAATGGAATTTTCTTTTGGAGACGAATATAAGGACGGACCTCTTGCACTTGGCATGCATAAAAGAGGCAGCTTTCACGATATTGTAAATGTTACAGAATGCAAGATTGTGGATGAGGATTTCAGACGAATTATAAAGGCTGTTCTGGGGTTTGCGACAGATACAGGTCTTCCGTATTATCACAGAATGCGCCATACTGGATTTTTCCGTCATCTTCTTGTGAGAAAGGCAGTTCGCACCGGAGAAATTCTGATTGATCTGGTAACAACATCGGAGGCACAGCTAGATGAAGCCAGACTGGTGGAAAAGCTTACCGGTCTTTCTTATGATGGGAAGCTTGCCGGAATTCTTCATACAACCAACAACAGCCTTGCGGATGTGGTAAAAGATGAAGGAACCAAAATTTTATATGGACAGGATTATTTCTATGAGGAACTTCTGGGACTGAAGTTCAAGATCACACCATTTTCTTTCTTCCAGACTAATTCCCTTGGCGCGGAAGTGCTTTATGAGGCAGCAAGATCTTATATCGGTGAGACGAAAGATAAGGTAATCTTTGATCTCTACAGTGGAACCGGAACGATTGCACAGATCCTTGCACCAGTGGCAAAAAAAGTAGTAGGTGTGGAGATCGTTGAAGAGGCTGTAGAGGCTGCAAAAGAAAATGCTGCTTTAAATGGACTCGATAACTGTACCTTCTGGGCTGGAGATGTGTTGAAAGTAATCGATGATCTGGGTGAAGTACCGGATCTGATCGTATTGGATCCACCAAGAGACGGTGTGCATCCGAAAGCACTGGAAAAGATCATTGATTTTGGTGTGGAAAGAATGGTTTATATTGCCTGCAAGCCGACCAGCCTGGCAAGAGATCTGGAGCTTCTGCAGGGAAGAGGATATCAGGTAGAACGGATTGGGTGTGTGGATCTTTTCCCGAGCACTTATCATGTTGAGACGGTTGTTCTTTTGTCCCAACAAAAACCAGATGACACGATAGAGA